>Ga0209402_10005548_pt1 | contig 11201 bp, 9 predicted proteins | sample ArcticOcean_MG_C_3_FD_187437 | JGI IMG/M metagenome (GOLD analysis project Ga0209402, IMG submission 187437) | Marine microbial communities from western Arctic Ocean - ArcticOcean_MG_CB8_126 (SPAdes) (version 2) | ecosystem: Environmental > Aquatic > Marine > Oceanic | place: Arctic Ocean... | reverse complement strand
TAAAAAAACAAAACTTTCTGCATATTCAAACCCAAGAAAAAAAGGAATATATGCTGTAGAAATTAGAGACGGAGACAGCCTTATTGAAGCAAGGGTTTCTACTGGAGAAAACGATATTTTATTAGGAACAAGAAACGGAAAGGCTATAAGGTTTTCTGAAGAACAAATTAGGGCCAGCGGAAGAAAAACAATGGGAGTAAAAGGAATTACCCTAAGCACAGAAGATGACAAAGTTGTTGGAATGATATTAATTAAAAGAGAAGGAACTGTTTTGGTTGCAACAGAAAACGGCTTTGGGAAAAGAACAGAAATTGCACAATACCGCGCACAAAAAAGAGGCGGTAAAGGTGTTCTTACAATGAAGACAACAGAGAAAGTTGGTAAAATGATAACAATTAAAGAGGTTGTTGGAGCAGACGACTTAATGATTATTACCAATCAGGGCGTTTTAATTCGTCTTCCCGTCGCACAAATAAGAGCCATTGGAAGAGCAACGCAGGGCGTGAGACTTATTAAGCTTGGAGCAGGAACAAAAGTGTCTTCTATTACAAGAATTATATCAGATGAAGAAAAAAGCCCAGATGAAACAACAAATAAACCAGAACCTGAAGACGGTTAAAAAACAAACAGACAAAGTAAAAACCCCCAACCAAAAGGTTAAACTGGTTGCCGTTACAAAAACAAGGTCTCCAGAAGAAATTTCCGAAGCAATATCTGGAGGAGTTATTTCAATCGGGGAAAACAGAGTTCAAGAAGCAGAGCAAAAGTTTACAGATATTCCAAAAATAAAAGAGATAGAAAAAAGACTTATTGGAAAATTACAATCAAACAAAATAAAGAAAGCAATACAGCTTTTTGACACAATAGACTCCGTGGGATCCACGAAATTAGCAAAAAAAATATCAAAAGCGGCGACCGCCATAGAAAAAAAACAAAGAGTTCTTATTCAGGTTAATACCAGCAACGAAAAGACTAAAAGCGGTTTTGGTCAAGGTGATATAAAGGGAATTTTAAGATGTTTTGATTTTTCTGGCATTAAAATTGAAGGCTTGATGACCGTGGGACCAACAAACCCAAACAAAAAAGAAAGAGAAGCCGCCTTTAAGCTTCTTGCAAAAATTTTTATAATTATTAACAATAAACTGTTACCAAAACAAAAAATGACAGAGTTGTCCATGGGGATGAGTGGAGATTTTTTATTAGGCGTTTCATGTGGAGCAACAATGGTTCGGGTTGGAACAGCAATTTTTGGAAAAAGAGAAGCCCGTGCTTGATTTAAAAAAATGGTTTAACCCAAAACACTATAATAGGCTCTGGAACGTGGGCCCAATTGGAGCCCTAGCTACTGGGCTTAGTAATTGTTTAATTTTAGCCATAGACGCACAACTTAATCTTGCTAAAATAAACATGTCAGGGAAGTGGACAACAATTTTAACAGCGCTTATTATAATAGATCTTTTAATTGTTTTGTTTTGGATTTTATTTAGCCTGCCACCAAAAGACAGGGGAAAAACCTTATCCAAAAAAGGAATATATGCCTTTATTAGACACCCGGTTTACACAACACTAATATATCATTTTCCAATAATTTTTGCTTTAAACTATAAATCTTTTTTATTATTATTTTTTGTACCCATCTACCACTTTTTTTGGTCTAAACTGGTGGTAAGAGAAGAAGAATACCTTGTTGGTATTTTTGGGCAAGACTATGTAGATTATATGAGAGAGGTCCCAAGGTTTATTCCCTGGAGATAAAAAGAAAACGTTGTTGGGCTTTGTGGAAAGCACAAGACACACAAATAGGTAAAAAATGAAAAAAATAACACTAATATTATTATTAATTGTAGGAGCGGCAATGTCTCAAGAAAAACACTACGGGTTTGAATATATTAAAGAATCTGGCGGTATTAAAGAATACCACATGGTATCAAACGGACTAAAGGTTTTATTAAAAGAAGATCACAGTGCCCCGGTAGCAACCTTTATGGTAACATATGAGGTTGGATCAAGAAATGAGGCCATAGGATATACGGGATCAACACACCTGTTAGAACACCTTATGTTTAAAGGCTCTAATAAATTTAATACAGATAAGGGTAATTCTGTTTTTCAACTTCTCCAGTCTTTGGGTGCAAGAATGAACGCAACAACATGGCTAGATAGAACAAACTATTATGAAACCCTACCAAGCTCAGAGCTAGAAACGGCCATTGAAATTGAGGCGGACAGAATGAGAAACGCCTATATTAAAGAGGCGGACAGAGAGTCGGAAATGACAGTTGTAAGAAACGAGTTTGAAAGAGGCCAAAATAACCCATCAGGGGTTTTAGATGAACACATTTGGGCAACGGCATACCACGCACACCCATATCACCACTCAACAATTGGCTGGAAGGCAGACATAGAAAACGTTTCCATAGAAAGGTTAAAAGCGTTTTATGACACCTTTTATTGGCCAAATAATGCAACAGCAACGGTGGTTGGAGATTTTGAAACCGGAGAAGCCTTAGCAATGATTAAAAAATATTTTGGCAGAATTAGAAAAAGCACAAAAGAAATACCCCAAGTATATACAACAGAACCAGCACAAGAAGGCCAAAGAACGGTTACGCTAAAAAGAGCGGGACAACAAGGCATTGTTGGGCTAGCACACAAGAGCCCGTCAGCTACACATGAAGATGCGGCATCATTTATTGTGTTATCCTCAATTCTTTCTTCTGGGAAAAATAGCAGATTTTATAAAAACATTACAGACAAGGGATTAACAACAAGTATCTTTATTTGGGATTCCCTGTTTAAAGATCCAGGCTTGTTTGCGGTATATGCAAACCTCGCTCCTGGCGTAGAGCACAAGGCGGTTGAAGACGCCCTTGTTGCAGAATATGAAAGCATTAAAAAAGGCGGAGTTACCGACGAAGAAGTTTCTAAAGCAAAGGCGCAACTTGTTGCATCAATGAAATTTAGACAAGACGGAAGCATGGCTGTTGCGGGAAGCTTAAACGAAGCAATAGCGTCTGGTGACTGGACATTGTATACAAGATATGAAGATCTTATTAACTCGGTGACAGCTGAGTCAATAAAAGAAATTGTTAATAAGTATTTCTTAGAAGACTTAAGCACTGTGGGATATTTTATACCAGAAATTTCAGGGTCTCAGGCTGAGAGAAAACCCGCGACTAGCGCAAAAGAACTAGTAGAAATGAAAAAACAATATTTTTCAAAAGAAGACCAGGGCGGTTTAGCTGGACAGGTTGTTGATTCTGAGCCCGTCGAGGGAATAAGACTCTTAACGCTTAAAAGAGGGTCTGGTGTGGTTACAATAAACGGAAGCTTTATGGGTGGAGATATTTATGCAGACGACAACAACTCAAGGGTTCCAGACTTGGTTGTTTCTATGTTGGATCAAGGAACTACAAAACAAACAAAGTTTGAAATTAGCAACCAACTAGAAAAGGCGGGAGCAAGACTAAACATTTCTAATGGAAAGTCTAACGTTGGTTTTTCTGCAAAATTTCTTTCAAATGACCTAGAGATGGTTTTTGGATTATTATCAGAGCAACTACAGTCTCCGGCCTTCAACAAAGAGGATTTAGAAAAAATCAAAAAAAGAATGGTCACGAACTATAAAAAAAGAAAAGAAAGCACAAGGGGAAGAGCAGTTAATAATATGTTAACCAGCCTTTATCCGGGCGGGCATCAAAACGCACCACAAGACAACGACAAGTCCATTGAAGATATTAACAAAACCACAACAGAAGACTTAAAAGCCTTTCACAAACAAAACTACGGTAAGGGCGGAATGGTTATTGTTGCCGTTGGAGACGTTGATCACGAACAACTTTCTAATACAATTAAAAAAGAGTTTGGGGCTTGGAAAAATTCTCCTCTTTCAAAAAAACTTGAAACCAAAAAAGGAAAAAAGCTTGGGAAAAAAGCATACGTTACAATGGAAGACAAGACAAGCACAGACTTTGTTGTTGGAATTCCTTTAGGAATTAACAAGTTTCATGAAGACTATATGCCTCTTATTGTTGCATCTCACATATTGGGAGGAAACTTTTCAGCAAGACTAATGCAAACCGTTAGGGTAAAAGAGGGGCTAACATATGGAATCAACTCAACTATAACAGGCTTTGATAATAATAACGACGGCTATTGGATGGTTGGAGGAACTTTTGCGCCAGAGCTGTTAGCAAAAGGAGAAAAGGCAACACTAAGAGAAATTAAAAAATGGGCAGAAGAGGGCGTAACACAAGCCGAGGTTGATATAACAAAATCCACACTAATGGGGTCTTATCAAGTTGGTTTTGACACAACATACGGCCTTTCAAGTGGAATTCTAAGCGCAGTTAATGTTTGGGGAGACCTTTCTTATGTAGATAGCTATCCCGGAAAAGTGGGCGGCGTTACCCTAGACCAGGTTAATAAGGCCATTAAAAAATATATTTCTTTTAACGACATATATCAGGTTGCGGCGGGGTCTATAGACAAAGAAGGAACACCAATCAAAAAACAGTAACACGTTTTATGGGCAGAAACTAATGATTAAGGCAATATTGGCGTGTGACGATCTTGGAGGAGTAAGTAAGGCAGGGACAATGCCCTGGCCAAAAAACCCGAAAGACTTAAAGTGGTTTAAAGACAACACAGAAGACAACATTGTTGTAATGGGCTCAACCACATGGGAAGACCCAACCATGTCCGGACCCCTACCGAACCGAACAAACATCCTAGTAACTACACGCAAAGACGACTATCCGGGCGCACACAAATATGTACAGGGAAACCTAAGAGACAAAATACAAAATCTTGCACAAAAAAACGAAAATATGATCACCTGGATTATTGGCGGCCCCAACATCGTTGAACAAACGCTAGACATTATTGACGAGTTTTATTTAAGCCGTATTCCAGGCGAATATTTCTGTGACACATTTTTACCACTAGAAAAAATTGAGGCGTTGTTTGAAAGGGTTTGGACAGAAGATCACGGCCTAGTTGAGTTTCAAATTTGGAAAAAAAGGGAAAAAAATGAAACAATATCTTGACGCGCTTGAACATATTTTAGAGACCGGGAAAGATCGCGAGGATAGGACGGGGGTTGGCACTCGAGGCATATTTGGATATCAAATGCGCTTTAACTTGCGAGACAGCTTTCCTGCTGTTACCACAAAAAAGCTTGCATGGCGCAGCGTGGTAAGCGAACTGCTTTGGTTTTTAGAGGGCAGTACAGACGAACGCAGGCTTGCCGAAATCCACCACGGAGCGACCAGAGAAAACCTTATAGGGAAAAAAACTATTTGGACCGCGAACGCAGACCGCCAAGGGAAAGACTTGGGCTATACAAACACAGAGACGGTTAAAGAGTTGGGCCCCGTATATGGTAGACAGTGGCGCAGCTGGTCAGACAAAAATCACCACACAGATCAAATTGCAGAAGTTATAAAAAACATCTCTACAGACCCACATAGTAGGCGGCACATTGTAAGTGCGTGGAATGCTGGCGAAGTTGACAAAATGGCGCTACCCCCATGCCACACCCTGTTTCAGTTTCACGTACAAGACAAAGAATTAAACTGTCAGCTGTATCAGCGCAGCGCAGATATGTTTTTGGGCGTTCCTTTTAATATTGCGTCGTACAGCCTGCTAACGTGTATTGTGGCCAAACTGTTAAGGCTGAAGCCTGGAGATTTTATTTGGACTGGCGGAGATTGCCATATTTATCAAAACCACTTTAAACAGGCCAAAGAACAAATTCAGCGCGAACCACAACCCGCGCCAAAGCTGTTGATGCCAAACCTTCAGTCTTTAGCTGGGGTTATAAGAGCAAAGCCAAAAGAGTTTCAACTTTTAGGCTACAACCCCATGGAAAGCATTAAAGCCCCAATGGCCGTATAACATATAGGGCATAATAAATATGCGACCAGGCAGTATTTAGCTTTATATTCCAACCAAATTATTAAACAAAAATGAGAAAAAACAATTTTAGAAACATTGCTATTATAGCACACGTAGACCACGGAAAAACTACCCTGGTCGACGGCATGCTACGGCAAAGCGGAACCTTTCAAGCCCACCAAAAGATTCAAGACCGAGTTATGGACTCGATGGACCTTGAAAAAGAAAGAGGAATTACTATTACCGCAAAAAATACGGCAGTATACTATAAAGACATTAAAATTAATATTATGGATACGCCGGGCCACGCGGACTTTGGGGGCGAAGTTGAAAGAAGTTTAAACCTTGTAGATGGAGCGCTTTTATTGGTAGATGCAAGCGAAGGGCCCCTTCCACAAACAAGGTTTGTTTTGAAAAAGGCGCTCGACAAAAATATTCCAATTGTTTTAGTGATTAACAAAATTGACAGATCTGACGCAAGAATTCAAGAGGTTGTTAGCGAAGTATATGACCTATTTATTGACCTTGATGCAAACGACGAACAAATTGAGTTTCCCATTATTTATACCAACGCCAAAGAAGGAATTGCACACGTCGACCTAGAGAGCGACTCTAAAACACTAGACCCACTCTTTAACGCTATTTTAGATAATATTTCGGGACCAGTTGCAGACAACAACAAAACACCACAGTTTCTTATTACCAACCTAGACTATGATCCATATGTTGGTCAGATTGCAGTTGGGAGACTAAACAACGGAATACTAGAAATGAACAAAAACTACGCGCTTTGTGGGGAGAAAAAAACTACAACAGGCCACAAGTTTTCTGCGCTATATACGTTTAAGGGGTTGGAAAAAATTAAAGTAGACCGCCTAGAGTCTGGAGATATTATTGCGGTTGCAGGGCTGGAAAACATTACCGTAGGGGACACCATTTCTTCAAACGAAAATCCAGAGCCACTACCAAGAATTCAAATTGACGAACCGACAGTTTCAATGTTGTTTTATGTTAACAACAGCCCTTTTGCTGGAAAAGAAGGAAAATATTTAACCACAAGACATATCAACGACAGGCTAGAAGAAGAAATATTAAGCAACGTTTCCCTACAGGTTTTAAAAACAGACAGAATTGACGCATATGAGGTGCGCGGAAGAGGCGAACTACAGATGGCGGTTTTAATTGAAACTATGAGAAGAGAGGGGTATGAGTTTATGGTGTCTAAGCCAAAAGTCATTACGCGCGAAGAGGGGGGCCAAATCATGGAGCCAATGGAAAAAGTTTTTCTGGATGTTCCAGAAGACAAGGTGGGGGTTTTAACTGAGAAGCTTTCTGTGAGAAAGGGGCGGATGATTAACCTACAAAACCACGGCTTTGGCAGAGCATCCCTAGAATTTTCTATACCTTCTCGCGGGTTAATTGGTTTTAGAAGCCAGTTTATTACAGACACAAGGGGCGCAGGAATAATGAACAAGCTTTTTGATGGATATGCTCCGTGGTTTGGAAGAATTCCGCAAAGAAACACGGGAGCCCTAATATCTGACAGGCGCGGAAAAGTTACAACATATGCCTGCGTTAATACAGCAGACAGGGGAGAGTTATTTGTAAGCGTTGGGACAGAGGTTTATGATGGGATGGTTATTGGCGAGAGAAATAAAACCAACGACCTTTCTTTAAACATTACAAGAGAAAAAAAGCTTTCTAATATGAGAAGTTCCGGCTCCGACAACACAGTAACTGTGAGACCCCCAAGAGAACTATCTTTAGACCAGTCCATCGAGTTTATATCAGAAGACGAGCTTGTCGAAATAACACCAATGTCTGTTCGACTGCGCAAAATGGACCTTGATCAGCAAAAAAGAGAAGCGGCACAAAAAAAAGAAAGACTTTCTGACAAATAACTAACTAGTCACCAAAACGAACCACTAAAAAAACCCCAAACAAGGTAATTCCACCACCCAAAATAACCGCAAGCCCAATAGGTTCCCCAAAGAAGGCTAGGGCTCCCAAAGAAGACACCACAGGCTCTCCTAGTGGGACGGCGGCAACCGTTGTAGTACTAAGGGTTTTAATAAGATAATAAAAAATATTATGCCCTATCATTGTTGGGACAAGCGCCAAGAAAACAAACCAAGGAAACTCTTCTATTGAAACAGAAAACACAGAAACCCCAGCAACCAAAGAAATAACAAAAAGAGTGCATGCCGCAAAAAAGAACAACCATCTCGTATATTCAAACACACCAACACTTTTTCTAATATCTTTTCCAACAATTAAAGCAAAAGCCATCGCAATTGAACATAAAATTGCTAAGATGTTCCCCAGCGCACCCGTTTCGCTAAAAGAACTTTGACTTACTAAAACGCCGGCACCAACAAAGGAAATAAACAGCCCCAAAAGAACCATAAACACAGGAGATTTTTTTTGAAAGACAAAACCATAAATTTCTGTAAATATTGGTGCGGTGGTTCCAAGCAGGGCCGCCTCTGCAATAGAGGTGAGTTGGATGCTTCTAAAAAATAGGGCAAAGTGAGCCCCCAAAAAAATTCCAGCTAAAAACATTTTTTTATTGGGAACAAAAGACAAAACATTTTTGTAAGAAACAATGAATACCATAGCGCTCGCCAACAGCATTCGCCAAAAAGCAAGAGTGACCGCATCTGTGTCGGGCAGGATACGCACTACCCACGCGGAAGAGCTAACAGAAAGAAGCGCAACAGTTAGTAATAAAAATTTATTATTTAGCATAAACGGTTTAACAATGTTATTAAATTGAACACGATGAAATTAACAATTAAAACAATACTATATATTTATTTTTGTTTTTCCATGCTTATTGGGCAAACAACGGGAGACAACTATAAGGTCTTTAACAGGCTTATTAATGAAACCAAAATCAAAGACCACTACAGTATTAACGAAATTAGAACAATTTTTGAAAACCCGGCCTTAAAACAAGAACCACAAGTTCTTGAGCGATTTAGCAAAAAACCAGAAAAAATTAAAACCTATAAACAATACAGAAAAATTTTTGTTACAGAAGACAGGCTTAGTGGTGGGGTTGGCTTTTATTTTCAAAACAAAGAGCTATTAAACAAAATTATGCTAGAGTTTGACATAGACCCGCTCATTTTGGTTGCAATAGCTGGAATAGAAACCAACTATGGAAAAAAACATGCAGAATACTCTGTTTTTAATTCTTTGTACACACAGGTAATAAATCTACCCAAACGATCGTCTTGGGCAACCAAAGAGCTTTTTGAGTTACTACTATATAGCAAAGAACAAAACATTAACCCCTTTGAGCCGAAGGGATCTTATGCTGGGGCGTTTGGGTACGGGCAGTTTATTCCATCGAGCTTTAATCGTCTGTCTATAGACTACAATCAGGACGGCACAAAAGATCCACATAACTGGGAAGATGTTTTGGGAAGCATCGCCCACTATTTAACAGAAAACGGTTACCCAAAAAATAACTATAACTTTTCTTTTAGGTCACCAGCCTGGAGAAGCATCCGAACATATAACAGATCAGATAAGTATGCAAACACGGTTATTGATTTCAGAAACGAACTTTCTAAGAAAGTTTTTTTATCATATTAACCAAAGAGTGTTTTCTGTCGGTGTAGGGCGGAAGCATTAGTTTGAACGGAGACCAAGAACTGCTTTTTAAAATAGCCTTTTCGTGCGAAAAAGTATCAAAACCATATTTGCCATGATAGCTCCCGATCCCACTGTTGTTAATACCACCAAACGGAAGATTCGGGTTGGTGTGGTGAATAACACAGTCATTAAAAACAAGCGCCCCACTTGAGGTTTCCTCTGTAATTCTTTTTTGGTTTTTTTTATTATAGCTAAACAAATAAAGAGCAAGGGGCTTTTCTCTTTTGTTAACAAAATCAATGGCACTACCCAGATTTTTATATGTAATAATTGGCATAAGTGGCCCAAAAATTTCTTCTTTCATTATTGTGGCATCAAGAGGAACATTTGATAGTATGGTTGGGGAAATAAACTTGTCATTTCTGTTTGTAGCGCCACCAACCTCTACCGTAGCGCCCAACTCTTTTGCGTTATCAAGATACCCCTTAATTCTGTCGAAATGTGAGAAGGTTATAATTTGGCAATAGTCTGCCGACCGCTTTCCGCTGCTGCCACCAAAGAAGGTGTTAAAGTTTTCTTTTAACCCGGCAACCAAAGCATCTTTTTTGTTTTGGTGACACAAAATATAGTCTGGCGCCGTGCAAGTTTGCCCAGCATTAGCAAACTTATAAAAAGCCAACTTCCATGCAGCCTCATAAACGTTTGCGCTTTCGTCAACAATCACGGGCGATTTTCCGCCAAGCTCCAAAGTAATCCCAGAAAGATGTTTGGCCGCAGCAGACATAACAAGCTTTCCTGTCGACGGGCTGCCCGTAAACATGATATGATTAAACGGGTGAGATAAAAGTTCGATAGCAGCATTTTTGTCTCCCAAGACGACAGCCACCTCGTTATCTTTAAATGTTTTTTCTATTAATTTTTTTAAAAAAGCACTGGAGGCGGGAGCAAACTCAGACGGCTTAATAACCGCCGTATTACCCGCCGCTATAGCTGCAATCAGCGGGTTTAAACATAATAAAATAGGATAATTCCACGGAGAAAGAATTAATACGCTCCCTTTTGGTTCTGGGCGCACCCACCCAGATGTAAAAAATACAGCAGCTGGGGAAGAAACCCTTTTTGTCTTCATCCACCTCTTTAAATTTTTTATTGCAAAGCTAGCCTCAGTTTTTACGCCCAAAACCTCACTTATAATAGATTCTGTTGGGCTTTTTTTGAGATCTAAAGCCAGGGCCTCTATCGCCTCACCCTCCATTTCCATAAAATTCTTTAACAGACTTTTCAGTTTTTGCTTTCTGTTCTTATGTGTAGATTTTGCTAAAGAAGAACGGTTTTCCGCTTGAGACTGAAAAATGGTTTTAATGTTAGACAAAGCATCGCTCATAGAAAACAAATATAAACAATTTCCAAGACATGTTAAAAGAAATAGATATAGGACACGCCGGCCAAAATGCCAGAGATGCCATTTCTGACCTAGAGGTAGCAATTAGCACAGCTAAGTCTGATTCGCGCATTACAGCAGTAAAAATTATACACGGACTGGGAAGCGGAAGGGTGGCCACAGAAGTTAGGGGGTGGGCCAAAGAACAGAGAGGTAGGTTTAGGGGCGTTATTAATGGCGAAGATTATGACATGTTTAATAAAGATGCGGTTAATATGAGGTCAGATTTTTTATCTTCTAAGGATGAAGACTTTAATAG
>Ga0209402_10005541_pt1 | contig 11211 bp, 10 predicted proteins | sample ArcticOcean_MG_C_3_FD_187437 | JGI IMG/M metagenome (GOLD analysis project Ga0209402, IMG submission 187437) | Marine microbial communities from western Arctic Ocean - ArcticOcean_MG_CB8_126 (SPAdes) (version 2) | ecosystem: Environmental > Aquatic > Marine > Oceanic | place: Arctic Ocean... | reverse complement strand
CATACAAGCTTATCGAGATGAAGGATTCCTGCCCAGTGCGATGATTAATTTCTTGGCTCTCCTAGGCTGGAATCCGGGGGATGACATTGAGTTCATGGACCTCGATACTCTAATCGATCGGTTTTCGATGGACAGAGTATTAAAAAAAAGTTCCATCTTTGATTTGAAAAAATTAGGATGGCTTTCTGGCCAACATTTTAATTCAGCCTCAGCGAAAGAACTTGCAGAATTATTGAGTCCTAAATTAGAAGCTGCTGGATTGATAACCCAAGATGCCCTGAAAATGAGGGAAGATTGGTATCTTGGATTGATAGATCTGTTGAAAACACGAGCGCGAAGAATTACTGACCTTGTGGAGCTTTCAGAGCCGTTTTTCAGTAACGATATCGAGTTTGATGAATCCGCAGTCCTTAAACATTGGCTAAAGGATCCAAAGAAATCCTTGATGACTTTAAGCTACTTGAGATCTGTTTTCACTGAGGTTGATTGGAATGATACCGAATTGGAGTCTAAGGTAAGGGCTTATGCTGTTCAAAAACAATTGAAGCTGGGAGAAGTGATCCACCCACTGAGAGTAGCTATTACAGGCCGTGAAGCCAGCCCGGGCATCTTCGATGTACTTGTCTTTTTGGGTAGAGATTGCGTTTTGGATCGATTAGGCAATGCTCTGGATCATCTAGAGAAGAAGATAACTGAAACACTTGGATAATAATTGAAAGGGAAATTTTTGGACGATTGCGGAACCGATGCTAATTATATGGAAAGGGCACTAACCCAGGCCCAATGTGCATACAGTATAGGTGAAGTGCCTGTTGGAGCTTTGATTATCAAAGAAAATAAAGTGGTGTCCGAAGCGCATAATTTAACTGGATCAATGAAAGATCCGACTGCACACGCTGAGGTTCTAGCCATTCGAAAAGCATCAGAAATGTTAGGAGACTGGAGGCTGATTGGCTGCACTCTTTACACGACCTTGGAGCCGTGTGCGATGTGTGCTGGAGCACTAGTACTTTCCCGAATCGAACGATTAGTGTTTGGCGCTACAGATCCAAAATCCGGGATGGTTGGCAGCTTAGAGAATTTAGTCTGCGATGAACGTCTTAATCATAGATTGGAAGTGACTAGCGGCATCTTAGCAGATGAATCGGCCACTCTTCTTAGGAGCTACTTTAAAGATCGTCGCTCATGAGTACTTATATGAAAATAGCTAGTATCCATAGACAGTGCGGATCACAAGTGGTCTACTCTGATCTAACTGGAATGATGGGATTGATTCGGTCTACCGAATAGCATCAAAATAGCAATGAGCATCGAAACGCCGAGTAGCAGCGCTGCCCAAACAGGCAGTCCATAGGCTGTTCCGAGGCTTCCTACTACAAGCGATATAGACCCAACAACCAAAGCGTAAGGCAATTGAGTCCGAACATGATCGATGTGGTCACACTGGGAGGCCGTCGAGCTGAGTACTGTAGTGTCTGAAATAGGTGAGCAATGATCACCGAATATCGCTCCAGCCAGAACTGAGCTGATCACACTGAGCAGAACCGAGTACTCTCCAGTACCAAATCCAATTCCTCCTCCAAGACTGACGGTGAGTGGTATCACCAGAGGGACTAGGATGGCCATGGTGGCCCAAGAAGTTCCAGTGGCAAATGATATTGCGGATGCAGTGAGAAAGACTAGAGCTGGCAAGATTTGAACTGGCAGGGATCCTGAGAGCATTTGAGAAAGGTAATTAGCTGTTCCGAGATCATTGGTAACCTGCCCTAATGACCAAGCTAATATTAGTATGATCATGGCGGTCAACATTGTTTTTAGACCTTCTATCCATGCTTCCAGTGTCTGTTCTAGAGTAAGAATTTTTTGTGAAATGGTGAGCAGGACAGCTACCAGGCATCCAGCGGTAGATCCCCACAATAGGCTACTGTAAGGGTCCGCTGCTCCAAAAATGTCGAGCAGAGAAGTAGTTTCTGTAGTCAGCTGCGATTTGCCTGAAGAGTAAAGTCCCAAAACAACAACGAGAACTACAGTGCCGATGGGTACAAATGCGTTATACCATCCCGTTCTGTTGGGAGATTGTAAATCTCCTGAAGCTATTAGCGGTTCTAAAGAATTGATTTGAAAATCCCGATCCTTGTTTTCTCTATTGGCTGACTTTTGTTCTGCTGAAGCCATTGGTCCGAAGTCTCGATCCATAACCGAAACGAGACAAACAAAAACTAGGGCAAGGATGGGATAGAACATGTATGGAATTGTACTTACGAATACAGAGAAAGGGCTAAGAGTAGAAAGGGCCTGTGCTAGTTGAGAACTTTGTTCTGGAATGTTAGAAGCATCGCGCATTCCATCTGAAATGAGTGATATCTCGTAACCTACCCAAGTAGATATGGGGACCAAGGCTGCAACAGGTGCCGCAGTGGAATCAACAATATAGGCTAATTTTTCTCTTGAGATTTTCAAGCTGTCTGTGATCGGACGCATTGTAGTGCCAACGATGAGAGTGTTGGCGTAATCATCAAAGAATATGCAGAGACCAGCAAACCATGTTGCTAAGCTGCCACGACGGCGAGTTTTCGCAAAAGGTCTGAGTTTGTCGACAATTCCTTGGGTTCCTCCATTCCTGGCGACTATCCCTACCAGGCCACCTAACATGAGGGAAAAGACAATAATTTGAGTGTGACCACCGTCTGTATCACCTAGGGCTGGGACTACATAGGAATCCACGGATCTTCCTAGCGCGGAGAAAGGGCGATAGCCGCTTATTATGAAGGCTCCGAGCCAGACGCCTGCTAGTAGTGCAGTTATCACTTCATGAAACAATAAGGCCAGGGTTATTGCTAGTAATGGAGGAGCCAAAGACAACCATCCTGGGATAAACGGTTTTTGGAACGAAATAGTATGTTCATCAATCTGGATAACCAGGGGAAGTTGGTTTTTGCTTGACACTTTTAAATTAACAATCTGTGTTTGGCCAAGATCAATGGTGCCGGAGGACATTGGTTGTCCAAGCGCGTCCTTGATCACATAGGAAGATGGTTTTGTGCTGCCGGCTTCAAGTTCAACAGAGAAGGGGACGGAACTCAGTATTATTGAGGGATTGGTAGTGATATCTTGAGAGTGGGCATTGATCGGATTTAGAAAAATTGGGCCGAGAGATAAGAATAGAACGGCTAAGTTTAATCTGGAATTCATGTGAAGCCCCTCTTTTCCAGTCTCAAGATGATTTACGGGTCAAGATGATGATGATCAAAGCTACTTCTCTTGTAAAGGTACGTTGTCTTGTCTAATTTGATGTGGTGTAGATTCATTGATCGAACTAGGAGCTTCCTCTGCACAGCTCATTGATGAAGGAAAAAGAGATAAGACAAGCCATAACCGAAATGGCAGTCACCTTGATCGAATCGAATAAGGGTGCTGAGGATCTTATTCTTATGGGGGTCCACCGTAGGGGTGTACAAGTGGCCCACCTTCTCAAGAAGGAAATTGAGGCGACCCAAGGAATAGAGGTCCCGCTCGGGACCCTGGACATCACCTTCTACAGAGATGATTTTTTTACCATTGGACCAAAGCCAATAGTCGGGCAAACCAGTTTGCCAGAGTGTTCGATAGAGGGGAAGAAATTAGTTATCGTAGATGATGTTCTTTTTACTGGAAGAACGGCAAGAGCGGGATTGAATGAGTTAATGGACTGGGGTAGGCCTGCTAAGATTTCCCTATGCGTACTCATCGATCGTGGAGGACGAGAACTTCCTATTCAAGCAGATACCGTGGGCAGGAAAGTGGAAGTCCCCATAGGATATACAGTCTCTGTTATGGTGCCTGAACTGGACGGAAAGTGGGCGGTCGAACTGGCGTCTTTGAAGGGGGACACTTCTTGAAACCAAATGTGTTCAGCCTTGGGAAAGACTTAGTAGGTCTCGAGGATTTATCTACCGATCAAATAGTCACAGTTCTTGATACAGCGGAAGCCTTCAAAGAGATTTCGGAACGGAAAATCAAAAAAGTCCCTGTATTGAGGGGCAAGACCATTGTGAATCTATTCTTTGAGCCTTCTACTCGGACAAAAATCTCTTTTGAATTCGCTGAAAAAAGGTTGAGTGCAGATACTGTAAGTGTCTCTTCAGTGGGCTCTTCTGTATCTAAGGGGGAAACTCTAGTAGATACAGCCCGAAACTTAGAGGCTATGAAGATAGATATGGTGGTGATACGCCATGGGTCATCTGGGGCAGCAAAATTCTTAGGAGAGAAGATCCCTTCGAATGTCATTAATGCTGGAGATGGAAGTCATGAGCATCCCACGCAAGGCCTTCTTGACGCTTTGACCATCAGGGATCACTTAGGAAGCTTTGATGGTCTTAAGGTTTGCATCATTGGAGACGTACTACACTCAAGGGTGGCACGGTCCAATATACACGGGCTGCTTAAGCTGGGAGCTAGCGTTGGAGTTTGTGGCCCTTACACCCTCTTGCCAGCAGATGTCGAAAAAATGGGAGTGAGGGTATTCTCTAGGATTGAAGAAGCGATAGAGTGGTCCAGTGTTTTGAATGTCTTGCGACTCCAATTGGAAAGAATGCACAGCGGCTATATCCCGAGCCTGAGGGAGTACAACCAAAAATGGGGCGTTTCAAAGCAGAGATTAAAATTGGGTTCCGATGAACTTCTCGTCTTGCATCCAGGCCCAATGAACAGAGGTGTTGAGATAGACAGTGATGTAGCAGATGGGCAGAATTCGGTGATCCTAGAACAAGTTACCAATGGAGTGGCTGTAAGGATGGCCGTCCTATACTTGCTCTCTGGAGGCACCCCAGAGACAGCTGAATCTGCCAAGGGAGTGAAATGAGATCAGTTTTGGTTCGTGGGGGTCGCATAGTCGATCCGAGTCAGTCTTTGGATAAGAAGGGAGACTTACTAATTGTTGATGGAAAAATTGAAGCGATCAGCGATGAGATAGGCAGGATGGAAGAAGCAATTGAGCTTGACGCTAGAGATCAAATTGTGGCTCCAGGGTTAATCGATGTCCACGTTCACTTCCGTGAGCCAGGAGGAGAACATAAAGAAACCATCGAAACAGGAGTAAGGGCTGCTGTCGCTGGGGGAATTACGGCAGTATGTACTATGCCGAATACTGACCCTGTGACTGATGATCCAGCGGGCATCCGTTTTGTGTTGGCGCAGGCTGAAAAAGCAGCAGGAGCCAGGGTATATCCTTTAGGCGCCATATCTAAGGATCAGGAGGGCAAAAGCCTGGCTGCTATTGGAGAGATGGTTGAAGCTGGTGCAGTAGGGATTACTGACGATGGTAACCCAGTGATGAATGGCGGCCTGATGAGAATGGCGATGGAATATGCTAAGGCATTTGGAATTCCTGTGGCTGACCATCCCGAAGATTTAGACTTGTCTAGGGCAGGAACCATGAATGAGAGTCTAAATTCTACTAGGATGGGCTTACCTGGTAAACCTAATATCTCAGAAGACATACAGATAATTAGAGACCTTCTGCTGTCTGAACTCACAGATAGTAGAGTGCATATCCAGCATGTGTCGACGGCATATGGAGTAGAAATGATCCGCCAGGCAAAAAGTCGTGGGGTTCAAGTTACAGCGGAGGCTACACCTCACCATCTTATTCTCACTGACAGCGAAGTAGATGGATATAATACGAATGCGAAAATGAATCCACCCCTTAGGTCTAGTGAAGATCGCGATGCTGTGGTTCAGGGATTTTCCGATGGCACCCTATGTGTTTACGCTACTGACCACGCTCCTCATCACTATGACGAAAAGGAACAAACTTTTGCGGATGCACCTAATGGAATTGTTGGCTTGGAGACATCGTTAGGGATAGGACTGACTTACTTGGTAGCCCAGGGAATTGTCGATCTATCCACTTTGGTTGATCGGATGAGTTGTACCCCAGCTAGAGCATTCAATTTGCCCGGAGGAACTCTCAAAAGAGGAAGTATAGGCGACGTGACTATCATAGATCCAAACGTGATTTGGTCCGTTGACTCCAACGAGTTCATGTCTAAGAGTCGCAATACGCCATTCGAGGGTTTGAAATTGAAAGGTAGAGCCAGCAAGACGATCGTAGGCGGTAAAATTGTCTGGAACGGCTTTTAAAAAAAATCTAAGCAATTATCTCTGTGGAGATGAGGAACCCCTGCTGAACCTTTGGGTTAGATCAACTAGTAATTGTTCTCGACAGCCGGCTCTTTATTCTGGCAACTGCGTTTGGATGTAGAGTTCTATCAGTAGCAGCGCGATCCAGTAAAATTTGAGCCTTTTTGTATTCAAGTTCTGCCGACGTGGCGTCCTCGGCAGTTCGTACACGCTTTATTGCGGTTTTTAATCTGGAACGCACTACTTTATTACGCTCGTTCGCATTTTGACTGGTCTTAACACGCTTTTTTGCACTTTTTATGTTGGGCATTACTTTATTCTCGAATCGTAAGTCTTATACAGAAATAATTGTAATGGAATTATATTGGAAACTGCGAACTTGATCAATAACTAACTTGTTTAGCTGTTTTTCAGGGGTGGCTTCTAATTAGATCCTAAAGTAACTTCTCAGCCATGGAACTATTATCCATTCTGCTTGTCCTCATGTTCTCGATAGTTTGTCATGAGGTCGCACATGCTTGGGTCGCTCTACAGGAAGGTGATGATACAGCCTATGAGTTAGGCCGAATCACATTGAATCCATTTGCTCACTTGGATTTGGTGGGATCTTTTCTCGTTCCAGTAGTTTTGTATAATCTTACTGATGGTATGATTTTTGGTTGGGCGAAGCCCGTTCCCATTAATCCCAATAAATTTCGCAGTTATAGATCTGCTGATATCAAGGTCTCCCTAGCCGGAATCGCAGCCAACCTTCTTTTGGCTGCAACCTTTACTGTGCTAATAGTTGCACTTTTAAATATTCAAAACGTTACCGCTTTTGAGAGTTCTGTCGACCTCATGGTGGAACTCGCCTGGTACGGAATTTCTATAAATCTGATCCTTGCGTTTTTTAATTTAATACCGATTCCACCTCTTGATGGATCCCATGTCATGTATCACTTTATTCCTGCAAAATGGCGAGCTAGTTACGATCACCTCGGTCAATATGGAATGATATTATTAATGACCTGCTCTATTCTTGTCCCAGGACTATTTGCATTTATACTAAAGCCAGTACAAATGCTTCGTGGAGTAGCCGAATTATTCATCAGATCAATGTCTTGAAGACTCATTCTCTGGATACCGGTGGTGCCGGCGAAGAAATATTTTTAATTGTCGATCTTGAAAGATTCCGAGGTCCACTGGATCTGTTGCTTCATCTCATCAAGCAGCAAGACATAGATATTTTCGAAATCCCCATTTCAAAAATTACTCGCCAATTCCTTTTGGCAATCCGTAGCATGAGTGTGGAACAAATAGATAATGCTGGAGAATTCATGGAGATGGCAGCTAATCTTTTGAGAATTAAAGCTCGAATGTTGCTACCTAATAGTACGATGTCGGGTGATGATGATCCCCGGGCTGAGTTAGTGTATCGATTGTTGGAATATGAACAAATACAAGAAATCAGAGCTCATCTGAGTGTCGCAGAGTCTCAAAGAAGTCGACAATTTGGCAAAGGTTTTGTAAGTCCGATTAATAGAATTGAGAAAGTAGAAGTCATCTTAGATACTACCTGGGATGAAGTTTACGCTGCAGCCACCTCTGTCACAGTCCCTTCAGTGAACATTGTCGAACACAAGGTGACCACGCGGCTAGTAGCTATGGAAGACAAGGTGGATCTGATTCTACTTACCCTCCAACGGCTAAAAAGGGTTGAATTTAGCGGTTTATTGAAACCATTCGAATCGAAAATGCACGGAGTTATGACCCTTTTAGCGGGCTTAGAGTTGGCTCGTAAACGTAAAGTAAAATTGCGTCAGGCAAAGGCGTTTTCGGAATTGTGGATGTATCGTGTCAGCGAGTCATCTCCTGAAGCCGTCAAATCTCAGCTAAATCCTAGTGAGGGATAATGCGAACAACACAAATCGTTGAAGCCGTCCTCTTTTCAAGTGACGCTCCGCTGAGGTCTGAAGAGATCGCACGTGCGGACGAATCACTGAATGAGGATGTCGTCGAAAAATGTATAAAAGAATTGACCAAGATGTATTTAGATGCTGAAAGGGCATTTGAAATCAAGCAAATTGCTGGAGGCTATCAGATTCTTACACTTTCAGTGTATGCACCTTATTTGGAAAGGTTCGATACCGTGCCGAAGTCATCTAGACTGTCAATGCCAGCATTGGAGACGTTAGCTATTATTGCGTACAGACAACCGATTGGACGAATCGATATTGAATATATTCGTGGAGTGAGTTCTGCTGGAGTGATTAGAACTTTGCAGGATAGGGAGTTGGTTGATGTCATTGGAAGGGGGGATGGGCTAGGTAGGCCTTTGCTTTATGGGACTACGAAAAAATTCTTAGAACATTTTGGATTTTCGGATCTCGAAGATTTGCCTCGGACTGAAGACTTGCCAGTTATTTTGAAAGGAGAGGATATTCCCGATTCTGTAGGAAGTGTGATTTCAGAGGAATTGGAAACAAAAAACAATGAAGAAGTTATAACTACCGGACAAAAAATAGATGATTTAGCAGGTGGAGATGGCGTTATTCCATTGTCGCCACCTGTTGAGTAGAGAGGATTCCACGAAATATGCGCTTACATAAATTCATTTCTAGATCTGGCCTAACCTCTCGACGAAAAGCAGAAATTTTGATCTCAGAGGGCAAGGTTAAGGTCAATGGCGAGATTGTTGAGACTGCAGGGGTAATAGTCGATCCTGAAAACGATGTGATAGTGGTAGGCCGAGACACTATAGAAATACCACCCGTTCGCTGGGTAAAGCTAAACAAACCACCTGGAGTCCTCACTACCGCTCAAGATGATCGTTCCAGGCCAACTATATACGGCATCTTGCCTCCTGATATGCGATCTCTGCGTTATGTTGGAAGGTTGGACTACTTGACTGAGGGACTTCTGATCTTGACGAATGATGGAGATGTGGCAAACCGACTTCAGCATCCCAGTTCTGAGATCGAGCGAGAATATGATGTTGCAGTGGAGGGAAAAGTGTCTAATACAACTTTGATACAGCTGAGAGCAGGCGTAGAATTGGAGGATGGATTTGCTCGTCCGACGTGGGTTGAAATCAGTAAGAAATCTAGAGGAGAAACCCACTGTTTGACAATTGTAATAAAGGAAGGGAGGAAGCGTGAAATTCGTAGGTTAATGGCAGCAGTTGGACACCCAGTAGCCCACCTTAGGCGAACAAGATTCGGCCCATTGAAATTGGGCCCATTGAAAACAGGTACATATGAAGATCTTAGCCATAGAGATATAAAGGCTTTAATCGATTGCATTTCTTTGGTATGATTATTTAGGTCAGTCCTAATATGGGTTAACTGTGTTCGCTATTAAGGTCTTCCTAGTGAGAAAAAGATTAGATGTGATATAATTTGTAAGCAAAGGGCCCATAGCTCAGTTGGTTAGAGCAGCGGACTCATAATCCGAAGGTCCCAGGTTCGAGTCCTGGTGGGCCCACTTGTAGCGGTGTGATTAGTATTAGCCAGTATTTGCTAGCTCAAAGTCTAGGGCAAGAGCGGTGAAGATAACTATTAGGAAGATTCATTTATAATCTAAAACAACTAATATAAGGCCTGTATCCGCCGAGGTTCCATTTGACAAATTATTTGAAATGCTGGGGACAAGGTCAACATGATCAAACCGTTGAGAGTATGGAGGTAAGAGTGCAAAGAAGAAAACCGAAGTGACCTCGGCCCTATATGTAAAACCAGTTACATCTTCAAGGAAAATCCTGGCGAACCTTGAGAAAATAGATCGCCGGCTCCAATTGATATACTGCTCGAATCTTCTTGCAAAAGTTGCATGCTGCACATTGGCTTTGTCTGCAATCTTCCAAGTAGGCGAAATTATTTTCGGTTTAGAGAATTCTTCCTCCATGGTCCTAATATTTGGAGCTCTGGTATTTTATGCAGGACTCGGAATAAAGCGGGTGTTCGAAAAAAATCGACTCAGGAGGGCCGCTGGACTGGCCGATGAATTGGCTGACTTAAGCGACGAAATTAAGACCGCATATTGGTTCATTCGCAATCCAGTGGAATCAGCTTGGATGGACCTACAACTGAAAAGGGCCGCCAACTCATTGGACGAAATAAAAACAAGAGAATTTTTACCTTTTAAACCTTCGAAATGGTTTAGGGGAGCTTTCATTTTGATTGGAGTCAGGGTGTTATTGGCCCTTCTGCCGAACCGAGCCCCTTTGTTTGCAACCGATGCCGAACCAAAGGATTCTTTTTCGGATCTCGAAAATCAAATAGCGAATCTAGAGTCTACCTTGGAGAGAGATGTAGGAGAGTTTTTGGATGAATCAGATCTGGAAAACTTGGAGGAGGTTCTGGAGAATTTAAAGGGCGATGAATTGCAAAATGAAGAATTATTGAAAGAACTACTTCAAGCGGAAGAGATTCTCAACGAAGGGAGTTTTGGATTGGATGCTTTCAATCAAGAAATGACACAATTATCTGAAGAAGTCTCGGGTGAAGAACTGTCGGCCTTTGCCAATTCACTTGGGCGAATGGACCTTACCGAAGCAGCTCAGCAGCTAAGAGAACTGAGTGCTAATTTGTCCAGCATGGATCCTTCCGCACTGAATGAGCTAGAGCGAGGTCTGGATGTGCAAGATTCATCTGAAGCACTTTCGATAGAAGAATTGCTAGACGCCCTGAGTGAGGCAGGCACGGCTTTAGCGGATGACCAAATGTCCATGGCGGAAGAATCTTTAAGTGAAGCCGCGACTGCATTGGATGCTATGGCTGAAAACCAGAGCCTGGGCGATGCCCTAAATGATGCAGCAATGAATATGCAATCTTTACGCCAAGAGGTATCTCAGAGCGATAATAGTTCAAGTATGACAACAGATGAACAGATGGAAGGAGGTGCGTCTGGTAGTGGTTCTGATGAGGTTACTAAATCCTCGGGGGGTGAATCCGGGGACGGTAGCGGTCCTGCAGGGAATTCGACTGGAGATCCATCCCAGGTCGCTGAGTTGGAACTTGGAGACGCGACTACGCTAGAGGTCCAACTCAGTCTGGAAGTTATCGACGAGCGACTTACCCAAGAAAATCCCGACCCACAAAATTTATTTCAAGG
>Ga0209402_10005531_pt1 | contig 11227 bp, 14 predicted proteins | sample ArcticOcean_MG_C_3_FD_187437 | JGI IMG/M metagenome (GOLD analysis project Ga0209402, IMG submission 187437) | Marine microbial communities from western Arctic Ocean - ArcticOcean_MG_CB8_126 (SPAdes) (version 2) | ecosystem: Environmental > Aquatic > Marine > Oceanic | place: Arctic Ocean... | reverse complement strand
TGAACGCCCGAGTGCAGCTACGGCATCGCCACCGTCCAAAGGGATGAAACCCCTCTGTGCGGTCTATCTTCGTGCTCCTACATCTGGCGCAGGCCTGCACCTCATAGGGGATTTCATTGAGTGACCCTTCGTCTTGTGATGGTGTACTCATATTCGTGACTCTTAATTATTGTTGGCGCTGGTTTTCGTTATGGAATCGACCCTGGGGCCGCTACGGGAGCGGCCCTGAGTCCGCTACGAGAACGGCATAGATATTCTGACTGACGGTACCGGAAAACGAGTTTTGTGGCCGGAGCCGGTCACGTCTTCCCAGAGTCTGAGATCGTTGGACCCAAAGCTGTGAACCGAGCCGTCGGCCAACTGAATATCGATCTGCCCGCTCAACATGCTCATCCACCTCCGACGGGGTGCCGGGTGCATCTCTGAGAACTCGGTTGGTTCATTGATCTGAATGGAACTCCCGGTGCAGGTCTTGAGTGAATCTAATATTGGGTCATCCAACCGCAATTCTTCCATGACACTCTGTCCATCGTCTCCGGTGTACATTCGAAAGATGCCCATATTGTAGCCTCCTTATTACCTACGTAATTATCTACGTGCTAGGTTGGGTTTCTAGTTCAAATTCGTTAGGATTCCGCGCCTATATTACCCTATCTGACCGGCCTGGTCGATTGTCCTTCAGTAATAGCGAAAAGGAGCCGGTCTCAGATCGGAAACCTGATTTCGTTAATTGAATTACGAATTAGGGCCATATGGCAAGGTCACTAAGGACCATTCGGAAATTACCGCTGTGAAGCGACTATATGATAATTATCACAGACGGAAAGGGGATTAAAAAGAGGTTAAGAGGAAACTCTGAAAAGGAGGCGGTCTGATGAAAACACTTCGACGAAATCTATGAGTAGAAGCCTTGGCAATGGGGCTATTCTTCATGGTGATTGGTGGATTGGTCGTCTACGTGGGGAATGATGCCAAGAACATGATTACTGGTGAACTGGTTACGCAGAACATAGCCCTCGGCGCAGATGCGGTGGAGTTCGGCGGAACCCCAGGGGTTGCAGTCCGTGATGCGAAAACCGCTGACATCGAGGCCAAGATAATCACCCTGCATACCGAAGGCAAATACGTCGTGTGGTCTGCACAAGACCGGAAGGCTGAGGAAGATCTGGCGGGTCGAGCTTCCATCACCAGCGGTCGAGGCCGCTACGGAACGGCTTGAACATGGCCGTCATGGGTTACGGTGTGGCCAACCTGGCCATGGGTGTGGGCACCATGATCATCCTGATGGGAGCAGGCACAATGGCCTTCGTGGCCCCGGTACTCTACCTGGTCACCGCTAAGGAAGAGGAAGAAGAGGAAGAGCCAAGGGTAAATGTAGGGGCACCTGAACTGGCCTACTAACCGCCAACTAAAAAGGCCCCGGAGTTAACTCCGGGGCCTTTTTTTATTTGGTTTTATGGAGCCGGTGATAGGAATTGAACCCACGACCTGCTGTTTACAAATCTCAAGCCCGACGTAGGAATGGGTTTGTATACTCGACTCCACTTGATATTTCACGCCTAGTTTCCCTTATATTGTTTGTCTAGCCGAGTTGCATAGAGTGAAGTTGGTGGGCATTTGGTGGGCATTGGCACTGTGCCTACCCCGACGCTGGTCGGTCCAGGAGTCGTTCAACAGCTAACGCCGCTTCTTCCTGCATACCTGGAAGCACATGGGAGTAAATGTCCATAGTGACAGCGATGCTGGAATGACCTAGGCGTTCACTTACAATCTTTGGGTTTATCCCGGCGCTTAGAGCTAGTGTTGCATGGGCGTGCCTTAGCCCATGAAACGTTAGGTGGGGCAATCCATGAGCCTTTACCAACTTAGGAAACTCTTTGCTGATGCGGTCTGGGTCAATTGGGGAACCGTCCAACTGGGTAAACACATACCCTGTGTTGCTCCACAGCACGCCGTAGTCCAACTGATGTTCCATCTGAGTACCTCTGACACCATGCAGTAACTCAACTGCCGCTGGAGATAATGCTATGGAACGGCGGGAACGGTCGGTCTTTGGCTGGCCTTCCACTAGTCCATGGTCAGTAATCCTTTGGAGCGTCCTCACTACGCGCAACGTTGCACCGGCCAGGTCGACGGCGTCCCACTTCAGACCAAATATCTCGCTACGCCGTAGTCCAGTCAGCACTGCGAGATGGTAGACAGGAAAGAAATGATTACCCGTAGTAGCGTCTAGGAAATGGTTTATATCGGATACATTCCACATAGGCATTGTCTTACGCTCTACTCGTGGTGGACTGACCCCATCGGCAACGTTCCTCGTTATGGTGTTCCACTTAACTGCGTGGCCTAAAGCTTCTTTGAGTACTCTGTGCGTTGCTAATATCGAACTCGTGCCTGTTTCGCGGCTTTGCATCTCGGCATAGAGCGATTGAATCTGCCGCGCCGTAAGATTTTGGAGTTTGATACTCCCTAGAGCCGGGACGATATGTCTGGCAATAACCCCACGGTATCCCTGCTGGGTCTTGAGGTTCGTGTTCGTGGCCGCATAAGTCGCTAGCCAACGTTCCATGAACTCCGCTACCGTCTCTTTGTCTTTTATAACGTAGCTGCCTGTTTCTATGGCTTTAATACGGTCCCGCAGAACAACCTGGGCTTCCGCCTTGGTTCCCCGAACGGTCTCGCTAAGGTATTTTCGGCTGCCACTGCCATCAGCGGGTGGGCTGTATCTAATCTCCCAACTTCCCTTGTTTCGCTGCCTGACTGTACCGTTCATTCTAATTGCCCCTTAGTTGTTGCCTCAGATTCCAATTGGTCGAGTCTTGCTTCCAGTTCCCTTGTCTTCATTGCTAATTCGCCTATGTCTTTCAATGAATTTTTTAGATTTTCTGTAGGTAATTGCCCAGGATTGGAGGGGTTTATGCCGCCAGGCATAGTACCCATGTACTGGCTAACCTGCCGACTCCGAATCATGGCTTGTTCTCCATCGCCACCGAATTCCTCAAATGGGTCGGGAAGGTATGGTATCCGTCCCGAAAAGAGTGCCTCATTGTAGATAGCCAGGCTACCCTCATCGGTCCACGGCTTATAAGCCAGATAAGCTTCTAATCCCGCTGCGTCCATTGGTTTACCAAGAACATGTTGGTATAGCTCCAATCGACAAAACTCCTCGGCCCAAAGGTACACGTTTATCTTGGTTTCCATTTCGGGAACTGCTAAGTGAACTCGCCACCACCATCTTGCTTGCCTAACAGTCGGTAGTCGTTCATCTGAGCCCCTAAACCAACCAAGCAAGCGCAATGACTGGTTAATCTCACGGACTTCCCCCCACAACCCTAGAAGAAAACTACCCGCTTCCCAAGGTAGTCCGTATTCTTCCAGCCGGTGCCACTGAAAGGTGTCATCAAGCTTTGCGTCCAGGGTGCGGAAGTCTCTTAGCCAGTTCTTGACTGTCCGTAGGCTAACGACGACTGCATAATCGCCGTACTGGCCGGCCCCTACATAAACTTTTAACTCGCTGTGAATCTTTGCAGGGCCGACTGCGAGCTTCCACATTCGATATGCAGCAACCCGTTGGTCTTGGTCTGCTCTCGGCCTTGACATATTACCCTCTATTCATAGAGTTGTTGCCCTATAACTATATATTATTTGCCCCAGTAGATGCGAGAAGATTAGGACAGAACTAATCAATTAGGAGAAAACAAAATGCTTACAACCGACAAACAGCCGGTGGCAATGTCAATTGCGGAAGCGGCAGAACAGGCAGGAGTGTCCACAGCCACTCTGTACTCATTGGCTAATCAAGGACGACTTCCTGGCGCACGGAGATTAGGAAAAAGAATCGTGATTCACAGGGCAACCTTTGAAGAGTGGCTAACGAGCGGGATGGGAGATGAGCTAGAAGATGAATAACTCTCAACAAATACTAGACGCACTTAGGTGCGGACGCAGTGGATGCGACTGTTCAAAGGCACATCCAGGCAAAGGCCACGTTCACTGTCTGGCGCACGAAGACACGAAGCCGAGCTTATCTGTCAGTGAGAAAGATGGAATCACATTAGTTCATTGCCAAGCCGGGTGCGCCAAAGACGTGGTCGTATCTGCACTGCAAGAAAAAGGGTTGTGGCTTAAGGCAAACCCATCTATTACCAAGGGTCAAAACAAGGAGACCCGCTACAAAGTCAGGAATGTTGAAGGCCAGATAGTGGCCGTCCATGTCCGAAAGGATGGACCTGCTGGAAAAAAGATGTGGTGGGAACAACCAGATGGCACGAGCGGGTTAAAAGGGTTACCAGTGTCGGCTCTTCCGCTATACGGCTCAGAAGACCTTGACGCTCTACCTGATGGTACGCGAGTAACGGTGACAGAGGGTGAGTCAGCTAGAGATGCCCTTCACGCTAAAGGAATCCCAACCGTCGGGACCGTCACCGGGGCAGGAGAAACCCCAGGCAATGATTCCCTGATTCCGTTAACGCGCCTCAAGCCGGTTCTGTGGGCCGACAACGACGAACCTGGCCATCCGCACATGAACCGGATAGCTGCCAGGCTATCGGCCCTAGGCTGCTCAACTGTGAGAATCGTGAATTGGACTGAGGCTCCACATAAAGGAGATGCCGCCGACGCCATTAACCTCGGAGTGGACGTCCACGCACTCATGGCTGGTGCTGAACCTTGGAAGCCTGGCAACATTGACCTAGCCTCTCTTCTTAGTGACATTTCGTGGTTCTTACGCCGTTACGTCGTCTTAACAGACCATCAGCAACACGCGCTCGCACTCTGGGTCGCCCACACATACGCCATCGATGCGGCAGATTGCACACCTTACATCCTAATCGAGTCAGCTGAGAAACGTAGCGGTAAAACGCTACTGCTGGAGGTTCTGAGTCTTTTGGTAGCGCGGCCTTGGTTTACTGGTCGGGTGACGACGGCAGTCCTAGTAAGGAAAATTTCAAGAAATGCACCAACGTTATTGCTAGACGAAACTGATGCTACGTTCAACGGCAACAAGGAGTTCAGCGAGACTCTGAGGGGTGTTCTTAACTCTGGCTACCGACGAGGAGGGGTTTACTCCATCTGCGTGCCAGAAGAAGGCGAGTGGGTCGACCGCGACTTTCCGGTGTTCTGTGCTAAAGCGTTAGCAGGTATCGGGCCTTTACCGGACACTGTCCAAGACCGGGGCGTCCAGATTGAGATGCGCCGCAAGCTAAAGACAGAGGAGGCACAGAGGTTTAGGCGACGAGACGTGGTCCCGACCGTACTTCCACTCGTTGACTCTCTAAGCACTTGGTCTGATGAAGCCGTACCGATATTGGAGCCTGCTCGGCCATATATTCCTACGGAACTCGGAGACCGAGCTGCAGACGTATGGGAACCGCTATTAGCTATTGGAGATATGGCCGGTGGAGAGTGGCCTATGAGGGCAAGGCAATCAGCTGTCGAGTTATCTGGTAGTTCTGCCCAAGAAGACGACAGCTGGGGAACCACGTTACTGAAAGACATTAAAAGGCTATTTGCAGATAGAAAGGTTGACCGTCTGACTAGCGTTGATTTGACGTCAGCCTTAGCTGATATTGAGGAATCGCCATGGGGGGACTTACGAGGTAAGCCCTTGAATGCCGCCGGACTGGCAAAGAGGCTAAATCCCTTTGGCATCAAGCCCAAGCAAATCAGGATAGGAGGCGAGACGTTCAAGGGTTACCTAAAGGATTATTTCGTTGATACGTGGGGACGCTATACCCCCTGTATAGGGGAAACAGGGGAAACACCGAAACAAATTGGTGATTTCGAGCCTAGTAATGCCTCTGGAAATGTTTCGTCTAACGATGACTCAATCGAAACACCACTCCAAGGGGAAACAGAAATCCGTGCCTATGTTTCGGCTGTTTCGGGTGTTTCGGCTTCTCAGGGTATACAGCATGCCTTCGAGGCCCAAGGCCCGGAAGAGAGTGGATGGGGGATAGAGTTATGAGCGTTGCTGAACTACTAGACCGGGCTCAAGAGTTGGGAGCTACGTTTACCATGCCTGGTCCAGGCAGGCTTCATGTTAACGCAGCAGACCCGTTACCCATCGACCTCGTTCAAGAACTAACTGAGAACAAGCCCGAGCTCATTGAGTACATAGCAGAGCACTCAAGTCCAATTGACCTACCTTGGCCTTTAGGTTATGGCAGCCTACCCGCCGTTGAAGTGTCCAAGGCTGAGAAGTACAACAACTGTCAAGGCTTTACAGACCCAGTGGACCGTAAGCTGAACGTCCTCTCATGGATGCGCTGCTATTACCGGGAAATAGGCGAAGTGGACATGGCTCAGCAAATGAAAGAGGAATACCACCAACTACGCCACGCAGACCCATTAATCCAAGATATATGCGGTATTTGCGAGTATCAAGCTGATGGGTAAACAGCACTTCGAGAACTGGGTTGGACATGCCAAGAACCGTGTTTTGGGACGCTTTCTGAAGGAACAAGACTATGAGCAGTACGAATCCCCTAGGACGGCCTGCCAGCATACCTGAATGGGCTTACAGTGAAGTGTTCCGGCTGCAAGGCGAAGGGTTTGGATGCCGGAAGATAGTGAGGCTACTTGAGGACCGTGGTGTTTATACGACCAGGAGCAGTGTCTCTAGGCTGCTATTGGGCCAAACGCCCTACGCGCTCGTGAGGCGATAGAAATCTGAGCTTTTTGGAAAGCACTACCTGTTAAGGACACCCGTCTTCTCGGGAGCAAAGCCATGTTAGGAGAGGCTCTTTCTGGTTGGCGGGTGAGGCGAACCACTCTGACAAACTGTTGTCCACCGGTTCTAGCAAACCGCTCCAAAATAACGGATTGATTCTAGATTGTAAGTAGACAAGATATAAGTCTGTAGCGGCACGAGCCTGAACAGGGGTGGAAGGGTACGTGTAAGATTTTAGACAACCGTCCGCATGAATTCCCTCCCCAATTCCACTGACATCACCACGTACTTTCGTTAACATATCTCGCATCGCTTGAGGTGCTAGTCTGTGCGGTTGTGACTCTGTCAGCAGGGTAGTTTCAGTAAAGGATACAAAACTGGAGAAGGTCGGCGTATCACCTTTTAAGCATTCATTGGCAAGGTACAAACCCGATATCGGCCTGAACTTGCTATCTATTAAGTCTCGCCGAAGTCCACTGATTCGTCCGAACGCTCGTACGACGCCAACATCGAAGTCTAGCTCTGTGGGTATGAATGTCGCCTCTGGAGCAGGATTATCGACGGTGACGCCTGAATTGCATGCGACGGCGACTAACACAATTACCGCAATTAGCACACTTAAGCGTCGCATTATTGATTCAATACCACTGTAACCTGGGTAACCTGTACGTCTCCTAGCCTTTCAAACTCTTTTGATAGCCCAGACAGCGCAACTGCTATCTTAAGAGCCTGGTTAGCTGGACCCATCTGCTTAGCATCCCTTGCCATCTCCAGATTGGTTTCAGCTTCCAAGAGAGCCATTTGCCGAGTCCACATCTTAGCCGCCTGAGCAGCTTGCCGCTTCTCAGCGACCATTAGGGCTACGCAGGGGTTGTTGGCGAGCCTTGATGCCTCGACCCTGATTGCATTGCTGGACATGTTGCCGCAGTTGTAGTTGTTGCGGTAGGCGTCAGCTAGGCTACAGCCATCGAGAATGCTATCGGTGAAGCCTTGTTGCTTGCCGGTCAACATTTTAGTGGGTTTATCCATACAGCAATTTTACCAAAGGCTCAGTCGGTTTCCATCTATGTAAGCGCATCTATAAGTGTGACAACGATAGCGACTGCTATAAAGGCTACGAACAGCCACTTAGGACTGTATCTAGAAGGCATATCCGTCTCCAAGACCCTCTTATTCTTGCAACAACCCTTGATAAGCCTCCAACTGCATCTGCCTACCCGCTTCGCTTAGTTGAAACCCGCAAATGGGACACCAGTGGCCTGTCGTCTCGTAGTGCACTCCGTTACTTCGCCTAATGCTTACCTTAGTGGCCCGTACGACAATCTTCTTGCCATTGTGCTCGTGGTGGAGCGTGGTTCCCTTACGGCTCGCTAATGGGCTTCCTGAGGCTAATGGAAAAGACTCCAATAGGTGTCCAGTTGCGCGTCGTCATATTGGAATGCTGTTTCGTCCCAATCCATGTTTGGCCAAGAAGCCTGGTCCATCAAGATTATTTCTCCGTCCAATCTAACCGCGTCAGAATAGCTGCTATTCTCAATATAGATTACTGCGCCAGAAGGCAGGTTGTTGCAAGTGTCGGCATATTGAACGACGTTAGCCTTGCCACAGCCTGTGTAAACAAGACCCTCACCGGTTGAAATTGTAGAAGCATCTGTATCCGGAGGGAGCACGTAAATGTCGAAATCGTTATAGGCGCTGTCAGATTCAAATGAATACTGGTAACTTCCACTCCCGCAAAAAGGATATGTAGAATACCAGCTTGGCGACACAATCCTAGCAATCTCCTGCTCGACATCGAATCGAGTTTCGGTTTGCCAATACATCACGTTATTAGGGTCACTGCTGTGGCCATATCCCATGGAGTGACCGATTTCATGCCATAAGACCTTCTTAATTGTGGTGACGTCGAACGCCTGCCAGTCTCCGTGGCAATTGTCTGTTCCCATTCCGACTTTGATATGAGCTTTAAAAATCGATTCTCCAATCGTGTGAGTTCCGTAGTCCTTTAGCCAAGATACCGTGAGATCCGCATCGCCTTGGCTGAAGACACGTCTGATTGTTGCTCCATATGGAGACCACGACGAGAAACTTGACGAAATATCCTCGACTCCACTAGATACGTCCATACCCGCATATGTTGGAATCGGCTCAAAATAAAATTTCAATTCTCCTGACACAATCGCTTGAATCATCGGGTTGGTCAAAGCGAGTCCTTGAATCCTAGCTTTTTCTTCAAGATCGGCGCGTTGTTCTTGAGCAGCGGCTTCGGCCTGAGCTTGAAGCTTTTCTGATTGCTCTAGATTAGCCCGCTGTTGTTGGGAAAGTGCGTCTGATTGAGCTTGAATCTTTTCTGATTCTTCCCGGTTAGCTCGTTCGGTTTGAAACTGAGCCACCACCTGAATTGCTTCCTTGGCCGACCGTTCTTTTTCAGCTACGTCGAGAGCCGACTTGGTATCGGATTCTGCTAGGAGCCTATTGCTAGTTTCCTGGTTAAGAGCTTCTTGGACAACGTTTAGAGCAAGCATTTGTCGTTCGACTTCCTTTTCAGCTGATTGTCGGTTCGTTTGCTCGATTCCTAGTTCCTGCTCAAGGATTTTGACTCTAAGTTGTTCTATGGTTGTCTGGGAACGTTGATAGTAAAAGGAATCAGTTGGAATCTTCGACAACAAATTCATTCCCTTTTCCCAATCGCCTTCGTTCCCCGTTGCCAAACCAGATAGGTAACTCTGTTGGTCTAAGATTCTAGTCTTGACCTCCTCAGTCGAAGCATCAATGGATGATTTTTGGATTTTGAATAGATTCACCAGCCAGCTGTCTTCCGCGCGCTCTAGTGACTTGGCTGCGCCTGAATAATCTTCAGTATCCGAGAGTTCTCCAGAGCGTTGTATGTGGTCCGATATGCCTCGGTATTCAACTATTGAAAATATCCCTGCTATAAGCCCTACCGATAGGACTCCAATACAGGCATATATCAAGTAGTTTCGTTGCGGAGTGGTTTTCTTAGCTTCTTGGTTTTCCATAATTGGCTTCTAACTGTGATCTTGGTAAGAACGGTGAAATTGTAGCATCCATTTTCGTTTCCCTTTACTAAAGTTCATTCAAATACCATTCCTGACCACACACGTGCAGGTTATATACTTGGCCGATGTAGTGGATTTGGCAGAATGCTATGGAATACCTAACGCGAAAGTAAGGTCTGCATAACGGAGGACACAATTGGAAATCTTCATTATTATCTGGCTCGGCTTTGCCATACTGACCGGCGTGATAGCAAACTCCAAGGGTAAAGCCTGGCCCCAATGGTTCATCGTGGGCCTTCTATTTGGAGTTTTTGCAACGGTTGCGATAGCGACTAGGTCGACGGAGATTCAGCGTCCTCATAGATCATTAAAGACATGCCCCGCGTGTGATGAAAAGATTAGTGCGAAAGCCACGATTTGCCCTCATTGCCGAACGCCCCAAGAGTCTAAGCAGCCACAGAAACGGGTAAATCAAATACCTCGGTGGGTGATGGGAAGGGGGGCAAGGTCAGAGTGGAAGCCGATTCGCTGGGCTTCGGATGGGAGAGCCTTCTGTGCGAATTGTGATGGTAGGTTGTATGTTGGCGAGACCCATTGTCCAAAGTGCAAAAGGAAGTTGGAAGAAGCAGTTTGATCTATGCCGACAAATCTTCCGTCGGACCCTACACATGAATTCATGGGGGTAGCCGCATGCCAACGGGCTAGCGATGGCACTCAGGTCCTAGTACCAGGCGTGAAGAATTGAAGGCGGGTATGACCGAAGCGGGTGTCACTGCTCCTCCGACTTTTATCATTGCCAACGAAGCCTAGAAAAACAATGGCCCCCGGTGCCTTCCCGATGGAGTGTCGCTGAAACAAAAGAAGCCCCCTTGAACGAGGGGGCTTCTTTCTTAGAATCTAGTCATTCATTGACGGGGGTGGGAAGCACAACGGTTTTCAAGACCGTCGCTTTCGTCCACTCAGCCATCTCTCCATATGGTAGCCAACCAAGACATTATAGGCATGAAATCGCCCTCTGACCAGAAATCAGAGGGCATTCTTTTTCATCAGTTACATCCCGTCGTCGACCAAACGTCGACCAAAGGTTCAAATATTCATCGTCTACTTCAATCAAAGTGGCTAAGGGCACGTTTTTGATTGCTGAATGTATGTCATTCTAGTGTAGTAGATGCACAAGCTCTCATTATTTCCAACACTTTCTCCTCCGTAAAGTTCGTGGACAATGTATTATCCCGTTCAAGCGCTTTTAACGTGCAATCGCAATATTTTTTTACATCTTTCTCCGATTCGCCTGCCGCCTCCCATCTTAATACGCAACGTTCAACATAATTTTCGGCAACCTCTTTAGGGTATTCGTATTCTTCGTCCGACCAACTGCCTCCGCAAGCAACCATCAGCCCCACGACCACAGCAACCAATGTAATCAAGATGAGTTTCATGACGACCTAGAGGGCTGCTCTAATAACCTTAGCCTGAGAAAATTTGCCATCCTTCTTTGTGTAAACAGCCATCACTTTCCCTTTACCAAGTTCGGGGC
>Ga0209402_10005528_pt1 | contig 11231 bp, 16 predicted proteins | sample ArcticOcean_MG_C_3_FD_187437 | JGI IMG/M metagenome (GOLD analysis project Ga0209402, IMG submission 187437) | Marine microbial communities from western Arctic Ocean - ArcticOcean_MG_CB8_126 (SPAdes) (version 2) | ecosystem: Environmental > Aquatic > Marine > Oceanic | place: Arctic Ocean... | reverse complement strand
GCCGTACCCAACAGCTTCTTAGCTGTTTTGTTTTCTTCGTCGGCCCCTGTGGACAAGACGGTTTCTGTTCGGCCCGTCGCCCCGGCTCTACGCTGACGCGCTTCAAGCGCCGCCGCCTGAATTTCTGCGTCTGACCGTGTCGGGGGTGCGGGAGGTGCGATTGGTGTAGGGGCTGAACTGCCCCCAAATAAGCCACCCATGCTGAAGTCTCCTACCATGTGTTGCAACGCTCTAAGCTAACATGAAAAAACTCCCCAGCGCAAGGCTGGGGAGTTTAAACGGTATAGGACCGTTTTGTCCGGGGAGAGGACCACTAACCAAATAGCTCATAATCGACATCCCGCGCAACCCTTTTCCGTCTTCCGCGCCGGGCTGTCCGTCCGTCGAGCCTACTGACATTCCTTGAGAACGTCATCGCCAAGGCGTCCGCATAGTCAGGGCTGGCGAAACCTTCCTTCCGCATTTTCTCTTTAGGCCAGAGCGCCACCTGTCCCTTGAGGTTGATGGAGTAGCGCATCACACACAGGTCGGAAATCAACCCGTCTTCCTTCGGCAGTACGCCCGTGTTCAACCAATCGCGCATCCGACCCCACAACTCCGTCCTGTGAAGATAATACGTTGTCGGGTCTTGCGCTGTCTTACTGACCAGCACCTCCGTTATGTTGTACCCGGCTTTCTTCAATAGCTCGATCACTGGCCCGCCGATACCATCACCCTCAATGAACACATGGTCGGGCTTGTACCGCTCTATCGCGGTGGCACAGTGTGTCGCCATCTCGTCCGTGTCGCACTTGGCATACACCAACGGGGCTATGCTGGCCGCATCACGGCCCTGCCTGAAACGTATCACCGCCTTGTCCCGACCCATCCGTGCCGGGTCCACCCCCATCAACAGCGGCGCACCCAAGTCCTCGACCACCTCACGCGCCACCGCCTCCTCTACCGCGCCCCTCGACATGAAGTTCTCGTCACCCTGCCGGGGGAACTGTCCGTAGACCTCGACCCTAGCTTGGTCGCTGTCTTGCCCATACTGATTGATGATGTTGTCGTAGAGCGACTTGTCGTTCTCATCGACTGATCTGCCGTCAATCGTCTCATGGTCCCATTGGTCACGATTGCCGTGAAAACACTCAAAGAACTCGCCTGACGGATTACGCGGGTTGGATATGGCAATCCAAAACCTGTGTAGCGTCTTGTCCGTGAAGTACCCCTGAGCCACAGGCCAGATGCACCCCGGTATCCCGCTTGCCTCATCGAACAGGACCGCCATTGCCATTTGGCTATGGACCCCGGCATAAGCGTCCGGTGCCTCCTCTGACCAGAGCCTCGCCTGAATGTACCAATACGCATCGTCATATCCCGTTGTCTCCTTCAACGTCTGAACCAGCCATTCGGCTGGTTGTAAGCTCATGATGTTATGCTCGAACCATCTGCTATTGATGGACATGGTAGCCCACTTCCTAATCTCAGGGAAGGTCGTGGACTTCAACTGCATCTCTGTGTTCGCGCTGACCACCACGGTAGAGGACGGCAGACAGGAGAACAGCCACAGGGCCACCCATGCCAGAAACGCGGACTTGCCGATACCCCGGCCACTGGCACGGGCCAGCTTCATAAGTTCAGGGTCCAACCCCTGCATCTGTTTATTCTTGTTGTCTTCAATGTGGTCACGCATTTTCGTCAGCGCGTCCCTCTGCCACTGACGGGGTCCAACGTGGTTTTCAAGGGGTGTGCCGGGTTTCCCCCACGGAAAGGCGTAGAGGACGTAGCCTAGTGGGTCATCCCTGAACGTAAGGATTTTCGCAATAAGCTGTTGCTCGTCAGGGTGGGCTTGTTGCTTAGGCATGACAATTTGTCCTAACTAATTTTTCAAAAAATTTTAATACGGACGGGCCGCTTGAGGACTATAGAATATATTGCCGCCAAAACTTCGGGGGTACCACCCGGCACACCCCGCCTTCGATAATCTCAAAACCGATTTAATACTAACAGTTGTGGTATGCCGGGTGTGCAACCTATTGTAATATGTGGTGTGTCGGGTGCGTTGTTTAAACATCATCAGCATCACCCGACACAGTGACAGGTGACGGTGTGTCAGGTTGTACTGTGTCGGGTGTTACATCTATGAGAGGCGGTGTGTCGGGTGGATGGGTCAGCAGGGCTAGGGTGTCAGCGGCGCGTTTCATTTCAAGGCCAAGGTTTATGGCATGAATTTGAACGTCAACCGCAATCGCTTGCGGCATACATTTTGCGATCAGACCACAATAGACGGCGGGAAAATCGTCAGCCAGCTTGTCGAGATATTTACCGCCCTTGTTTTTCTTGCTGAATGACAATTCAACGGCGTCCTTTATTGCCGCTGTCATTTTGTTAGGCGTTCCTTTTTTACGCGACAATGCTTTGTCCTTTTCTAAAACCAACCCATTGGCGCGGTATTATAATACCGCAAACCGTTTTTTTGCAATGGGCGCTGTAAGATTTCCAAACCTATTCCGTCTAATTGGTATGAACACAAAAAAGGATAATCGTTTATTCGTTTGCGATAGCAAACCTGAAACGAAAACCGCCCGCCAGGAAATCAGAGCCAAAATGGTAGAAGATAGAGCAAACGCATTAGAAGGAATGCAATGGTTTTTGAGTGATAGCAAAGAGTTTACAAATGCCGTTTGTACTTTTATCGCGTCAAAAGAGGCTATTGAGATTTTAGACACCAAAGGTTTATTCGGTTTATCTCAATACCTGAAAACCGCACCATGATTAAATCCGGTTTAGTGTTAGTCGTTTGCCTTTTAATATGGGGGATGAACGCAAACCTTTAAACAAAATTCCCGTCCGATTTTATTCGGACGGGAAAGCGTTTAAACTTTTTTCTTGCAATGTGACAATATGGCGCGTATGTAAGGAATACGTTTTTGAAAGGGAATTCTAATGGCAAAATTTATCGTAATCGCAAAAAGCGGAAAACTACGGGTTAAAAGTTTTAATGACGCGCCCGATAATCTCGTAAGCGGGTCTTTGGCAATAGATAAACCAACAAAGGAGTAAATGATTATGGCAAGACATGGAATTAACGAAGGCGACTTAGTAACCCCCAATTGGGGCCCCGATAAAAACATTTACAGGGTGCGCTCAATCTTTACAGTCTATAGCGGAACAATGCTATACATAAACGCCACTGGCCATAATACGACGCAACAAACCGGCGGGCCTTTAAGCGCCTTCACTAAATATGATCCTTCCCCGAATTACAATTCAGAAGAAACATTCGCTGACCTATAACCCTCAACAATCCCCCGCGCGAGCTTAAATCGCCACTAGCCCGATAACAAGCGGGCCTAGCGCCGGGGCTTTGTGGTAGTTAAACTTTGAAAGGAAACCTAAAAATGATCTCACTCAATATTCTTGATTGGATAGCCGTTAACGGTTTGTCCGTTATGCTTTGCATTGCAGTCTTAGCAGTTATTTTTAAAGGGGAGTGAAAATGAATATGAATAGTTTTCACGCAAACCGAATGAAATGCGTCTCTATCTGGTGTGCGTTCGGAAAGCCGGGTTTCAATGTCGCAATGTGTAACAAACCTTGGGAGGGTTTTAGGGGTAAATGGTTTGCGACGCAAAAAGAGGCCATTGCCCATGCCAAGGTTACATATCCGAATATCAAGATTTGGAAAGAAAACCGGGCGGGCGATTATTCACAAGTCAAAACGGAATAAATCACTTAAAACGCCAGGGGTTAGCCCCTGACGTTTTGCGGGGATTATCCCAAAGGTTTTCTGAAAGGAACCAAAATGAACACAATCAAATATAACGCCTCAACCCTCGCCGCCGTTGCGCTTGCAATTTCGACAGAGGAAACCCGCTATTACCTGAACGGTGTAATGCTCAACGGCATAACGGCGGTTGCGACAGACGGTCACTTAATGACGGTTGCGGTTGACGATAGCGAACGCGCAAAAGACAACCCTACAGACGCACCAGCAATCATGCCGATTTCAAAAAAGGCAATCACCGCCATGAAAGGCAAAAAAGCGGAATATGTTGAATTTAAAGACGGCACGTTGACGGTATGGGATGAGTTCGACAATAAACTTTATATGGAACCGTCAGAAGCAATTGACGGCACGTTTCCTGATTGGGAACGGGTTATGCCGTCAACAGACGATAGCCAGGTATCGCATGGCGCGTTCGGTGCTGACCTATTAATCACCGTTGCCAACGGTGCGAAAATTCTCGGCAACGGTTCAGGGGCGCTTGCGGTTCAATTGCGCGGAGAGGATGCAACGTCACCGCACTATGTAAAATATGGCGACCTTGAGAACGTCTATTCGGTGCTAATGCCGCGCCGGGTGTAATTCACTTAAAGGGCAGAGCGTTTAAACGCGCTCTGCCTTTTGCGGGAATTATCCCAAACGCTTTTCTTTTGAAAGGGAAAAACAATGCCAAGTTTTGAAATGGTCGTAGGCGACAAAGTTATCGACATAACAAAAGACGTTACAGCGGCAAAGTCTGAAAAGGATATAAAAGACGCTTTGAAAAAAGCCCTCAAGAAAACCATGAAGGGAAAAAAGTAATGTCTGTTCTACAGATAACAAATTTTGATCGCATACTGCGTGAATTATGGTCCGACCAAGACCATGATAATGCGGGATTAGCGCCGCAAGACCTCGACCAGTGGCAGGCAAAGCGCGAGCGGTTTAACTTGCTCGACCGAGCCGTAAAAGAGGGTTTTGCAGAAACTAGACAATCTGGGGTCAACGGTGGAATACGCTATCACTCGACTTAGAAATTAACCAAAGGTTTTTTATGAAAGGAAAATCTTATGTCACATTTTTACGGTTCTATTCCGACAAGCGCCCGCAAGACAGTCCCAACGGCCCGCGCCCATAAATCAACGGGCCTTACAACGGTTGCGGCATCATGGGCGGGCGCGGTTCGCGTTGACGTTTGGTATAATGAGGAAACAGGAAAAGATTGTTTCCATGTTTACCAAACCCGCCATCATGGCGCGGGCGTCGAAAAATTACTTTCACAAGGGGAAATCGGCGAATAAACCCAAAACCCATCATAAAAGGAACGAACCAATGCCTAATATAATAAGAATATCTCACGAAATGCCAGAAGACGACAGAGTGGCGGGCGTCCTATATTGCCAATATTCTGTTCAAGACGTTTGTACCGTTGACGATAATCTAAAATTCCTAATACGCCGGGACAACAACGACGGCGGAGATTGGTTCGACGGTTATGATATGATTATAGAAGTCAATGGAAAAATTGCTTTGGCCAACCATCTTGATTTCGATTTTATATGGAAGAACAAACGACTTTGAGGCGACAAACCTTGAATAAACCCGATAAACCCCAAAATAGGCCCGCCAGGTTAACCCCTGGCGGGCCTTCTCCCCTTTTTATAGGGTGACATACCGGACAAAATGACATAGCCTTGACGGGCCTTAAAAATGGATAGGTAAATGCAATGACACCGGAAACCTTCAAAGCCCGGCGCTTGACGCTTGGCCTAACCCAAAATGCCATAGGCGCTTTTCTGGATATTTCCACGCGCCAAATTATCAGATACGAAAACGGATTTACGCCCGTCCCGCTGGCGCTAGCCATCCTGATCGACATCCTGATCGACAGAAAAATTCCGAAAATACCATCCTGATCGACGGGCGCGGCAAAAAATAATACTTTTCCATCCTGATCGACCATAAAAATAGCCCGACACAGTTTAAACGCTGTGTCGGGTGTTTTTATGCCCGCGCCGCAAATAGAGGAAAAAGAGCAAATAGAGGAGTTTTCCTAAGGAGTCTAAATAGAAGGACCGCTATTTTACTGTTATATTCTAAAGTTATATAGATATTTTCCTCTATTCCTCTATTAGAGTATAAAAACGGCAGACTTCTGGGATTTTTGATTAGAGCAAACAAAAAACTTTTCCTCTAATTTTCCTCTATGCTCCTCTAATATCCACCACATTCGTCGGCATTATCGCCTTTCCCAACTCCTTAACAACAATTTCGGTGTCGCGGCTAACATCCTGATCGACCCACTTGGTCTGATTTCGGATGGCGCGGACCTCTGTTTGCTTCCCATCGACCATATAACGCGCTCCGTTTTTTGTGTCATCGGGCCTCAAAGACTTCAATTTTCGCCACAATATCTTGGTGATATTACCCGGCTCACGCATTGTTTTCTCATCGTCCAGGTCACGCGCCGCCATGATGATGGCAACCTTCAATGAGGCACGGGTGACGATGTCGGGCGCGTGGTTGTCGCGTATCCATTCGGCTATGGCGTCACTAGGCGCACGGGTGTCCTCAATCATCCGCGCCTTCGACGGCGTCATCGGTGGGTAGATGTGTTTAAACCCGGTCAGGTCACGGCGCATCAGCCACCAGTATACCCGGCGAGGTTCCTGGGTCTTGAGCGAACCCGTCAAACGATCATAGTATTGATAATCCCGGCGCTCTGTCGGGTTCTCGACACAGAAAATACGTCTGTCACCATCCTCAATGACCATAGCATCGGCATGGTTGGTGAAGATCAGGGGGTTGTGATAGACGACCTCGTGGTAAATGCGGCCATATTTATCGTTGATGCGGATAGGACGGCCCGCATCACCCGGCTCGACGTTCTGTTTAAACGTGTCGTAGCCGTGCCAGAAGTCTTCGCGGGACAACGCCGTGTCTTTCGCTTCCTCGCAAATTAAAAATTGGCACTCGACCATCCACGAATTGTAGTTCTGCTCCGCGCTGGTCCCCTTTCCGATTAACTGCAACAACGTGGCGCTGTTACAATGACCCTGAAGCATCTGGTCAATGAGCCGACCTATCCATGACCGGCCCGTACCATACGCGCCTTCCGCGATCATGATGACGGCGTAAGAACGCTTGTCGGGGTTCTGTATTTTATGCGCCAGCCAGTTGTAGAAGGTTTCCCGTTCAAATTCGTCGGGGATGACATACTCCATGTGTTCGATGAAAACTTCCGGCGTCTCACCCGTCTCATCCCAATTCGGCGGGACATAGGTGTTGACGAACTTTTGCTCAAGGCGCTCGACAATGCCGGTGTCAGCCTCACGCGACACAGGCGTATAGCAAGTGTCCACGACCTTGCGGGTCTTCTCATGCTCGACAAAGGCGGTGGCAATGGTGACGGGGTTGTCACGCCCCGGCGGTGTGATCTTGCCGGGGTGGTCCTTGGTGAAGTCTGCCAACGACCACTTCCAGACGCCGCCTAGTGGGCGCTGGTGTAGGTCATAGACCATCTGCCCGGTGGACACATAGACGAACTTATCTTGAAGCCACGGCAACGGGTCATAGCCCGACACAGTAGGTGCGCCCAGCTTCGACGCCCATTCGCGGAACTTGGTCAGCTTGCGGTCAACGCAATGTTCGTGCATACAGTTGAACGCCCTGGTCTGGACGAATTTTCCTACCCCACGGCCTAGCGGTGAGTATCCAGCAATGTTCTCACCAGTGGTGTGGCTGTCAGCCCAAGGACAAATAACATCAACCCACTCCAACCCGGTGTCGCGTACCACATGACCGCCGTCAACGAGCCAATCCAGCAGAGGGTCAATGCCGTCCATCGCCGCTGCACCGCCCGTCTTTTCTTTAACATCGACATCCTTCACCTCGATTTCTGAAAAATTACAGCCTAGGGCGTCAGCAAGTTCATCCAGGGACCAAACATCTTTTTCCCAGTGGTTGACCACAGAACGGAAACCTTGCCGTCCTGGCTTGAGGTTGGCTGATCCTGGCAGACGCATGAGGCGATAACTTCCCCCTGCGCCCGCATCACCCCATCCTTGTCGATGGCAAAATTCGGCAAGCGCCTCATAGCGCCCCCAATCTGAGCCAGGGTCAAGGAAATATCCCCACTGCCAGTTTCCAGGGCTAGTCTCAATCTTCCAAGACGGCTCAACAGGTGGTGGAGTTCCTTTTGTTCCAATGTCATCCAGGACGAGACAATAATATCTTCTGAGATGTCTTCGCCCGCGACCAACCATTGTAGCTTTTTCATTTAACTCTCCACTGACTGTTGAAACACAAAAATACCACGCCTGGGCCTGGGTTTCAGGGTTCCACTTTCGGAACTGACGGGCGTCACGTTTAAACGACTTGAACCAGACGCCCGTGCCATCCTTCTTTTCAATGGCACGGGACACACAGACGTATTCATCATCGTTCAGGTCATCGAAAATGGTGTCGAGAAATTCTTTGGCGTGTACTGGCATTATAACCCCCGAAAAAGAACCCCTGCGCCAGAAGGCGCGGGGCTTTAGTTTACTTGTTTGCGTCTACGACTTGCAGAGGTGTTTCAGGCGCACCTAATGAAACCCGCCGACTTTGTACGGCTTCAGCGTATTCGCGGAACTTCTTACCTGCACCATTCGCCATCTTCTGACGTTGCTTGACCCGACACACTACAAGGTGATCGTTCTCAAGCGATACAGACACAAACCCCGCCGTCTTTTTTCCGTAACCAGACGCAATGAAGCGTTCAGGGCTGGTCAGTTCTTCATCGCGTTTATGACGCTTGAAGTAACTGGCGGCAACCGGGACCAACTCACACCCTTGGTCATCTTGCAGAAAATCGCGGATGTAGTCCCACCGGACGCTATCTTCCATTACCTTGAGGCTGAGGGTTTCAAGGATGTCTTCTTTGTTAAACGCCCCGGCGTGTTCAAGGTCTTCTGACGCCCGTTCCATTATGCTCTGATGGATGGCGCATTTACGCACCGTCTCACGGCGTACAAACTTACTCATTGGAAATCTCCTTCAAGTTGACCACCTTCTTCGGGTCCATAGTAATAACCCATTTGTCGGCGCGGCCAGACAGTTCACCCAATTCAAACTTGATGGCGCGGACCACCGCATGATCTTCTTCCAGCGTGATGTCCCCAAGAGCGGCGGTAACTTCCGCCAATTTCGTCGAGGTGCTGTCACCGTTCAGCATTTTAGTGATGCTGTTCTTCAGTTGATCGCCAAACTGTTTAAATAGTGGGGATTGCTTTTTACTCTGCTTGGCAAAGCGATAAGCATTTACATCGACCTGACCCCGCAAGTCCTTCTGCGCGATTTCACCCCGGCGGCTTTCTTTTGCCGTCTTGGTGACTGCCTTGCCGATTTGCTTCTTAGCTTCCTCGACTTCCTCGACAGGCCGTTTGTTCTTCTTAGCGGTCTTTACGACACGGGTAATGTTGGCTTTAGCCCGCTCACTTATAATTTTAGCCGTCTTCACTGAGAGATTATGAAAGTCTTCGCGCTTCACATGGTTATTGACGATAAGGCTATTCACGGCAGAGCAAGCCCTCGCGGTGTCGCTCATCTGTTCACCGTCGCGCTCATGGGTGTTTGTCCAACCCAATAACTTCGCAACACTGAGGTCACCCCGGGCCGCGCCCGGGAAATTAAGTGCGGCTTCCCATGTCTCAAGCATGGTGGCAAAGTCGGCATTATAATCTTCAAGGTTCTCACGGCCCATGAATTGAAGCATCTGTTCATCGTCCAGCTTGCGGACAACAACGGAGACTTCTTTCAAACCCGTTTGTCTTGCGGCTTCCATACGGTGATGTCCGAAGGCGATTTCGTAACGGTTGCCTTTCTTACGGGCAATGACGCCCTCCCAAAGACCAACGTCTTCGATGGAGCGTTTCAGTGCGTCGAGTTTACGCTCAACGTAAGGATAGTCACCAAGCCGCCTGAACGGGTTGGCGTCGATAGCGTCCATTGGGACGTTTTGCAGTTTAGTCATGTTGTCAACTCCTATGTTGTGACATCTCAACTTGCCACATACTATGTGTTGCGTCAATTCTCTAAATGCTTACGAAAAAGTTTCATCCACTTGCCACGGTCTTCCACCCTCGCCACGACCAGTTCATCCAGCGTATCGGTACAGACCAGGGTAGTGACGGTGACGGGCTTTTTTTGCCCCTGCCGCCAGACCCTGCCGATACTTTGCTCTTGCTGGTCCCTCGACCACGGTGGTTGCAGAAAACACACCGAATTGTATGTATTTTGAAGGCCGTCGATGCCATGTGACATCGACTGTATCTGCGCCCGCATGATGTTGTCGGGCAACTCCTCAAGCTGAACAAGCTGTTCGACAAATTCATAGAAGATAATCCCCGGCTCACCCTTCAAACCCTTGGCCCAATAGAGCGCGGCGTCGGCTCTGGCCGTGTCGAGCGAGGTTGGCGGTCCAGCGTCACCATAATAGAAGCCAGACGCGATCTGGCGTAGGACGCCCGACTTGACCGCTTGGTTCGCGGCCTCACGGTCCTCGACCACCATGTGCTTTTTCATGTCGTTGTAGATTTCCCGCGTTTCCGCTGGCATATCGAATTTTATGACGCTCTCACGCAGAGGTGGCAGTACCTTGGCCTTGTCATCGACAACGAGGTGGACGAGAGAGGCCACTTTTGACATGATTTGCGCGTCCGCGAAGCCTTTCAGCGTTAGATTGTAACCCATGTAGTCGCTGTCGAAGTAGGTGTTGATATAGGCTTGCCTATTCGTGCCTAAACTTTTGCCGCAATCTATGATGCGGGCCATCGAAAATATTTTCTCATAGCTCTGGGACACGGGCGTGGCTGTCATACCGCATCTCCAAATTAATCTGTCACAGAGTTTTTTGGACTTCAAACCTTTCGTCCATTTGCCCGCTGCCTTGGAGAGTTCATCGATGACGATGCCGTCGCACTCATGGTCTTGTTTCAACAGCCAATCAAGGTTGTTTAAGCTGACCAGGACGATGTCGGCCTCGTTCGCCATGAGCGTCTTGATGCGTTGCTGGCTGTTGCCCTCAAGCTGGATGGCCTTCATGCCGCGTAGGTGATGCCACTTACACATCTCTTCCAGCCAGATCATCTTTTCGATGACCTTGGCGGGCGCGGCAACGATGACCTTGTGAAGATACTTTTCCTCTATCATCTCCCAGATGGCGGTCAGGGCGATCACCGTCTTGCCGACACCCGTCCCGGCGACAAGGATGGTGTGGTCATACTCAAACAGGCGGTCAACGGCTGTGACTTGTTCAGAAGTTAATGAGTGCGAGGTCATATTCTTTACCTTTGTATAAGTCAGGAGTGATTAAAGCCTCGCGCGCCAGTTTTGCTCGTTCTAGATCACGCTCTAGATATTGGATGTGTCGGGCGTTGCGTATTTTAAAAGAATTGAGCGCGTCCTCTTTTGACGCATACGCAAAAGCTTTTCGTGTCTGTAA
>Ga0209402_10005527_pt1 | contig 11233 bp, 8 predicted proteins | sample ArcticOcean_MG_C_3_FD_187437 | JGI IMG/M metagenome (GOLD analysis project Ga0209402, IMG submission 187437) | Marine microbial communities from western Arctic Ocean - ArcticOcean_MG_CB8_126 (SPAdes) (version 2) | ecosystem: Environmental > Aquatic > Marine > Oceanic | place: Arctic Ocean... | reverse complement strand
TAACTAATATGGTCATTTTAACTAAAATACCCTCTAATAATGTATAAATGTTATATACTATAAATATCCGTATTAAAATTAATGATTAATAATTTATTTTCAATCATTACTAAAATAGTATAAGATAGATTTTGTACATAAAAGCTAATCAAATACAGCATATCAGGTTTGCAATAAAAATGTTTTATAATAAAGATAATTTACTAGAGAGTTAATTATGGAATTAAAACAAAAAGTTTCTTTAGACGACAAGTATATGTTAGATTCTGGAAGAGTCTATATTACTGGAACACAAGCTTTAGTTAGACTTCCTATGATCCAAAGACAAAGAGACAAAAATAATAATTTAGATACTGCTGCCTTCATATCAGGATATAGAGGTTCTCCGCTTGGTATGTATGATAAATCATTATGGACTGCAAAGAAATTTTTAAAGAATAATGACATAAATTTTACTTCTGGATTAAATGAAGACCTTGCAGCTACAGCAGTTTGGGGATCTCAACAATCAGGGTTAATCTCAAAAAGCACTAAAGATGGTATTTTTGGAATATGGTATGGAAAAGGACCAGGAGTAGATAGATCTGGAGATGCATTTAAGCATGCTAACTCTGCAGGAACTTCTCCTAATGGAGGAGTTTTAGCTCTTCTTGGAGATGACCATACTGCAAAATCTTCTACATTAGCACACCAAAGTGAATACGCTATGGTAGATGCTCAAATTCCTGTATTAAACCCTTCTAATGTTCAAGAAATTTTAGATTATGGATTAATTGGTATTGCACTATCACGATATGCAGGTGTGTGGACTGCAATGAAGTGTGTAACAGCAAATATGGATAGTTCAGCTTCAGTAAATATAGACTTAGATAGAATTCAAATTATAAAGCCTAATTTTGAAATGCCTCCTGAAGGTGTTCATATTAGATGGCCAGATATGGATATATTAGAACAAGAAAAAAGATTAACAAATATAAAATTACCTGCTGTAAAAGCTTTTGCTAAAGCTAATAATATAAACTATTCTATTTGGTCTAAAGGAAATAAAAACATAGGAATTATAAGCACAGGAAAAGCCTATTCTGAAGTTAGACAGGCTTTATCAGACTTAAATATTGATGAAAAATATGCTGAAAAGCTTGGATTACATTTGTTTAAAGTTGGTATGCCATGGCCTCTAGAAGAATCTGCAATAATTGAATTCTGTTCAAATATGGAAGAAGTTATAGTTTTTGAAGAAAAAAGACCCTTAATAGAAGACCAAGTTAAAAAAATTATGTTTAACCAAGCCAACAGGCCTAAACATATCGTTGGTAAATGTAATGAAAATAATGAAGAACTTATGCATTCTACTGGAGAACTCACTCCAGATTTTGTTTCAGAAGTAATTGCTGAAAGAATTACAAAAACTAATAAAGATGAACAAATTTTAAATAAATTAAGAATTATAAAGCAAAATGAACCAGATACAGCGACTATTGAAGGTATAGCAAATAGAACTCCTTATTTTTGCTCTGGCTGTCCACATAATACTTCTACAAAAGTACCGGAAGGAAGTAAAGCAATGGCAGGTATAGGTTGTCACTTTATGGCTTCATGGATGGATAGAGATACTGATCTTTTTACCCATATGGGTGGAGAAGGAGCAAACTGGATTGGAATGGCTCCATTTGTTGAAGACCAACATATATTCCAAAATATTGGTGATGGAACTTATAATCACTCTGGCATTCTTGCAATTAGAGCTGCTGTAGCTGCAAAAGTTAATATGACTTATAAAATATTATTTAATGGTGCTACTGCTATGACAGGAGGGCAACCTGCTGAAGGAAGTCCAACTCCCGCTAGAATTTCGCATCAATTATATGGTGAAGGTATAAAAAGAATAGCTGTAGTTACTGATGAGCCAGAAAAATATGGTATTAACTCTGATTTCGCTAAAGGTACTAGTATAAATCATAGACGCGATCTAGACCAAGTTCAAAAAGAATTAAGATCCTGGCCTGGTGTATCAATTATGATATATGACCAAACATGTGCAACAGAAAAAAGAAGACGTCGCAAAAGAGGGTTAATGGAAGATCCGGATAAAAGAAGTTTTATTAATGATTTAGTATGTGAAGGCTGTGGTGATTGCTCTAAAACTTCAAATTGTATTTCTATAGAACCTTTAGAAACTAAATTAGGAAGAAAGCGTAAGGTTAACCAATCTACATGTAATAAAGATTTCAGTTGTGTAGATGGTTTTTGCCCTTCATTTGTGACAGTTACAGGGGCTACTCCTAAAAAAAGAAAAGTGACTTCTGCATCTGATATACCTACAGAAATATTTAATAAAATACCTCGACCAAAAGAAATTAATTTAGATAAACCTTTTGATATTGTTGTTACAGGTATTGGAGGCACAGGCGTTGTTACTATTGGAGCCCTTATTGGAATGGCTTCACATATAGAAAATAAAGGAGTAAGTGTATTAGACCAAGTTGGGGTTGCTCAAAAAGGTGGGGCAGTTCTTAGTCATATAAGAGTAGCATCGACTCCAGAAATAATTCATTCAGTAAAGGTTGGAAAAACAAGTGCTGATCTAGTTTTAGGGTGTGATATGGTTGTAGTTACTTCTAGTCCTGTTAGAGAATTAATGAATATAAATAGTACACATTCCATTATTAATGATCATGAAACACCAGTGGCAGGCTTTGTATTAGATCCAGACCATTCTTTTGGAGGAAAAAGAATGCGTCAAATAATTAAGAAATCATCAAAAGCTACTAACTTTATAAATTCTATTAAAATTGCCACTGCTATGTTTGGAGATTCTATAGCTTCAAATATGTTTATTACTGGTTATGCACTTCAAAAAGGCTTTATTCCTGTTCTTCCAGAAAGTATGGAAGAAGCAATAACACTTAATAATATGGCTATTGATATGAATATATCTGCATTTAGATGGGGAAGAATGGCTGCCCACGACCAAAAATATGTTGAAAAAGAGGCAGCACCTTTCATGCCGAATACTGAAATAAATAATGATGAGTACTTATTAGAAGATATAATTAAAGATAGAACATTATTTTTGAGTAATTACCAAAATAAAAAATATGCTGACACTTATATAGATTTTGTAAATAAAACTATAGAAACTGAAAAAAGATTAAATCATGGCAAAGATGATTTATCTAAAGCTGTTGCTAAATATTTATCAAAACTAATGGCTTATAAAGATGAATATGAAGTTGCTAGATTATATACTAATGGTGAATTTAAAGAAAAGTTAAATAATGCATTTGAAGGAAAATTAAAGCTTAAATTTCATGTAGCTCCTCCTCTATTTGCACCCAAAGATCCAAATACGGGAAAACTTAAAAAAATCACCTTAGGTTCTTGGATAATTCCTGTGTTTAAAGGCCTTTCAAAATTAAAATTTTTAAGAGGAACTGTCTTAGATCCTTTTGGAAAAACAAAAGAACGAAAAATGGAAAGATTTTTAATATCTCAATATAAAGAAGATATGAAGAAAATATTACAAGAAGTAAATTCTAAAAACATATCATTAGCTGTTCAAATAGCTTCTATTCCAGAAATGATAAGAGGTTATGGACACGTAAAAGAAGAACATATGAAGGAAGCTTCGATAAAGAGAGAACAATTACTAGAACAATGGAATTCTAAAACGGTTTTAACAAACTTTAAAGATAAGAATTCAAATTCAGAGTCTGATAAAATTATGTTTGCATAGAAAATAACCCTATTTCAGGCATAACTGCAGAGCAATATTTTTATCATCCGTTATAAAATAGTAAACGTAAAATAATTAAATAATCAAAGAAGTATCTTTTATATGAATGATAATAAAGCCACATTAACTGGCAAGGTCAAAAGATATGCTAATGTCAGTAGTAAAATTACTGGTATAGCTGCTCGTATGGCTGGAAACAAAATAATAGGTAATAATGATATTAACAAAAATGCAGATAATATCCTAAATGCTTTAGGAGGTTTAAAAGGACCTCTTATGAAAGTAGCACAATTGCTATCTACTATTCCAGATGCAATTCCAAAAGAATATGCGGAAAAACTTCAAACTCTTCAATCTGAAGCTCCATCAATGGGGTGGTTTTTCGTAAAAAGGAGAATGACAGGAGAATTAGGAGTTGAATGGTTAAAAAAATTTGAATTATTTGATAAACAAGCAATAAAAGCTGCTTCATTAGGCCAAGTTCATAAGGCAAAAGCAAATGGAATTGATGTTGCTTGTAAATTACAATATCCAGATATGGCTTCAATAGTAGACGCAGACCTAAAACAATTAAAAGTAATCTTTTCTCTATATGGCACATGGGACAAAACTATTAAAACAAAAGATATATATGAAGAATTGACTAATAGATTAAAAGAAGAACTAGATTATAAAAGAGAACAAAAAAATATGATTCTTTTTTATGAGATGCTTAAAAATGAAAAATATATTAAAGTACCTAAACCTGTTAAAAAATTATCTACAGATAAGCTTTTAACTATGACTTGGTTAGAAGGCGATTCACTTATGAATTGGAAAAAATCTAAACCAGAAATTAAAAACCATATTGCCTTAACATTATTTAATGCTTGGTATATTCCATTTTATAAATATGGAATAATTCATGGAGATCCTCATCCTGGAAATTATCAAATTAACAATAATAACTCAAATAAACCAAGTATAAATTTACTTGATTTTGGTTGCATAAGAGTATTTCCGCCAAAATTCGTTAAAGCTGTTATAGATTTGTATATTGCAATGAGAGATGACAACAAAAAACTAGCTATAAAAGCTTATGAAGCATGGGGCTTTAACAACCTAAATAAAGAATTGATTAACGTATTAAATATATGGGCAGCTTATATTTATGGACCTTTATTAGAAAACAAAAAGAGATACATACAAGATCCAAAATCTTTAAAAAATGGTAAAGAAATTGCTGCAAATGTTTATAAAGAATTAAAAAAGCTAGGAGGAGTTAGTCCTCCAAAAGAATTTGTGTTAATAGATAGAGCTGCAGTTGGACTTGGATCTGTTTTTATGCACTTAAATGCCCAGCTTAATTGGCATAAAATTATTGAAAATTTAATAGAAGGCTTTGACGTAAAAGAATTAGAGCTTAAGCAAAAAGATATTCTTAAAAAAACAGGCGTTTTTTAATTACTAGTACCCTCAAGTATAAAATCTGAAACTTTAAAATAAGCATTTTTTATAGAATCTTCAGAATCATTTTTAGATTTTTTTAAAGTGCTAAATGAATGGTCTCCATCTTCTAGCCAAAAAATTGAATTTTTTTCATTTAAGTATAAATTATTAACTTCATTAATACTTCCAAATTTATCTCTAGTTCCTTGTATAATTAATATAGGTGGACCTTCATTTTGTAAGCAATCTAACCTCAATTTATCTTTATTATTTACTGGATGAAATGGATAACCTAATACTATTACTCCTTTCACATCAATTTCCTTACTTATAATTGCTGATACTCTTCCTCCCATTGACTTACCACCTAACCAAATATCTTTTTTTGGAAATATATTTTTTATTTGACGATATATATCTTTATAAAATAAACATAAGGAAGGTATTTTATCTGGAAAAGATTTTTTTCCTAATCTTCGTTTTAACATATATGGGAACTCAAATCTTATAACAAATATCTCTCTCTCTATTATACCTTTAACTATAGTATTCATGAAGATTGAATCCATAGGAGCACCTGCTCCATGAGCCAATATTAATAATGTTTTTGCTTCTACATTTCCATCTATAAGTATATTATCTAAGATCATATATATTAAATTATTACTAATAATAGAAATATACAAATAATTATGATGGAAGAATTAACTAATTGGGTATTTATTGTTGCTACAGGCTTAATTGCTTGGAATGGAATTAGTTATAAGGACAAAGAAGGAGAAAAAGATTTTGTTCGTCTATTATTTGGATGTATTGCACTAATTTTCTTTTTAAGGGTATTTTTAGTAGATATTTTGAAAGTAATTTAACTACTTTTCATAATTAATCTGCTGTTGGTCAATTTCTTCAACAGATAACAACCTTTCATCTTCTGGTAAAGTCATCTGCAATTTTAAGTAATTTAATCTACTAGAAATTGTAGATGGGGTTTCTCTTACATCATATAATAATCGATCGATCCAATGCATACCTACTGCCAATTCTTGATCTAAAGATAAGGCTTTTTCATAAAATTTTATTGCATTGCCATATTCTTTCTGCCTATCATAAACAACACCTAAATTTGCATATGAAGGTGCAAAATTTGGATCTAATTTAATTGCTAAATTAAAATAATTTATAGAATTCTTATAATCTCCTAATTGCATATAAGACCTTGCAATTCCTTCTATTATATATACATCTTCATTATTATCTTCATATGCTTTTAAGTATTTTTTTAAGGAAGAATCATAATCTTTATCTTTAAAATCAGTATTTGCACTTAAATAGTGCCTTATTTCTGCAGGCCTATTTATAAAATGATCCCAAATTAACCACCCTGTAAACAATATAAATAATATAAGGCTTATCCTAACTAAAACTATATATATAGGATCCTGTTTTTTCATTTTATTTAATAACAAAATTATTCCTAAGAAATTTTTAAGTTAAACAAGGATGAAAAAATAATAATTAAAATAATTGAAATAAATCGTGACCTTACTAATTGACCTTTTAATTCTTTGTCATTTAAAGTGTCTCCAATTTTTTTCTCAAACCTTCTAACACTTAAAATAAAAATTAATTTATTAACAGGGTAATATAGCAATATACTAAGTAGTATTACACTTAACAAATAAAATATTTCACTTGGCATTTTACACCTTATATTATAGGCCTTAGATTTTTAGAAGGCCTATAATTTTCTATTACTTAAAACTATGTATCACCAATATCATCTGTTAAGGCATCAAAATCTTTAGGAGGTGTAGACATTTCCATTTTATATGCAAGCATCCACATCATATAGACTCCTAGTATCCAGAATAATATTTGCCATGCCCAAATTGATGGAATACCAAATACCCATGTATTAGGGTCTAGAGGACTTCCAAATATCCAATTTCCAATTACAGCTCCAGGACCTATTCCAAAAAAGAACCATAGCAATGTTATTATAACAGCCGTTGGAATTAATCTTCTTTTTTCAGGAGATAACGATGCATGTTCACGCAAAAAGGAATGAAACTTCATTTTATGCTCAGTATCAGCAGTATTTTGTGTAAAGTAAGATACAATGATTGCTAAACCTAAATTAAATAGTATTCCCCAGCCAGCTGAATGAATAGTCAAAGGCCATCTACCCCAAGCTGTAATGCCAAAAACATCTTTTCCTATACTTTCAGTAAGTGTAACAGCTATTAAGCCTGCAATTAATCCTACTGTAACTCCTGCCCTTGTAAGAAAAGGCCACCAGCAGATTGCTATTAGTGAGGGCCACATCTGGAATCCATAAGCTACTGCTAAACCTCCTAATAATACTAATGCATCCTTAGACGTAGTAGCAACTAATAAAGCCGCTAGAACTATAATACCAACACCAGCTCTTCCAAGAATTTTTTGAGCAGTGTGAGAAGCATTTGGCATTAAGAATCTTTTTACTAAGTCACGTGTTAGCATACCTCCCGCAGTAGACATATATGCAGCACCTGTTGATTGCATAGCTGCTAAAGCACATACTGATAAAAGACCTACTAACCATGGGGCACTGTCTGACATAAGATATATTAATTGAGGCACAAGATTTCCTTGTTTACCTCCTGTTGCCATAATATCCTGGTCGCTTAAACCTGCTCCCATTACATTATTAACTAATTCGGGATGTGCAGCCATCATCGCAGCATCTGCACCTAAAAAATGAGACCCAATACCTTGTATAGCTGTAAAACTCATTAATATAAGTCCAATTCCAAAAGCTGATGCCCACACTTGTTGAGGCGCAAATGGCTCTACACTTTTATTTGAAAAAGACCACATAGTAAATGCTGGCGCTGACTGTATTCCCATTAAAGCAAACATATAAGACAGAATCATTATTCCAGTCCATGCCCCACCCACTGCTTGAGTACCACTTTTAACATATTGAATTACTCCAGGAATAGCTATGTAATGACTATAACCGTCAGGTGTCAGTTTTTCATCTATTTGTGATAATGCGGCTATACCATCTATTAATGTGCCAAAGCCTCCTATATTAATTAAAGCTATAGCACCAATAACCACAATACCGCCTGCTAATAGTATACATTGCACCGTATCAACATATGCAACAGCCCTTAAACCCCCAGTAGCTACATATAAAAATACTACAGCTGATAATGCCCACATACCTACATTTACACTAAACATTCCATCTGTTAAAACATTAAAAAGGAAACCTGAAGCTCTTAATTGAATACCTAAATAAGGAACAGAAAACACTAAAGCTACTAATACTACTAAAATTCTTATGAAATCTGACTTAAAATAATCTGAAAGCATTTCTCCAGGCGTAATAAATCCAAATCTTTTACCTATCATCCACTGTCTTTTTAAAAACATTACTCCTGTAAAGGGGATTGTAATAGCATAAAATGAAGCATAAGCATAAGGAAAACCATCCCTATAAATTAAACCTGGATGTCCCATAAAAGTCCATCCAGAAAAAGATGTTGCTGTTGCAGCTAAAATAAAAACCCATATAGATATTCCTCTACCAGCTAAGAAATAGTCACTTGCAGTCTTCGCTTGTAAATGTCCTTTAACTCCCCAAAATATACAATATGACCAATATAATCCTACAAAAACTAGTAGCCAAATAACTTTAGCGTCCATAAAATATCCTCTCCATTAAATACTAACAATGTTCATATTTAAACTAACCTTAATTATAACTAAATAGCAAATTTTCTCTTATATAAAATGGTGGGCCCGGTAGGACTCGAACCTACGGCCAAACCGTTATGAGCGGTTTGCTCTAACCAACTGAGCTACGGGCCCTAAATCAATTATTTTTCATCCAAAAAACTTTTTAGTGTCCTTGATCTAGATGGATGTTTAAGTTTACGTAAAGCTTTTGCTTCAATTTGTCTAATTCTTTCTCTCGTAACAGAGAATTGCTGGCCTACTTCCTCTAAAGTATGATCAGTATTCATTCCTATTCCAAAGCGCATCCTTAAAACCCTTTCTTCTCTCGGTGTTAATGATGCTAATATTTGAGTTGTTTGTTCTCTTAAATTTTCATGAATAGCGGCATCTAAAGGGATCACTGCATTTTGGTCATGTATAAAATCACCTAAATGACTGTCTTCTTCATCACCAACTGGTGTTTCAAGACTTATAGGTTCTTTAGCTATTTTCATAACTTTTCTAACTTTATCAAGCGGCATTGCTAGCTTTTCTGCTAATTCTTCTGGAGTTGCCTCTCTTCCTATTTCATGAAGAATTTGTCTAGAAGTTCTAACTAGTTTATTAATAGTTTCTATCATATGAACAGGAATTCTTATGGTTCTGGCTTGATCAGCTATTGATCTAGTAATTGCCTGCCTAATCCACCAAGTTGCATAAGTTGAAAACTTATAACCCCGTCTATATTCAAACTTATCTACAGCTTTCATTAAACCTATATTACCTTCTTGTATAAGATCTAAAAACTGCAATCCTCTATTAGTATATTTTTTTGCTATAGAAATTACTAGCCTTAAATTAGCCTCTATCATTTCTTTTTTTGCATGCTCAGATTCTCTCTCACCACGCTCAATCGCCTTAACTAAAGTTTTAAACTCTGAAACATCGAGACTACAATATTCAACAATACTCATAATTTCTTCAAGAATATCTTTAATTTGGCTTCTTTCATTCTTAATAAATTCTTTCCACCCTTTATCTTTAATAGAAGCAAACTTTCTAAGTAAGTCTTTTTGAATTTCATTTCCTACATAATGCTCTAAAAATTTGTCTCTTTTTATTTTATTTTTTTTTGCTAATCTAATTAAGCTGCCTTCTAAAAAAATTAACCTTCTATTTTTTCCATAAAGCTCATCTATAAGCTGTTCAACTCTTTTATTGTCAAGTCGCAAACCCCTCATAATATCAGACACTTCTTTTTGATATTTATAGAATTTTTTTTGATCTATATTTTTGTTTACTACTCCAGAAATCTTATTAATTATGGATTGCTTCCAAAACTTGTCCATAACTTTAGAGCACTTTGATAATTGAATAAAAGCAGTCAAAATTTGAGGTTTTAAAATTTCTTCTAGTGATGAAATAGAAGGCATACCATCATGTGAATCGTTTTCTTCATTATCAAATGAATTATCACTATTTTCTTCATCATCATTTGATTCTGAGTTATTATTAACTTGCAAAGTCGAAGCAACTTTAGCAGTAGCTAAAGGATTATTAACCGTCGCACCATCTGGACCAGAACCATAGGTAGCTTCTAAATCAATTACTTCTCTTAAGGTGATTTCTTCTTTTTTTAATAGTGTGGTCCATTGCAATATATTTCTTAATGTTAAAGGGTTACGACTTATTCCTCTAAACATTAAATCTCTTCCAGCTTCTATTCTTTTAGCTATAGCAATTTCACCATCCCTTGAAAGCAGTTCAACATTACCCATTTCCCTTAAGTACATCCTTACAGGGTCATCTGTTCTGCCTAATTCATTGTCCGATGTATTTACGGTTTTTAAAACTTGCTCTTTATTATCTATATTTTCAGCTTCTACATCATAATCATCATCTGAATCTACTAAACTAATACCTAAATCTGAAATAATAGCTTGTATATCTTCTATTTTTTCTGAAGAAAATTTTTCGGGAGATAATACTTTTGCAAGTTCAACGTAGGTTAAATAACCTTTTTCCTTGCCTTTAGATATAAGTTTTTTAACTTCCGATTGACTTACATCATTAATTTGATCATCTGAGGAAACTGATTCATCTAACGTAACATTATTTTTCTTACTCTTAGCCATAAATTTAATTTTCTACTGTATGTTTAAATAATTATATTAAACTAATTATATTTTGTTACAATAATTATCAAGAAATTACTTCAGCAATAACTATTTAATTTCTTTTTTTTCTATACCATGTTTTTTGCAAATTAGCAGCTTCTACCCAACATTTTTCTACATAATTTAAATCATCATGTTTTTTAACATAATCTGGAGTAAATTTAGTTTTAGTCCAATCATTTAA
>Ga0209402_10005523_pt1 | contig 11236 bp, 12 predicted proteins | sample ArcticOcean_MG_C_3_FD_187437 | JGI IMG/M metagenome (GOLD analysis project Ga0209402, IMG submission 187437) | Marine microbial communities from western Arctic Ocean - ArcticOcean_MG_CB8_126 (SPAdes) (version 2) | ecosystem: Environmental > Aquatic > Marine > Oceanic | place: Arctic Ocean... | reverse complement strand
ATTTGTCTTTTTTTTTTAATGATATCTTTTACACTTCTTCTGAACTCCTTTAGGAGTCTTCATCTTACGGTTTAAATAGATACTATGCGTGCAGATAGGGTATTCAGCTCCTTTCTCTATCTTTTTATATTTTTTTAGCTTCTTAGTACACTTACAATAGTTCACAAACAATGCGCGATCTAAATCTTTTGTTTCATTCTTAGTCAATTTTTTTTTATTCTTTTTCTTCGTTAATAATTTTCCATATCTTTTTTTCGTAATCATTCCTGCTTTTTTTAACGTCCATTTATAAGTCCTTAGACCCCTTCTACTTCGTTTATTTTTAGTTTTCCCCGCTTTACCCTTACCCTTACCCTTGCGATTGCTTCGATTGATTCGATTGCTTCGATTGATTCGTTTGCTTCGTTTGCTTCGCTTATTATTCATTCTATAATTAAGGATATATTTTTAATAATATAGAAGTTCTCCAGAAGCATCAATAATAACCGGGTTCTGGTATGCAATGTATTCTTCATAAGTATCCTTAAAGAAACCATATGTTTTCTTTGAAACTAATTTTAGTTTATCTTCTAAGGATGATGAAAATATTCTCCCACGAGTTGATGTCATTATGAAATCACCCGCAAATACCATTTCTATTAAACTCAAGCAACGGTTACGGATTAATGAATCGCCTTTATTTTCGCCGACATTGAGACACCAGTGAATACTTTGATTCATCGGGATTGCCAAACGATAATAATCGTTGTATAGTTTTTTTTCACACTGATAATCAATGATTGCCTTGTCAGGAAGATTAAAATGAAGGCATTCATGGATAATACAATTTCGCTGGAAATACATTGTTTCCTGGTCTTCCAGACTCTTTTTTAACTCCATGATGTAGTCTATCGTCTCAATCGGAATTCCATATAATAAGAAGATGTTCTGAATCTGCGCCCTTACGGGAGTCTCAATGGCGAGTGATTTCATATTTTGAATAAGATAAAAAAAATATTCATTATCTTTATCAAATTTTTTAATCTATCTAACTTAACGGGCACCCTACATCTTTGATTTGATATCATTCCACTTCTTATAAACATCCATAATGCTTGCTTCAAAATCCATAAAGAGTTCTTCCCCGGTCATCATATTGTGGAAACACCATTTGGGGAGACCGTCAACCATGACCGGATCTTTTGAGAGAACCATTTGATCTTGAACATCTCCTAATTCATCCCCATAGTTGAACCATCCATCAATGATGGATGTTTCTGGGATACCCCCCTCGGAAGAAACAGACATATCTTCAATATCAAGTTCTGGGTGTTCTTCTAGGATTTCTTCCCACCATTCTTCACCGAGAGCGACTTTCAGTTGAACAACTCGTTCATCTGTCCGAACCTCTTCTTTCTCGCGCGCAACATGACTGAACCTCGTCGGGTCCAGGTCCCCATTCGTCTCCAACTCATCAATTACTCGTTCAAGGGCATTTTTCTTCTTTTCATACTTGGATTGATCCCGTGGCTTCGTGGGATACTTCTTATGGGTCGCTAGAGGAACCTTACGCTGGCGAATGTAAACCTTCTTGTATCCGTCGCCCTTCTTGAACTCCTTGAAGGAAGAGGTGCTTTCAAGGATATCAGTCTTCATCTTACGAGGTTGGACTTCAATATTCTTCTTTTCGTATATGAAATCAGCATTCTCGTTGCGTTCGAGAGACTCCATACACTTCATATCATTGTCTAGCGTTGTATCGAGGTCAACACCATTGATGGTGACATCAGCCCACGAGACATCCCTGTAGATTTGCTTCCCTTCTTCCTTCTCGCCGAGGTGTCGGACGTGGACCACGGCATCACAAACGGGTTCAGTGTTGAAAGACATTCTTTCACTTATCAGTATTTTATAGTTGTGTTCTTCTTACTTAAAGTTTCAAATTTACTCTAAATCAATGTATGTCGTGTGTCATAAATGTAAAGGAGAAGGGTATGTTTTAAAAGATACCATACGGGTAAGGAGAGTTTTATGTATCACTTGTTGGGGAACATCTTGTAGTGTTTTAAGAGGTCAAATATGGGTTGACGATAGTTATGATCCATTGACACCACCGTCAAGTCCTAGATATTAAATTTGATAAATTATTTTTAATAATTATTTTAAATAATTTAAAATAATTATTAAAAATATGTTAAAATCAAAAAGTGTTCCCATAGATATAAATAGATTAGATGATTTTATCATCAGCAAGTCTCCGAGTTTGGATTGTATTAGTGGATTGAATTACGTTAAAACATCCATATATTTTGAAGGTGATGGTCCGTTGGGAATAAGGTTTGGAAATATTGATGAACAAATGGTTGTATCGGATATTGATGAAAATATGGTAGCAAGTGAATATTATAATTTAGAACTCGGTTTCGTTGTTGAAAAAATAAATAGTTATGAATCAAAAGATTATTCTTTTGATGAAATGATGATGATATTAGGTAAGTTTTGGAATAATGATTCAGAAGTGAATATTGTATTTAAGCAACATATAATTTATACTCATATTTATAAATTTTTAAAAGATTTAGGGTGTGAAGAATACTATGGTAAATTTATAGAATTGGGTGCGAAAGACTTAACTGATTTAAATTATTTAGAATATAATGATCTAATAAAAATGAAAATCCCTTATGAAGAGAGAAAATTAATTCTAAATAAAGTAAATTTGAAAGTGATATGTGAATACTAGAAAATCAATACGATAAAATGTTTTCTTTGAACACGAGAGCCCCAACAATGTGCCTTTACGACTATATTATGGACCCATCCATAATTGAAGATATTTCGTTGGGAACAAAGAGGAAAAGGAATGTCACCTATCATCATCACACTGAGTCAACTCCCATACACGGTTTCATCAAAGATATTTGTTCAAGTTTCCTCACAGAAAATGGATTCAAACATCAGAAAGAAGAATGGTTCATGGATGTCATAAGATACAACCTCGTCGGGGATACCAAACGAGTTGAAAGTGGTCTTGCCTGGCATTGTGAAAACGACAATTACCCGAATGTCATTACAGTTTTGATGTATTTAAGAATTGATGAAACACTAAAAGATGCCAACATAATGTATAAAGACCGAGAAGGTGTTAAACAAGTATTTCCACTTAAGAGTGGGACGACGATAATCATGGATGGTAAAGTCCCCCACAAACCACAAGACCCATATGGGACGGGTAGACGGGATTTAATTATTATGAGTTTTAAAAAAGAATAAACTAAAAAGAATAAACTAAAATTTTTTTTTAAAAATGATATATATAGTATAATGGTTAAAATTGGAATTTTAGGAGGAAGACTTGGTGAAATGAATCCGACCCATCCTTACAGAAAATGGATGGATGATGTCCCAGATGAGCATTTTTCAGGAGACGATTGGATATTAAATGAAGCATCTTTGGTTGCTGCGATTGAACATAAGTTTAAAGATGCTGAAGTAGTTTATTTAAAAAACTTTAATGAAAAGACATTACAGAAAAATGATGTTAATTTTTTGGTCGGTGTGAATTTATTAAACGCATGGCATACTTCACCGAAAATGTATGAAAAATGGTTGAAAATTATGAAGAATAAACGGAATAATATTTATCCTCCTTTATCTGAACAAATGTTCCTGTACAATAAAGGAGACTACCTTAAATATTTTGAAAAACGAGGCATTCCAATTGCCCCTACTTTTTTAATAAAGAAATCTAGAGATTCTAAAAAGATTATCGATCAAGTAAAAAAAGAGGGATGGAATTCATTTATTGTAAAACCAGATTATGCATTCGCAAATATTGAAATTGCGAAATTTGACCTTCAAGACTCTGAAGTAGTAATTACAGATAATTATTATTCTGATGATATTAAAGTGAAAGAAAAATCACAAACTTTTTATAGTGATGTATCAGAAGAAAATGAAAAATTCGTAGAGAAAGAGTTAAAGAAATATTTAAACTTAACTAAAAAATTCCCAGGATTAGTTTGTCAAGAAAAGATGAAAGGATTTGTTAAATTCTGGGAAATTAAATCATTTTGGTTGAATGGTGAATATAAATATCATGTTGCGATGAAAGCATGGCCACCACCCGAAAGTTTTGGATCAATTTCTAAAACCGATTTAGAAAGGTTAAAAATTTTAGGTAAAGAAGTTTTAAAGAATATGCCCGAAACAAAAATTAAAGGAAAAGTTGTAAATCCATTATTTGTCAGAATAGATTTTGGTTGTTGTCAAGGGAATACATTAGATAAAACAAAATATTTCTTAAATGAAGTAGAATATGCGGGATGTGGAACATTCACAGATGTTAAGAATGTATTTCATCATTGGCCTCCCGGTTATTATGAAAAAGCGATGGAAATTAGTGGTAAATAGAAATTTTATAAAATGATCAATATTGATCACTTAATATTTTCCGCAAAGTTGAAATACTTAATTTCATATGATGATTTAATTCCAATTGTTTTAGAAGATCTGTTTGTGATATTTTTTTCTCATTTTTCAAAGATTTTATTTTTTGGATATCCTCTTCAGTAAACTTCTTTTTAGGATTCACTTTCTTTTCTGCTTCAAACCAATCTAATTCCCTTCCTTCGGATGTTTCTTTCCACCCTTTCACAATAATTTCATGATTCGTAACTTTTAAGTGACACGCTTTACACAAGGGAACTAAATTATGCTTGATATTTTTATGATGATGTCCGATAATATTATTTTTATCAGCAAATTGTTGGTCTTTAATATGATGTGTCTCTAAATTATTTTTTTCGGAACATATTTTACAACAATCCATAAAGATTGTTTTATTATATTGTGATAACTTTGTAGAATTGCTATTATTTTCTAAACGATTTTGGATTGTTTTCGCGAATGAAATAAATTCATTTGATAATCCCATTGCTTCACAGACTTTTAATCCATAAATTGATGGACCCGATCCTTTTTCTAATTTACGATCATAAATTAAAATGTCTTTTTCTTTATCATAATCTATTTTAAGATGATAAACATCAAGATTTTCTAAATCATTGACCTCTTGTAATGTTGTGAGTTGATGTAAATGTGATGTAAAAATAAATGATGACTTTTTTGAACACAATGTATTTAACCCTGTCGCGATGATCGATAATGCTGAAATACTTTCTGTTCCCGAACATAATTCATCACCTAAAACCAATGATTTTGAATCCGCACGACTCATGATACTCTTTAACTCTTGAATTTCAACCGCGAATGATGATTGAGATCTAAAAATATTATCATTATTTAAAATTCTTGTGAATATTTGGGTATAAGGTGTATATTCAAAACTTTCGGCCGCAACGAATAATCCTGCCTGAGCCATAATAATATTTAATCCAATTGCTTTCATCAATGTAGATTTACCGCATGCATTTGTTCCAAATAATAGAATACCATCCTTATTATCATTCCCTAATAAAATATCATTCGTTACATATTCAGTATCAACATGAATCTTTTCAACGATTGGGTGTCGTAACCCTCTTACATCTAAATAACTCTTTCCATTATCTTTATTAATAATTTCAGGGCGATTGTAACTATTTTGAATTGATATTTTAGCACCAGAGCAATAAAAGTCAATTTCAGACAAAAATAAATAAAATTTTTTTAATGATTGATTGTATTGTAAATATATTTCATTTGTAATTTCGGTCCATTGTTCACTATTTAGCTTCTTAAGTTTGTCTTGAATTAAAACAAGTTTTTTTGAAATATCATTCGCATCGCTGAATTCAATGATGATTGATGATTTATCCTTCTTTTTAAAAGAAAAATCATCTTTTTTAAAAGAATATAAAATATTCTTGTTCTCATCTTTGACGTGAATTGAATTTTCATTTATATTCGTTAATCTTTCTTTAAAAGTTATCGCCCTTTTATTTGTACAGAACAAATGCCACATGAACCGGTCATCATAATCTAATTTAATACTTGTATCTGAACCATCCAAAAGTTGGGAGAGTCTTTTAACAATATTCATTAAAATTTCAATATATTCTTCAGTAAGTCTATCATATTCATCTACTAATTCATGTTTTCCAGGTTTTAGAATGGATCTTTCTATTTCACCGACGGGTGTAAAATTATGGAAATTAAATGTATTATTTATCTCTTGATAAAATTCTTTAAAAATAGTTAAACACGTTGTGTTTTCATAAAGTTTTAGAATATTAGAATTTTCTTCAAGGATATTCACAACTTTTAATGCATAATCAAATGATAATGAATCCGAAAAAAATTCAGCGGGTTGAAGCATTCCTAATCCCATTTTTCTCAAAGATTTTTCTAAATCAGATACTTTTTTCAAAATATTTTGAACGTTTCCATAAAAATTATCTTTTCTGAAGAGATCAATGAAGTCATATCTTTTTTGAATTATTTCCCCATCAATACACGGATATAATAGTCTTTCTTTAAAAAGTCGTCTACCCATAGGTGTCACACAAGCATTACAGACAGATAATAGAGATTCATTTTTCCCTTTAAAGTATGAATAATTATTGATTACATTGAGTTGGCGGATAGAGTTCGATGTTAAACATAAACATTTATCGTCTTCAACTAATTCAGGTATTTCAATATTCTGTAATGAATCAGCCCGATGATCATTAATATATTGTAAAAGGTAGATATATGATATAACTAATTCTTGTTTCATTTCAAGATCAAAATATTCAATTGGTGTCATCATTGCGTTTATTTTGAAGACTTTCTGGAGGAAATCATTCTGATAACTGGGTTTTAAAAGATTTTTATCATGATAATGATTGATTTGAATTGAGTTATGACTTATATCCCATTCCTGAATGACTTTATTCTCAGTTAATTCAAAACCTGAGGTCTGAAAAATAATTTCAGAGGGATTATAAAAATTAATGTATCTCCCTATTTCATCTTTCCAGTAGTTATTATCGGAATTATTATCAATTTTACTGATAATATAATGTAAGAAATTCTTTCCAGTTGATAAATCAATCGCTGAAATACCACAAATATAAGAATCCTTATTCATATACTCATTTTTCTCAACATAAATAGACATTAGATAATGACTATCTTTCTTATTGTAATTATCCAGGGCTGTTCCTGGTGAAACAATACGAGTTACAGCCCTTTCAGGATTTGGTGGTGGAGTAATTTGTTCAACGATAACAACAGTATAGCCATCGTCTAATAACATCTTTTCATATTTTTGGATACTACATAGTGGGAACCCTGCAAGCAGGCAATTACTAAAAGATACTTCAGGATTCTTTTTATTTTGTTTTGAAACAACAATGTTTAGGATATTATTACAGATATGATAAATATCTGGACCAATTGAAACTTCATCATTAATTACAGCAAAAATATTAAAATGACTCCCCGTTTGTTTTAGAACAATGGTAGTTTCTCCATATTTTTTAACATATGTTTCGTGGTATTCAATATATTTTTTTACAAAACCATTCGTTGTTTCTATGACATTCATTATTTTAAATACTATTTTAAATACTATTATACTATACGATTTATTCTTTATATGATTAAATTATACGATTTATTCTTTATATGATTAAATTATACGATTTATTCTTTATATGATTAAATTATACCGATAGAACAGAAAATAGATAATAATAATTGTTCTATGACATCAACCGTCATAGAATTCCCGATTCTAATTTTCATTTGATGATCTGAAATAGTCGTATGCTTCACATTAATAGGAAACCCCTGTAACATCAAATATTCTTTAATATTCGCTTTTCTTTGTTTAGGGACACACCACATATTAGGTTGTGCTGTAATGCATGGTGCCCATTTATCAGAATGAGGGAACTTAGCCTTTCTAAATCCAACATCAATAAATACGGAATTTTGAGGGATATTATTTAATAATTCTTTATTTGAGTCTAATATTTTATACTTGGAATTATCTTTTTTATCGATAAATTCTTTTAACAATGTCATTGGCTTTTCCAGTGGAAATTCAAAATCATTTTTTTTATTATTATTATGATTTTTTATTTTAAAATCTTTCCTGATACCGATAATATATAATCGTTCTCTACTCTGCGGAATACCATAATCTTTGGTATTAATGACTTTATAGAAAACATTATATTGTCCATTCCGTTCTAGTTGTTCTAAAATATCATTAAAATAACTACCTTTATTTAATGTGACCAATGTTTTGACATTTTCTAGAATGAAAAATTTAGGATTTTTTGTTTTAATAACATCTAAACAATTTTCAAATAAATTTAAACGAGGGTCAATCTTCGTTTTAAATTTATTCGCACGACTAAATGGTTGACATGGAAAACCCGAAATATATAAATCAATGTCTGGAATATCATTCACATTTCTTTCTTTGATGTCACCGAATAATATTTCGGGTTTATGGTTTTCTTTAATGTATTTTATAGCATATTCATTTGTCTCAGATGAAAATACGTGAGTATAAGTAATGTTCTTATAATTAGCTTTAATTTTCTTCAATGCTTCGATTGGTGCTTCAATTCCACTACAATCCGTTCCTATCCGAATATTCATTTTTATTTTATTTTTATTTTATTTAAGACTTTGATAATAATTTCAAATTTAAAGAATATTTAAAATAATTAAGTTAAATATTAGTACTATGGAAAAATCTTATAATTATGGAGGTGGTGGTTATTATAATAAAGAAGAGAATACATTCAATCAAACAACTTATGGTATGGAAACTACATTTTTCCCGGAATTAATTATATTAACGATGGCTTCTTATGTTAGTTGTATGATATGGAAACTCTGTAAAAGGTGTGATGATTATCATAATAATCATAATAATCATAATAATCATAATAATCATAATAATCATAATAATCATAATAATCATAATCAAACATTACTACCAGATAAAAGTAAAATAAAAAAGGAAATGATAAGGTTTACTGAAGAAATGAAAGATAAAGAATGTTCTATTTGTTTAGAAGAATTTAAGAAAGATGAAGAGGTAATTAAGATAGAATGCCAACACTATTTCCATAGAACATGTATAGAGGATTGGTTTAACATAAACATTACATGTCCATTATGTCGTTTATGTTTGATTTAAAATAAAATGTCTATCTTAAAAATTCTTTGCATAATTCTACAAAATTCCATTCTTCTTTGTATGCAATATATTTTAGAAGTTGGACATTCTGCATCCTCACAATGACATCTATTTCATCTGTAAATTCAATCATTTTATAATAATAATAATTTTTTTAAAAAACATTACTATATAAAAAAATAAATCAAATTTATAGTATATATATGAATGTTAGATTTATTGCCAATAGAAGTATTACAAGTGATCTTGGATAATTATGATTATTCAGATGATCCATTATCATATTATGCATTACGGCATGTAAATAAGAATTTCAATGAAATAATTATGTCAAAAAAAAACATATTTCCCTTGAAATATGAATATAATAAATATAGTCTGACTCATAAAAAAATAACTGAATTATGTTGTACAAAAACAAGTGTGACTACTTTTCAATGGTTAATGAATAATAATATTTTTTTTTCATTAAACCACATACGTAATTTGATAATGAAAAATAGGATTGATGTTCTAAGGGCTGGGAAGAAATATTCAGGGTTTTTGGAGATTTTATTCAATCGTTTTCATATCCACGATTTTAATGACTTATTTACATATTCAGATAGTATAAGTCCATTAATCATAGCTGGTACATATAATAAGATTGAAATAATAAAATTATTGTTGGACGCTGGTCGTTATGGGAATCCGTATTTAAAAGGGATTGGTGCATTATTTGAATTATCCGTGAAACATAGTCATAAGAATTTATTATCATATTTAGTAGATAACCATTACCCGAAAATCAAAGATAAATTAAATATCAAGGTTAATACAATCATTCAAAGATTTGATGATATAGAAGATATCTTGTATCATTTAGCTTTATCAGACAAAATTAAAATATCTCAGAAATTTCTAAGTGGATTAATCACTAAGGGAAAATATAATGATTTATTTATCTATTGTTTTTTGAAAGATAATGTTGGGAGAATAGACTTGATGAACTTATTTGTTCAAACGATTTCATATAATAATTATGAAATTTTTAATTTCTTATTATCAGAAAACCGGATTAAATTAAATAATGATCTTTTCTCAAAATTACTTATTGAAAATATGGAACATCGGGACCGCATTAAAAAAGAATTTTTCTATAATTTATTTAATAATCATATCAATCAATTAAATAGGAATATCCCATTAGTCCGTATTGGGATTGATAATGATATTGATGAAAAAACAATCGAACAATTAGTAATCAATGGATTTTATTATTCATATGAAGAAATGAAAAATGTTTTAGAAAAGAAAAATATGAAACTCTTAAAGATCTTGGTAGGTAATTATAAAGAATAAAGAATAATTTATTTAGTAGCATAATGTCTTCCATACTTCATCCATAAAAATACAGAAATGGTAAAACCTAATAAAAATCCAGCGACACATTGGTCGGGGTGTTCACTTAAAAATTGACGGGTTACCAGAGGACCTATAAAGAAAGTCAATACAGAGTAAAGGACCATAATACCAATTGTTGTATTGTTTGAAAGATGAGACATTGTTTTATACAATACTTATATATTTTTTTAAAGAATATATTTTATTTTTAAAAAGAATTAGAATATTGTAGATTTTCTAAGAATTGTAATATATTGTTAATAGTACCTAATTTATGGGGGATCAATTTCTCTAAATTTCTGAGATTTCTAGATTTCCTCAGATCGGATTCGGCCAATTTTCTTATTTCTTCCCGAACAATTTCTGGAAAAGTATATTGGATAAAATTAATAAATTCTTTCGTTGTTATCTTTTCTTCGATAAGAAGTCCACTTCCTTTTTTAAATATATCTAATTCTCCATCTTTATTAAACTTAAACCGAATAAAAGGGTTTAGAATCCTGATCATATCATCAATATATTGTATTTCATATTTCCAATCATTTAATTCAATAATTTCCATTATAAAATTTTTTATAAATCTTATAAAAGAAAATCAAATTTTTTTTAAAATTCTGGGAATTTTAAATTGAAAATACTTAAAATGTTTTTGATACTATAATGTATATTGAAAATATGCGAGTTTTGAAAAGAAATGGTGATTATCAAGAAGTATCATTTGATAAA
>Ga0209402_10005521_pt1 | contig 11237 bp, 2 predicted proteins | sample ArcticOcean_MG_C_3_FD_187437 | JGI IMG/M metagenome (GOLD analysis project Ga0209402, IMG submission 187437) | Marine microbial communities from western Arctic Ocean - ArcticOcean_MG_CB8_126 (SPAdes) (version 2) | ecosystem: Environmental > Aquatic > Marine > Oceanic | place: Arctic Ocean... | reverse complement strand
GAGCAGTATATTCATCATCCCACATATCGTCAGGAACTTGGAGTGTACCCTTCCCTAATAATTGAAATCTAGATGCAATGGCTCTATTCTCACTCATAATTAATTTGAATTTCAAACTGTCTCCAACCTGATATTTGTTAATATCCAAACTATCAGCCAGTCTAAAAGGCATAGTCATTGCCATCATGAATCCAGGGATTTCATCATGGTGAATAAGAAATTCATTGGACTCCTTTCGTACTTCGAGGATGGTACCCCGTACACCGTAGGATTTATTTCCAGAGCAATCCAGTAAAAATAAAATAATAGGAAGTAGGATAATTGTTTTCATAATTATTAAAAAAAAAGGTGAGAAATGAAAATCCTCACCTTTCTTAAAATGGTGGGGAAATTATTTCTTTTTAGCTTCTTTAATAAAGGTGAAATTCTGTGTAGTATCACCCTCACCAATTGTTACGGATGCATTGAGAGTTTTCCATTCCTTTGTTTTTTTGTCCTTGAATTTTTCCTGCCAAGCAATCACTTCATATGTTCCCGAAGGGATACTATCAATTTTGAAACTACCGCTATCATCCGTAACAGCAAAATAAGGATGGTCGAAAACAGAAATATAGGAGTTCATCCAAGGGTGGACATCACACTTTATTTTGATAAAGTTTTCAGCCTTATTAATTTTTATGGCTTTTTCTTTTACTACCTTGGGCATAGCAAAATTGAATTCGGAGTTTATTTTTGGTAGCCCATGAATATTATGTAATGTGGCATCAGAATTTTTAATGAGTAATTCCTGACCAGCCATCAATCCTTGAACATGAGGCGTATATACACAGCCATTTTGATCAATTACTGCCTGAGTGGTAGGTGTCTTACCATCATATTTTACATCCTTCAGATAAACGATTACATTTTTTAAATAACCATCTTCACTCAATATGAAACTCTCACGATATGCGGGAGTTTTATGGGCTGCGCCACAAACTGGGTCAGCATCCATTTTCAAGGTTTTTTTCTTGGGTCCTTTTCCTTCAAAATTTACTCGTCCAGAAAGGGATCCTGCAAACATACTACCTGCAAACATGCTGGTAATTATTGCAATTGTCATTAATTTTCTTAAGATCATTTTTTACTCCTGATTATATATAAGTTGAAAAATTTAAGCTTTAAATAGACAGCAAAATTAGGGGGTAATGAAATATTGTTCCAAGAGTTTGTATCATTTTAATAAAATGATTTTTTGACTCTCTGAATAATTAGTGGTAGAAAATTTTATTAAATATATACCGCTGGGATATTTTTCTGCATTCCAGATTAGGTAATGAATACCAGCTGTTTGAAAGGAATTAAAAAGTGATTTCACGAATTTTCCGGAAATATCATAAACTGTGATATTCACTTTAGTATTTGCGGGAAGTTCGTATTCCAATTTAGCAATTGGATTAAATGGATTGGGATAAATCTGCTTCATACTGAATTTTCGGGGTAATACATTTTCATTTAACGATGATAAATTACTAGAACATTCATACTGAGAGTAATTAATTTGATATTCCTCATCCGTCACCAGACAGCCACCATCTATTTCACATGGGAATTTACATGAGCTCTCTCCTAGTCGTAATAAATGAGTAGAGGTTATGTCATAATTACAGGCCTCCGAATTATTACAGCCTGTATAATCATGTTCAACAGAATATCGTATATTTGCGAACTGTTCTGCGGTATAACCATTTTCTTGCTTATATTCATGATAGCCTACTCCACCACAATATTGGGAAACATAAACAGGCTGAAGAAAATTATGCGATAGTGGTAAATTGGGAAAGGATGACAAAAGGCACTCTGCTGAAATTTCACTTTGCTCCATTAATAAACAAGTATCTGCCATTTCATAAGTTCCCCAGAAATCACCGTGCTGATCTTGATTGGAATAAATAAAATCACCAATTTTTTCAACATTCTCAGCCCCGCCAATTTTGAGATTATTATTTTCAGGATTATAATCACCTCCATATCCATGGTAAATACAATTTCGATCCCCACCGAATAAATTTATATCAAATGCGCCAATACTATATCCGGGCTGACCTGGTGTATCACAGATGAGATCGCCTCTAATTTCACATTCTTCTCCGTTGACATATTCTCTTTTAAACTCATTATTAAACATCCAAATACCTTCAATATGAAAAAGTGAAAAGAAATGGCCTAATTCATGAGGAAATATGGCAATACTGTTATTATTATTTAAATTTATATTCATACCCGGAAAGCTGGAATGCCTAATGGTGATACCCGGTGTATTTAAGTCCAATCCCCAAGGGTAGTTAGACATTCCTGAAATACTGCTGCAGTCATCGGAAGTATCTAAAATGCAGTAATTCATATAAATATTAAGAGTATTGTGTATGAAATAATGCTGTCTAATTGCTTCAACATTTCCTCCAGCTCCCGTTATAATAGAATTATAATTGTCATCTGTATGGGCAATAATAAGAGGAGAATCAGAATTGGGGATAAATTTTATTTTTGCAGGAGAAAATTGTTCATTGAGAATTTCCAAGGCTTTATATCCTCGCTCTTGGCAGGTTAAAAAATTTACTTCTGAATAACTTGTTCCAGAATTAAATCCGCCACTATAATTACAAAAGGATTTATCTACCTCATCATCAATTGGGCGGTATATATCATGAAAAACAATGGGGATGGAAATAGTATCATGTGAATATCTTGATAACTTAAAGCCCATTTCATTTCTAACATTTTCACGTCTATTCCTGATTTTAGAAATATTTTCTGCGGAATAATTATTGAATAGTTCATCTGTTAGACAGGTTTGATTATAAGCTAATGTAATATTTTCAGGCGAATCAAAATTGGATGTATATCCAAATACATAGAAAATAATTATGATTAAATATGAGCGCAATTTCAGGGAATTACTTACACCAATAGCCCAGATGGTGTCCTGCATTTCCAATACAGCTAAAGTGATATTCTTCTGACAAACAATTGTAAGAAACATTAATATTACAATCATCAGGCAGTTCACATAATGTATTAGGTAATGTTGTAAGCTGATTAGAACTGATCCATAATTTATGAAGATTGGTCAAATTGGCAATACTTTCCGGAAGCGAGGTGATTAGATTATTGGATGAATATAAAACTTGGAGATTATCCAAGTTGCCAATACTTCGAGGTAATGCGGTAAGCTGATTGTAGTAGATCAGCAATATTTCCAGATTTTCTAAATTCCCAAAACTTTCTGGAAGTATGGTAATTTGATTGTAATTCAAATACAATTCTTTTAAATTTTTCAATTTACCGATGGTCCCTGGCAGTGTACTTAATTTATTATTATCCATACTGAGACCCTTCAATTTTGATAGATTCCCAATACTATTTGGTAAAAATGAAATTTGGTTTTCTTCCAAAGCCAATTCAGTAAGATTATTTAGATTTCCAATACTTTCAGGTAAAGAAGTAAGTGCATTATTATCCAAATGTAAGATTTTTAAACTGGTCAATTTCCCAATATTTTTGGGAAGAACTTGTAGCTCTGCATTATTAATTGCTAAGGTCGAAATGCGTCCTCCAATCCAGGTTTGATGACCCACATCCAATGGTTCTAAATTTAATAGTGGATTATTTACATTTATAATATCCTGTAAAGCGTCTAAATCAGATTTATAAAAGCAACTGCTTCCATCTGAGTTGGTAATATTTTCTGATGTATTAATTATTCCTATAAATCCCGGGTCACAAATGACACAATTTTGAGGTTCGTAAAGAGGGAATCCGTTAGCGTCATATTCATAATTAAAACCGGGTAAATTTTCAATACATTCTGGAATTTCCTCGCATAAATAATTGTTTCCTGCAATGAAGCTTTGCATTTTGTTTGTGTCAAAATTTATACTGCAAATATTTTTGGGTAGTGATTTTAGTTCATTATGATTAATCTGAAGTTTTACTATTTTTTTGAGTTTGCTTATTGATTTTGGCAGAGTAGTAAGATTATTTCTATCAACTTTCAACCTTTTCAAGTTTGATAAATCGCCTATACTTTCAGGCAAACTCGTAAGTTGGTTATCATGCAAATTTAACTCAATCAAATTGGTAAGTTTTCCAATACTTTTTGGGATGGAGGTAAGCCGGTTTGAATAGATGCTGAGTTTTTTTAATTTGGTTAAATCACCCAAACTTGGCGGTAGTTTTTTAAGTTTGAGATTGTGCAGGGTTAATGATGTAATCCGACCATTTTTCCAGACTTGTTTACCTATTTCCTGAGGTTTGTTTCCTTTCAAGTAGTTATTAGTTTTGATTATTTTTTTTAAAACATTTAAATCCTTTTTTGAGTAACAGGTATTATTATCCAACACCGCAACATTTCCTGGCGGATCATTAATTTCAGTATATTCTTTTCCACATGATGAACAATTTTGAGAAACAAATTCTGGGGAACCAGAATTATTAAATTCATAATTAAATCCTGCAAAATCTTCAACACATTCAGGAATATTATCACAAATAAAATTGTTTCCGGCAATGAAGCTGTTGAAATAAATATTCAAATGAAGCAGGCAAATAGTTTTCGGTAAGTAGGTCATTTGATTTTTAGAAACATCCATATATTCCAAATGCGTAAGGGTACCAATACTTTCCGGTAGCGAAAATAATTTATTATTTGAAATTTGAAGCCTTTGAAGATTTTCCAATTTTCCAATACTTTCTGGCAGGTTTTTAATTTGATTGTGACTGAAATGTAACTCCATTAGATTATTTAATTTCCAAATACTTTCCGGTAAAGATGTGATTTGGTTATACTCAACTGCTAATCCAACCAATTCTGAAAGGTCACCTAAACTTTCCGGAAGTAATGTAAGTTGATTATGGTTAAATGATAAAACTTCAATTTTATCTAAGTCGCCCAAATTGGAAGGAAGTGTAGTAATAGATTGTTTATCTAAATATAAATAAATTAGTCGTCTATTCTTCCAGCTTTGCTTACCGATTCCTAATGGTTCATTACTATTCAGACTTTTATTTTGATTGATAATTTCCTGGAGAACAGCCAAATCTGCTTTATTAAAGCATCGGTCATCATCCAGTACTGTAATTGTATTCGAATTATAGGACTTTTTTAATGAACCATCTTCACAGCATAATGATGCATCACCACCACAAATTCCACAGCGGTCAAACTCAGCGAACCCTCCCCAAATCCCATAGCAGTCTTGGTTACAGTCATTAAATTCATTGGAATCACAAATACCGCAATTATCTAATTTAGCATTACCCCCCCAAACGTTATTACAGTCATATAAACAATCATTTGATGAATCCTCATCACAAATACCACAATTATCTAATGTTGCTGTACCTCCCCACAAATGGTTGCAGTCTCTGGTACAGTCATTCTTGGGGTCATTGTCGCAATAATCACAGTTGTCTAATTTTGCATCTCCGCCCCAAACACTAAAGCAGTCTTGATTACAATCATTTGCTGGATTGCTATCACAACTTCCGCATTCATCCTTATAAGCATTGCCATCCCATACACCATTGCAGTCCTTTTCACAGGGAGGAATACCGGTTAATCCAGCACTGCATTCGGCGCAGTTATCAATTTTTGCAATTCCTTTGCAATCATTATTACAGTCCAAATCATACAAACAGGTACCTTCACAGTTGTGGTATTCCAAGGGGCCATTTCCACCACAGACTCCACATTCGTCAATGACAAGTGTTCCGCAAAGAGTGCCGGCACAATCTACTTCATTGGATTCACAAAATATATATTCATCTAAGTCACTACAGTCTTCTACCCAGTCAGCACCACTTTCAGGACAGACGTCATCTTTCATAAACCGGCTCCCCAATCCATCTCCATCATTATCGTAACATCGATTAACTTTCCCCGAACCGCCACAAATATTGCATTCATCTAATTCCCAAACTAAATTATTTTCATCATCACAATCATCGCAATTGGTTACCAATCCTTCCGGTACGTTTTGTGGGCAAAAATTAAATATCATTTCACATTTTCCAAATCCATCCCCATCGTCATCCATATAGAATACTTGTTTCCCCAAACCTTCACATTGACCACAGTCATCAAACCCAATGGTCCCCCCCCAATCACCATTACAATCCTGAGTGCAATCATTATATGGATCATTATCACAGACATCGCAATTATCTGGTTTGGCATCACCCCCCCAAACTCCATTACAGTCTTGAATACAGTCATTCATTGGATCACCATCGCAAATATCGCATTTATCAATGATGGCACCACCGCCCCAAATATTATTACAGTCTTGCGTACAATCATTGGCTGGGTCCTCATCACAGAAACTACAATTATCAACAATTCCATTGCCACCCCATGTATTATTACAATCCTGTATGCAATCATTTTCGGGGTCATTATCACAGATGAGACAATTATCCATTATAGAATCCCCACCCAATACATCATTGCAATCTCTCACGCAATCATTACTGGGATTATCATCACAAACTCCGCATTCGTCCAACATTGCACCTCCATCCCAATCACCATTACAATCTTCCACGCAGTCATTTGATGGGTCATTATCACAAACTTGGCAGTGATCTAAAACTGCATCACCATCTAAAATACCATTGCAGTCCTCAACACAGGGTTCTATGTCTGTAAGTCCACCGCTACAGTTGTCACAGCCATCAATAATAGCACCTCCACCACAGTCGCCATTACAATCGGGTTCGAAGTTATTTTCGTCTAATGGGCTACAATCTAATAAATCCAAAACTGAATCCCCATCATCGTCATTATCACACACATCACCAATTCCATCTCCATCATAATCTGCTTGATCCGGGTTGTTTACAATAGGGCAGTTATCACCTACAGAGATTTCATCTCCATCATTCATATCAACATAATTTTGGAAAGGTTGAGTAAACTTTACCACCATTTTTGAAGGGCATGCTGAATTATCTCCCAAATGTTTAATACAGTCTTTTTTATTTTTTGACATCCAACCACCACCATTAAAGAAATTCATAGTTGCGGTTTCGTCATATAATTTTTCACCCTCTTCATAGACTATAGCATTTATTTGGTGAATTCGGACCAGATTTCTCCCCATCATTCTAAAAGTAATATCCCCAAAAGGGTCAAAGTTATCTGTACAAATATCTTCATAGACTCTATCGATAATACCATGACTTTTGGGAATGAGAGATAATCCAAGTTCATCTGTGAGATTTTCCTTGTAAAGCTCTTTTCCGGAAACAATATCCACAATATAAATTTTATTTCTTTTGACAACGTATTCAACTTTTTTTCCACCAGCTTGGAATTCATGAAAGAGTTTATCAATTTTATGGTAAAAATCTTTCTCTATTAAAGAGATGGATACAGTATCAAATTCAGTATGCTCATTCCATCTAATTTGCTCTAGGGACTTGAATTTAAATTTAACTTCCCCCCAAAGTGTTTTAATTGTACTCACAGTACCATTATGTTTTCCATCCCAGGAATTGTAATTACAACGGGGACTTTTTTCTTCTGTTCCGTCCTTTGTTTTATCACAATCTGATAATTTATTTGAGAGTATTATTGCTAATTCAAGATTGTATTTTTTAGCAGTTCCACCCCATTCTTTATTACAATCCTGAACACAGGCAATATTGCCTGTATATCCTTCCACACAGATATTACAGTTGTCCAAATAAGCAGTTCCACCCCAATCACCGATACAATCTTGAATACAGTCATTTTCTGGTTTTATATCACATTCTCCACAATTATCCTCATAAGCAGTTCCACCCCAGTCTCCAATGCAATCCATAACACAGGCTTCATTGTCTGTATTTCCTCCCACACAAATTTCACATCTATCAATTAATGCATCACCTCCCCAAATGCCATTACAATCCTGAATACAGTCATTATTAAGGTCATTATCACACACACCACAATTATCTTTGTAAGCAATTCCACCCCAGTCACCATTGCAATCTTGTACACATTCAAAATTTTCTGAATGGTCAATTAAACACTGACCACAATTATCAAGAAAAGCAGTGCCTCCCCAATCGCCATTGCAATCTTCTTTACATGCTTCATTATTGGTGGCACCTTCCGCACATATTCCACAATTATCAATAAAAGCAGGACCACCCCAATCGCCATTGCAATCCTGGGTGCAGTCATTTTCTAAGGTTTTGTCACAATTTCCACAGTGATCAGCAATAGCATTGCCACCCCATTCACCCTCACAATCCTGAATACAAGGCATTAATCCAGTGGAACCGCCTGAACAGATTCTACAATTATCAATTGTTGCCCTGCCACCCCATTCACCCTCACAATCCTGAATACATGCATTTTTAGGATTTTGGTCACAATCACCACATTTATCAAGAATAGCTGTGCCACCCCAATCGCCATTGCAATCTTCAACGCAGGCAAGTTTTCCAGTTTTACCATCAATACAATTTCCACAATTATCAGCAACGGCAGTGCCGCCCCAGTCACCATTACAATCAGGAATACATTCTGATTTTCCCGTTGAGCCGAGCACACATAAACCACAATTATCCAAAATTGCAGTGCCGCCCCATTCGCCATTACAATCTGATGTACAGGCATCTTCACCAGTTGCTCCATTTACGCAGGCATCACAATTATCTACATTTGCAGACCCCCCCCATTCATTATTGCAATCTTTATTACAGAAAGAGACTTCCGTATTACCCTCTGCACAATTATCACAATTATCAATTTTGGCAGTGCCGCCCCAATCGTTATTACAATCTTGAACACAGTCATTTGAGGGGTCACCATCGCAGTTATTACAATTATCAAACACATCTGTGCCACCCCAATTTCCATTACAGTCTTGTTGACATTCTTCTAAATTTGTTAATCCAAGAACACAATTTTCGCAATTATCTATTATTGCAGTACCGCCCCATTCATTGTTACAATCCTGTATGCAATCATTGGTAGGATCAATATCACAGACATGGCAATTATCAGCTAATTTTGTTCCACCCCAGGTTCCGCTACAATCCTGTATGCACTCAGATTTATTGGTAAGACCTAAAACGCATTCCCCGCAATTATCACGAACTGCAGTTCCACCCCAGTCTTCATTGCAATCCTGTACACAGTCATTTGAGGGGTCACTATTGCAAGTTCCACAATTATCAATATATGCTATGCCGCCCCAATCATTGTCACAATCCTGAATACAAGCTGTTTTTCCGGTTGAGTCACCAACACAGATTTTACAGTTATCCAGTTCAGCGTTTCCACCCCAATCATTATTACAATCTAGAGGGCAGGGATCACTGCCAGTGGAACCACCTGTACAAATATCGCAATTATCAACCGTTGCAGTACCGCCCCATTCATTGTTACAGTCTTTGGTACATGCAGTATTACCTGTGATACCATTTACACAAATATCGCAATTATCAACTGTTGCCGTACCACCCCATTCACCATTACAATCTTGGCTGCAGTCTACCTCTCTGGTATTTCCCCCCACACAATTTCTGCAATTATCTATAAAGGCAGTACCGCCCCAATCACCATGGCAGTCCTGGATGCAGTTATTTCCGGGGTCATTATCACAAATGCTACATTTATCAACCGTTGCAGTTCCACCCCAGGTACCACTACAATCCTGAACGCATGGAGATTTACCTGTATTACCATTTACACAAATATCACAATTATCAACTATTGCAGTTCCACCCCATTTTTCCGTACAATCTAGAATACAGTCATTGGCAGCATCGTAATCACAAATATCACATTTATCTAAAAAGGCGTTGCCTCCCCAGTCACCCTTACAATCTTGGGTACAGGGTTCAAGCTTAGTGGAGCCTCCTACACAATTACCACAATTATCAACTAATGCAGTTCCACCCCAAACAAAATCGCAATCTTTTATGCAGGCTATATTTTCCGTAGAACCACCGACACAATTTTCACAATTATCTACTTTTGCAGTACTGCCCCATTCATTATTACAATCTTGAACACAGGCTATATTCCCAGTATTTCCACCTGTACAAATATCACATTTATCTAAAAAGGCGTTGCCACCCCAATCGCCATTGCAATCTTGAATACAATCATTGCTGGAATCATCATCACACTTTTCACATTTATCAAATAAAGCGAACCCTCCCCATTTATTATTACAATCTTGCACGCAAGGAGTTTTACCTGTATTCCCGGCGACACAATTTTCACAATTATCTACTTTAGCAGTACCGCCCCATTCATTATTACAATCTATAATACAGGCTATATTCCCAGTATTTCCACCTGTACATCTATTACAATTATCTGTAATAGCCGTGCCACCCCAATCGCCATTGCAATCCTGAACACAATCATTGCTGGAATCATCATCGCATATTTCACATTTATCAAGCAAAGCGAAACCACCCCATTCATTGTTACAGTCTTGCACGCAAGGAGTTTTAGCCGTAGAACCATCCACACAAATATTACAATTATCAAGTAAAGCGAAACCGCCCCATTCATTATTACAATCCTGCATACAAGGGGATTTTCCAGTAGAGCCTCCTACACAAATATTGCAATTATCTATAACTGCCATGCCACCCCATACATTATCGCAATCCTGCACACATGGACCTTGACCGGTATTCTCTTCAACGCAGTAATTACAATTATCTAATTGTGCAGTTCCACCGCAAACATCAGCACAATCAATTGGAGAAATACACTCGCCGGCACAGTTAAAATGAGTCTCGGGATAGCTACAGTCTTTGTTATTCCACTTTGCATTCGGATTGTAATTACAGGCATTTTCATCGAAACAACCATGTAGGGCAGTATTTTCATACCAGGTAATTAACGTACTATTAAAGGAGGCAGAGATTACATCCGGATCACCATCACCGTCCATATCTCCTTGGGTAAGAGCTGATATTTCACGAACTTTAGAGTTTATTCTATGGGCAATTATTTTGCTGCTATCTACATTTTCAAGCCAAATTAATTCATTATTATTTTTTAATAAGGGGAAAATATCTAAATCACCATCAGCATCACTATCATAGACAGATTGAGAAAAAATAGGGTCAGTCGTAGTTTCTTTTAATTGAGATAAAAATTGTTCATTGCCATTATTCTCATACCAGACTATTTTGTTTTCATCTTCGGTTCCGGTGAGAATATCAACATCACCATC
>Ga0209402_10005519_pt1 | contig 11238 bp, 9 predicted proteins | sample ArcticOcean_MG_C_3_FD_187437 | JGI IMG/M metagenome (GOLD analysis project Ga0209402, IMG submission 187437) | Marine microbial communities from western Arctic Ocean - ArcticOcean_MG_CB8_126 (SPAdes) (version 2) | ecosystem: Environmental > Aquatic > Marine > Oceanic | place: Arctic Ocean... | reverse complement strand
GGGGAGAAATGGGTAACAATAGAATCATTTTTATCAGATCCATTTTCAGTGACTTTTAATCCGTCAGGATATTGTCCGTATTTATATGGATTGTGTCTCATAACCAATCCACAAGGGATTCCGATTAACATCACAATAAAACCAATTATTATAGATGTATCTCTCCATCCTAATAATTGAATTCCCCATCCATATAAAGGAACTATCACCCCTCCAATCCCAACTCCGGACCACATTATTCCAAATGCCAATCCTCTTTTTTTATTAAACCAATTAGCAACTGCTGTTTGTATAGGTGTGTGCAATGTTCCTGCGCCTACAGTTACGCCTACTATATAGACTAAAGCAAATGACAAAAATCCATTGATTTGTGAAAGTAATATATAACCAATTCCCATTATAGGAACTCCAACTAAAATAACTGCTCTCGGACCAAAACGATCTATTAAAAAGCCATCAATTGGGCCTAAAATTCCGTTTTCTAATCTTGCCAATGAGAAAATCGTAGATATCCGTGTTCTACTCCAACCAAACTCGTTAGATAAAGGTAAAAACAAATTACCAAAGCCATGAAAATTAATACCTGAAGATATAGACATCGCAAAAGTACCTGCAATGACTATGTACCACCCATAAAATATATTTGGCTTTTTTAATTTTTTCAATTTAATTTTTTTTTAATATATAATCTGATAATATTGGCAAAATATTCGAAGTTGATCCTCTTAATGTAATCTTAGCAATACTACTTATTGGAGTTGTGTTAATATTAGCCTCGACAATCATTCCTCCATTTTTTTTTATATATTTCGGGAAATTTGCTGATGGATTGACTAAAGACGAGGTTCCTACAACTAATATAAAATCTGATTTACTAACTACATCTATACAATTTTTCAAAACTGATCTTGGAATTGCTTCTCCAAATAAAACAGTGTCAAATTTGATAATCCCTCCGCACTCACATATGGGAGGTAAAATTGATATGTCCATCAATTCTCTTGAAAATCTTTTTTCACATTTCACACACCTACATTTATATCTACTACCGTGAATTTCTATTACATTTTTACTTCCGGCTCTATAATGTAATTCGTCAACATTTTGAGTAATTACATGTTTAATGATATTGTTTAATTCCAATTCTGCAATTGCATAATGTGATGGATTGGGAATTGCTTGTTCAACCGAATTTCTAAATTTTGTTCTTTGTTCATTTTTATTTGTATCCAACTGATCTTCCCACCATAATTTCGGATCATTTATAAAGTTTTTATAATAACCAAAATATGAAGCTTTTGTTGAAAGTGAGTCAGAGTTACGAAAAGTGGGGATTCCGCTATCTGCAGACACTCCTGCACCGGATAGTACAATAGGATATTTTGCTTTTTTTAAAAATTCGCCTGCTTCATAAATTAATTTTTTATTCATTATCTTAACTATCATCCCCCAATAATAATTCATTAGTAGGCATATTTAAATTTTTGATAACTCTAAAATCTAATCCGGTAATTAAACACTGCTTATAATCAGCAATAAATTTAGTCAAATATTCTTGATTCTGAAAATCTAATTCTGAAAACGCATCGTCTAATAAAATGATAGGTTCAACATTGTTTTGTTTTATCAACTCACACTCAGCAAGTTTCATTCCTAATATAAGCAATCTTGCCTGCCCTCTTGATGCAAAACTATAAGCATTATCACCATCAATTTTAATAAGCAAATCATCTCTATGAGGCCCAATAGTCGATCTCCCATACGAAATATCTTTTGCTTCTGATTCGATTATTTTGTTACTAAAATGACTGCGGATTTCCTCAAAATCATCAGACAAATGATGTTCATTGTGAGTATCAATGCTTTGTACGTATTCAATCTTGCCAGTATGTTCGGCATTAAAAATCTTTGAAAAAATCAATTCAGAGCTTTCTGCTAATTTCTGAATTGATTTATATCTCTGTTGAATGATATACGAACCAACGTCGATCATTTTAGTATTCCAATATTCCAATTCTTCTTTATTTGAATAATTCTTGTTAATATTTTTTAACAATGCATTTCTCGATTCAACAATATTCTTATATACAAGTAATTCGGAAGCATAATTTGATGTTAATTGCATATTTAACAAATCAATATATTTTCTTCTATCACTTGGGGATCCCAAAATAACATCAATATCATTAACACTAAAACATACAGATTTTAATACTCCTACAAATTTAGATAATTTAATCTTTGCTCCATTAATATTACTATTTTTTGTTAATCGCATAGAATCATTTAAATTTAACATTAATTGCAATTCTGTAAAGTCATTCTTATTGGAAATAATCCCTTTAATATGTGCGAAATCTCCTGAACCGTAAATATTTTTATTAACAGTATCTCTGTCATGCCTAGCTCTGAATGAACTACCTATAGATAGAAAGTATATAGCCTCAATTAATGAGCTCTTCCCTGAACCATTCCTTCCATACAAAGTTGTGATTCCAGGTTTTAAATCTGTCTCATAATTAATTAAATTTCTAAAGTTTCTGATTTTTATATTTTTTAACATTTTTTAAAAGTTAAACTAATTCTTTTAATATTTTACATATGAATGTGAATATTAGTATTTATTTTCATATATGATACGTTATAATACTCTTCTGTTAAAAAAGAGGAAAGTAAATGACTCACGTAAAATTAAGAGATGGCGAATCAATAGATGGAATGCTAAAAAGATTTCAATCTATGATGCAACGATCTGGCATTATGAGAGAATTGCGTGATAGACAATATTTCAGGTCCAGGCAAGAAAACAGAAGACTAGAGGCTCAAAGAAATGCTAGACGGTCTAAAAAAAGAGTTTATAGAAGTTACTAATTTCATTTCTCAACAATAAAAATATCTTAAATGCATCCTATAGCTGTTAAAGATATCATTAATAATGCCACAAATTCAGATAGCATAAAATCCTATCTAAAAACCCTCAACAATTCAAACAACACATTCATTGAGTGTAGCTCTTCTTTACTTCCGCTATTATCTAAACTTATTCATAAGTCCTCGGGTAGCGATGTATTAATAATTTCTTCAACTGAAAATCATGGAAATGAAATCATCAATTGGATTAATAATTTAACTAATAAATTTGATGAAACCATCTTATTCCCTCAGAAAAAAAAATTGGAGAATAATTCTAAAGTTAATAATGAACGATTTGAATGTATTTCAAACTTGAAAAACAAATCTTCAAATAAGATGATAATTTCAACTCTCATATCTGCTTTAGAATCACTACCTTCTCCCTCTATATTAAAATCACAAATAATTAATATTGAAACAAACGATTCGATAAACCTAAATTCATTATCTGAGAAATTAATATCTATAGGTTTTGAAAATAAAAATCACCAAATCGAAATAAAAGGCGAATACACAATAAGAGGAGGAATTTTAGATATTTTTTCTCACGGTTATAATAATCCGATACGAATTGAATTTTTTGATGACACAGTAGAATCTATAAGAGAATTCGATATAAATACAAATGTAAGTATTAATGAATTAAACGATTGTTCAATAGAATCTATCAATTACAATCTTGATTCAGCCCATGAAAATCAATCGTCATTATTTGAATATTTAGAACCAAACACAATAGTGATTTTGGAAAATCCTGATCTTGTTTTCCAAAACTTAGAAGATCGTATTTTAAATAATATTGACACTGGAAATACAAATGAAAAATATCTACATAAATTTACAATAAATGAAATTAAATCTTTAATTCATCAATTTAAAACTATAAATATTACCCCTTGGAAAACACAACAATCCAATTCGGTTGAAAAATTATTTAATATCAAGAATATTCCTGTTATATCTGCAAACCAAAAAAATGCAAATCTCAATCCATTAACAAATTTTAACGGGCAAATATTAATACAAACAAGTTATCTAAACAGAACCAAAGAATTAATCGAAAGCCTAGAGCTATTATCTAAAGATATCAATATAACGTATACACCTCCATACAAATCAACCCCAGGATTCATATTGAGTAATAATAACCACCAGACAATGCTAGTTAGTGATAGAGAGTTATATGGAACTAAGTATACTCCAACTAATTACACAAATATAACCAAAGAAATTATTATAAATGATGAAGTTAAGCCTGGTGATTATGTTGTTCATTACGACCATGGAATTGGAAAATTCATAGATTTCGGTAAACCTCCAAAAACTAGAACTAAAGAGGATTTTATGATAATAGAATATGCAAATGACGACAAATTATATGTCCCTTTAAATCAAATTCATAAAATTTCCCCATATATTGCGCCTACCAATAAACTTCCTAAATTAAATTCACTTGGTAGTGAAAAATGGACAAAATCAAAACAAAAAGCTCAAGAATCCGCTTTGAAATGGGCAAGAGAATTATTAACTATCTATGCTGAAAGAGAATTAAGCCCTGGAATTAAGTATTCAAAAGATAATGATTGGGAAAAAGATTTAGAAGGTAGCTTTCCATTTAAGGAAACAGCAGATCAGTCATCAGCAATAAAATTAATAAAAAATAAAATGGAAAGCAAAAACCCAATGGATGTTTTGCTATGCGGTGATGTCGGATTTGGGAAGACTGAAGTGGCAATAAGAGCTGCTTTCAAAGCAGTTTGTAACGGCAAACAAGTTGCCGTTGTTGCGCCAACCACTATTCTAACTCAGCAACATCAGGAAACATTTAAAAATCGACTCTCAGCATTTCCTGTAAGTATAGAATATCTAAGTAGGTTTAAAACAAAACAAGAACAAAAAATTATTACTAAAAATATCAATGACGGAAGCATTGATATTTGTATTGGCACTCACAGAATAATCCAAGATGATATTAAGTTTAAAAATATAGGATTATTGATTATAGATGAAGAGCAAAGATTTGGAGTTAAACAAAAAGAAAAAATAAAATCTAAATATCCAAACATAGATATTATAACCATGACCGCCACGCCAATCCCTAGAACCTTGTACATGGCAATCTCAGGAATAAAAGACTTATACAGTATTAATACTCCACCAGAACAAAGATTGCCAGTAGAGACAATCATAAATGAATACGATGAAACCCTGATAAAAGACTCTATTAATAATGAGTTAAATAGAGGTGGGCAAGTATTTTTTCTTCATAATAGAGTTGAAACAATTCAAATTGTTTTAAAACAACTAAAAAATCTAATACCTAATGCAAGTATAAAAATCGCACATGGACAAATGCATGAATCAGATTTGGAAGAAACAATGATTGATTTTGCAAACAAAAAAATAGATATTTTATGTTGTACTACTATAATTGAATCTGGGCTAGATTTGCCCAATGTTAATACATTAATTGTTAATAATGCGCATAGGTTTGGACTATCACAATTATATCAATTAAGAGGCAGAGTGGGAAGAAGTGAAAAACAAGGATATAGTTATTTTTTAATTCCAAAATATACAAAATTAACTTACGAATCTGAAAAAAGACTGCAAGCTTTAGAAGAATCTATAGAATTAGGGTCAGGTTACAAAATTGCCATGAGAGATTTAGAAATAAGAGGGGCTGGCAATATATTGGGCAAAGAACAAAGTGGGCATGTAATTTCTATTGGGCTTAATCTCTATTCAAAATTGATAACAGAAGCTAAAAATATTTTAGCAAACAATCAAAAACCTTTACTAAATGAATTTGATTTAAATTATGAAATGCCAAAAATTCAATTAAACCTTCACTTAGAATTTACTGATGATTATATAAAAGAACATAAAGTCAAATTTGAATTATATAAACAATTAAATTTATGTCAAACTTTAGATTCAGTAGATCTGATTAAAACGAATATCACTGACCGATATGGACAAATAAACAAGGAGGCTGAAAATATAATTTATAACTCCAAGATACAGATATTAGCTAGAAATTGTAATATAAAATCTATTACTAAAATTAAAAATGATATTGTCATTCAATTCAACAAAATATCACTAGATATAGATATAGCTCTAATTAATATCAAAAACAAAGTGTCTTTGAATTCTAATAAAATTAAAATTAATTTCAATGAAAATGTTTGGCAGGAAGAACTTCTATATATGTTAATAAAACTTGAAGGAAATGAAAATAAAATAAATGAATAGCATATTATCTATACTCCCATTATTTAGCGCATTATCGTGGGCATCATCTGCAATAGTATTAAAAAAATTCAAAATAAAGAATTTGTATTTATTCCCATCTATCGAAAGTTGTATTTCTTTTTTGGCATTATTTCTTGTCAATACTTATCTGTCTAGATGGGATATTTTCTTCTCATATGATGTTAAAACATATCTGATTTTATTTGTAGGATATTCATTTAGTGTTTTAGGTACATTTATTTATATACAGGCTTTAAAAAAAATCGAGATTGGAATAGTTTTTACATTAGCTACTTCCATTCAGGTTTTATTAATATCATTGTTAGATAAATTTGTTAATTTATATACATTTAGTAACTTGTTTGTTATCGGAACTGTAATTATTGTTAGTGGTGTTATCGTAATAAATTTACCTCACATAAAATTAATTAATTCCAAAACTAAGGACACAAATAATATCATTGGGATTGTTGCAAGTTTAGCTTGTGGCCTTTGTTGGGGAATCACTGCATTTTCAGTAGACAAGGCATTAAATGTTGCTTCTATATTGGATGCAGCCACAATAAGAACCTTACTAACATTTATATACTTTCTTCCTATAAACTTATCCCAATACAAAATCATTAAATCTTCTTCAAATTTTTACGAATTAAAATTCCTAACTTTATCCGGATTATTTATAACTATAGCTATGTTACTTTGGACATCTTCCTTAAAAGTAAATACTGGTTCGTGGACAACAGTATTAGCAAGCTCAGCACCAGTATTCGCATTATCATTGGGGTTTATTTTTCTTAATGAAAAGGTTAAAAGAAATGAATTTTTAGGAATATTACTATGCCTTATTGGAGTACTATCAATTATTTTGAGTAATTAATAAATCTAACAATTCGGATAAAGTTGAGATTTTTTCATGGTCATAATTAATATGGCTACTTTCTCGATCTATTAACATAGAATTCATCCCAGCATTTCTTGCCCCCTCGATGTCTGACAAAATTTGATCTCCTATGTACATAGACTCTTTTGATTCGATTCCCAATTTTTTTAATGCTAAATTAAAAATAATTGGATCTGGTTTTTCAGCATTAGCTTCCTTTGATGTGATACATACATCAATATATTCATTTAATTCAAATTCTTTTAACAATTCATCTCCTATTCTATCCATATTGGAAATCAATCCTAATTTATAATGCGATTCTTTTAATCTAATCAACGTAGGGATAACATCATGGTACAAAATCATAGAATATGGGATCTTTTGCAATTCTTGGAAAATTTTTTTACAAAGTTTTATATCAACTTCATATCCATCTCCTGACAAAACTAATTGTTCGTATTTCCCGAAAAAATTATTCTTATCTACCAAAGACATTGATCTAATAGGATCAATAGAATTTTGTTCTGACATAAATTTGTCTGCAAAAAAATATCCTTTTGAAACTCCATCTTCAGATAAATTTAGCCCATACTTTGATGCTACTTGAGATTGAATAAGAAACCTTGATGGTTCAAAGCCAACTAAGGTGCCATATAAATCAAATAATACTGCTTTAATTTTCATTAAATTATGATATCACTAATTATAATTGTTCATTACTTAAATATATGAAAACAGGAAAACTTCCAAATAAAATATTGTCTACGCTTTTAAACAGCTTATCTAATGACGATAAAAGAGTTGTTGTGGGACCTTCGGTAGGTGAAGATGCTGCTGCTATAGATATGGGTAGCAAATATCTTTTAGTAAAAACTGATCCTATTACCTTTACATCAGACAATCTTGGATGGTATTTAGTGAATATCAATTCAAATGATATATTTACAATGGGAGGACAACCTAAATGGCTACTTACAACATTATTATTCAATCCTTCTATAACAGAACTTGAGATCAAAGAAATCTTTGAAGACATAAAAAAATCTTGTAAAGCAATGAATATATCCTTAGTAGGAGGTCATACAGAAATAACATCTCAGGTAAATTCACCAATTGCCATAGGATGCTTAATTGGAGAAGTTGAAAAAAATAAACTTATAACTACATCTGGAGCTAAAGTTAATGATGATATATTAATAACAAAACATATTGGGCTTGAAGGGACATCTATATTAGCAAACGACATCAAATCAAAAAAAACAAAGATAAATCCCACTATCATTAATAATGCCATTAAATTTATTTACAATCCTGGAATTAGTATAATGAAAGAATCCCAAATAGCAATAAAAAGCAAAAATGTCTCGAGCATGCATGACCCCACAGAAGGTGGATTAATCACTGGATTAGAAGAACTAGCAATGGCATCAAATAATGGCCTTTATATCAATGCTGAAAAAATCCCAATTAAAAATGAAACACAACTTATATGCAACGAATTAAATTTGAATCCTTTAGGGTTGATTTCTTCTGGTAGTCTGATAATAACTTGTGACTCTCAATATTCTAATACTCTAATAAAAAAAATTACATCAGCAGGAATCAATGTAAATAAAGTTGGTAAAATAACTGCTAAAGATAAAGGTTTGAAATTAAAAATCAAGGATAAAGTTAAAAATTTCCCTAAATTCGAAAGAGATGAAATTGCAAGATACTTTGAATCAAAATAATTTACCTACAAAATCTGATGTCGTAATCATTGGTGGCGGTATCATTGGCTGTTCCATAGCAATGTTTCTTTCGACAAAAGGTGTGAATTCTATTACATTGATTGAAATGAATTCATTGTCTTCTGGAGCGACTCATAAATCAGGAGCAATGATAAGAGAATTTTACCAAACTGATTTTTTGATAGAAATGGCTAAAGAATCAAAAAAATTGTTTGAAAAAACTGAAATTAAAATAAATAAAAATGGTAGGTTATACCTTTTTTCTAAGGAAAATAAAGAAATAGTAGAACAAAATGTAAAGCTTAATCAAGATCATGGCGTAAATCTCGAAATTTTATCTACTGAACAAATCGAAAAATTAATTCCTAATATAAATCTAAGCAATGTCGAAATTGGTTTTCTTGAGCCAAATGCAGGATATGTCGATTCTGTAGACTCGACATATTATTTTGCTAATCAAGCATTGAACAATGGAGTGGAAATATTTACTCATACTAAAGTTGAATCAATCGAAGTTAAAAATGACAAGATTAAATCTGTCACAACTGATAAAGGGAAAATCGAAACTTCTATTGTTGTAAATGCCGCGGGCGCATGGGCTAATTATATTAATAAATCAACTAATGAAAATCTTCCGATCTTTGCATTAAGGGTTCAACAAGCTTTAGTAAAATCGAATTCCTATTTTGATCCATTCAAATATTGTCTTATGGATTATGTTAACGGTACTTACATGAGGCCTGATGATGGGAACAGTTATATAATCGGTGAAGAATTAGGATTTGAACAAAGTGATATAGTATCTCCAGATTTTTATAATCAATCTGCTGATGAAAATATAATTTTGAATCATAAATTGAAAATTGAAAATCGGTTACCAAAATTTAAAGACTCGATTTTAAAAGGAGGTCATGCTGCGCTGTATGATATGACCCCGGATGCAAATCCTATCCTTGGCAAATCTACTAAAATCAAAGGATTGTTTTACGCAGTTGGATTTAGTGGGCATGGTTTCAAATTATCCCCGATAATTGGTAAATTACTCTCTGAATTAATAGCTGAAAACACAAAAGACCCTCTATTAGACAAATTTAATTTGACTAGATTTACAATCAAAAATTTAATAAAACCTAAATTTCCTTTTAAAAATATGCTGAACTAAATTCCTAAACATCTCTTATAGACAAAGAGTACTCAATTCTTCTATAATTTTGTTTCTATCTAAATATAAATGATATTTAGAGCCGAGGTGGTGGAATTTGGTAGACACGCAGTGTTGAGGGCGCTGTAGCCTAAAGGCTGTAGGAGTTCGAGTCTCCTCCTCGGCAGTGTGAAAAATTATGGCGACGTGGCCAAGTGGTCTAAGGCAGGGGTCTGCAACACCCTTATTCGGCGGTTCGAATCCGCCCGTCGCCTCCAAGCCCGGGTGGCGGAATGGTAGACGCGGCAGACTTAAAATCTGTTGAACTTAGGTTCGTGGGAGTTCGAGTCTCCCCCTGGGCAAACCAAACTTTCCCTTCAGTAGATTACTGATTTGAATTATTTATTAGTGAAATTCACAAACTTGAAAAAGAGTTTTGAACCAAGTTTTGAACCAAGTTTTGAGTAATATCTTCATTTTTTAGGATTATATTATAATTAGCGAATTCTGAAGTATATTATAATTACACCAGAAGATTAGAAATCTATGTTACTGAAGTGAAAGGGTTAACAAATGGTCATCAAGAAAACAATAATACAACTTCTTTAGTTACCTAACCCTAATCTGATCTTCTCTAGCTTCTTAATGAGGTGATCTTCAAGGTCAAAATAAATAGTCTTATCAGAAGACGTGTCATTATTCATTTTCCTAATTTGAAAATCTTTAGTACGAGTTAATTTATCCCATAGAAATAATAATTCAATCCTATCTTGCTCAGGCAGAAAATGAAAATCATGAGTAATTTCCTTCTTAATCTTTCCCCAAGTCTGAGATGGCTTCTCATATTTTTTAAATAATAATGTATTTGCTTCCATACACTATTATACTTATGAAACTTGACAATTAATTTGCTACCACTACTTTTCCACCTACTTTTCTGGTACGCGAGTAATTAAATCCCCCATATACTACGTATATCCACCCCCTTTTAAATACATATTCAAAGTAATCCACCCTCCCGGTTATAGTCAAATCCAAGTGTTTAAATCTAATAAACCATAGTCCTCAGTAAAATTATTTTTTTATAATTTTTTATTTCTCCACCCCCCTCTGTATCTTCCTCTTAGAGCCATTGAATTTCATATGTTGGTCATAATGTCCAAGATCAAGACCTTCTTTCCTACACTGAACAATGAATCTATTGATAATATCTTTACTCAAATCGAGTACGTTTCCGATAGCTCTATATCCAAATCCTTCACATCTTAATCTTATTGCTTCAGAACTCTGCTCATCAGTGAGTATTATTTTTT
>Ga0209402_10005515_pt1 | contig 11242 bp, 12 predicted proteins | sample ArcticOcean_MG_C_3_FD_187437 | JGI IMG/M metagenome (GOLD analysis project Ga0209402, IMG submission 187437) | Marine microbial communities from western Arctic Ocean - ArcticOcean_MG_CB8_126 (SPAdes) (version 2) | ecosystem: Environmental > Aquatic > Marine > Oceanic | place: Arctic Ocean... | reverse complement strand
AGGAGTAAAAAAAATTAATGGAATATTCGAAAAGGGTGATCATATTTTAATTAAAGATGAAAACAATATTGAATGTGGAAGAGGCTTAAGTTCATTTTCATCAAAAGAAATTGAAAAAATAAAAGGCCACCATACTAAAGAAATAAAAAATATATTAGGTTATTCTAGTAGAGAAGAGATTATTCATAAAGATGATTTGGTGAAAGTATAAAATGATAAAAAATTTGTATATGGAAAAAATAGGAATTAAATCAAAAAACTCTTCCACAAATCTATCTGCTTTAAGTTATAAAACTAGGAATGAAGTCCTAAAACAGTTTGCTATTTATTTAAAAAAAAATTCAAAATTAATTTTACAAGAAAATAAAAAAGATCTAATAAAAACCAAAAAATTGAAAAATAGCATGATTGATAGACTTAAATTAAGTGATAAAAAAATTAATGACATGATAAAATCTATCAATCAAATAATAAAATTTAAGGATCCGCTGGGAAAAACTTTATCTTTATGGAAAAGACCTAACGGTTTAGTTATAAAAAAAATATCAATTCCAATTGGTGTAATTGGTGTAATTTATGAAAGCAGACCTAATGTTACTTCAGATGTTTCTGCGTTATGCTTTAAATCTGGAAATGCAGTAATATTACGAGGAGGTTCCGAAGCATTTTATTCTAATAAAATATTATCCAATTTATTTAGAAAAGCTCTAAAAAAAAGAAAATGTAATCAAAATTTCGTTCAATTTATAAACAAAAAAAATAGAGAACATGTTGATTATCTTCTATCCAAAATGAAAAAATACATTGATGTTATAATTCCTAGAGGAGGAAAGAGTTTAGTTAAAAAAGTTCAACAAAAATCTAAAATTCCAACAATTGGACACCTTCAAGGCATATGTCATGTTTATGTAGATGGAAATGCCAATTTAAATATGGCAATTAAAATTGTAAAAAATGCAAAAATGAGAAATTTTAATATTTGTGGTGCTGCAGAAACCCTACTTATAGATAAAATGTGTCTTAAAACACATTGCCAACCTATATTAAATGAATTGCATAATTTAGGATGTAAAATTATAGGAGATCCAAAAATAAAAAAATATTTTTCCAAAAAAATTAAAACTGCAACTACTAAAGATTGGAATACCGAATACCTTTCACCTACTATTTCGGTCAAAAGTGTAAATGGAGTAGATGACGCCATTCGTCATATTAATAAATATGGAACTTCTCACACAGATACAATAGTCACACAAAATCAAAAAAAGGCTAAAAAGTTTTTAACAAATATTAATAGTTCTATAGCAATACATAATGCTTCAACCCAATTTGCAGATGGTGGTGAATTTGGTTTTGGAGCCGAAGTAGGCATATCAACTGAAAAACTTCATCCAAGAGGACCTGTAGGACTTGAACAACTCACAACATATAAGTACCTTTTGAAAGGTAAAGGACAAATTAGGAAATAATTTTTTGCAAAAATTATATAAAAAAAAATTAAACAAAATTGGCATACTTGGTGGTACTTTTGATCCACCTCATCATGGACATTTGTATATTTCCAAAATTGCAATAACAAAACTTAAACTAAATAAATTAATATGGTCAGTAACTAAAAAAAATCCCCTAAAGCAAAAACCCTTTTTAAGTTTAAAAGAAAGAGTAAGATTATCAAAAAAAATTACTACTAAAAATAAAAAAATTTTTGTTCAATCTCTAGATGCTAAAATTAAATCTATTAACACATATAATTTGTTAAATTATATAAAAATGAAACATAAAAATTCAATTTTATACTTTTTAATTGGAGCTGATAATCTAGTTAAATTTAATAAATGGAAAAATTGGAAAAAAATACCCAAAATTGCCAAAATAGTTGTTTTTCCTAGAAAAGATTATTCTATTAAATATCTCAAGATAGCTACCAAAAATAGATTAGATAAAAAAGATTGGATTTACATTAAATCTAAAAAAATAAATATTTCATCTTCATTAATCAGAAAATTTTGGTAAGGTAGATATTTAATGAAAAATAATGAAATAAATAATCTCAAAAAACAAATAGAAAATATTTTAACCGAAAGTAAGGCTATGGAAATAAAATCTATAAATCTAATAAATAAAACTTCAATTGCTGATTTTATGATTATTGCAAGCGGAAACTCGTCAAGGCATATACAGGCACTAGCTGAAATATTAATAAATCATTTAAAAAAAAATGGAGTTAATAATTGCAAATTGGAAGGAAAAGATAGTAGTGAATGGAAACTTATTGATGCTAATGATATTATAATTCATATATTTCATCCAGAAAAAAGAAAATTTTATAATTTAGAAAAAATGTGGTCTGAACTTATTCCGAAAGAAAGATTATCAATATGAAAAAAAAATACTTTATATATATTTATACTATTTTAATAATTGCATTCTTAAATTTTTCTAATAAAGTTTATTCAGAAAATACAGATAAATTATATGAAAAAATCGATCTTTTCACTGAAGTTCTAGAAAAAATTCAAAATGAATATGTTGATGAAGTAGATCAAACAGATGTAATGGACTCAGCAATTAATGGTGTTCTTCAATCTTTAGATCCTTATTCAGCGTATATGAATCCAAAAATATTTGAAGAAATGCAAACAGAAACTAAAGGAGAATTTGGAGGCTTAGGAATTGAAGTAAGTATGGAAGCTGGCATTGTAAAAGTTATAACTCCAATAGATGATACACCCGCTGCAAATGCTGGCATTAAAGCAGGTGATTACATTATTAGAATAAATGGTAATCAGGTTAGAGGAAAAACACTTATGGAAGCAGTGAACTTGATGAGAGGTCGTGTTGGTGAACCAATAGAAATCACAGTACTAAGAAAAGGTTCACAAAAAGCAAAAAAATTTAAAATAGTAAGAGAAATTATTGAAATAAAATCTGTAGTTTCAAAGTTAGTTGATAAAAAATTAGGTTATCTCAGATTAAGGGCATTTAATGAAAATAGTAGTAGTCAATTAAAAAAAGAAATATCAAAAATGCAGAAAAATAAAAAACTAGTAGGTTATATTCTAGACTTAAGAAATAACCCTGGGGGACTTTTATCGCAAGCTATAAAAATTTCTGATTTGTTTTTAAATGATGGGGAAATTGTTTCAACTAAAGGAAGAAAAAATAGAGAAAATAGAAAATTTTTTGCTAACAAGGGTGATAAAATTAATGGAAAGCCTTTAATAGTTTTAATAAATAATGGATCTGCTTCAGCTTCTGAAATTGTTGCGGGAGCTCTACAGGATCATAAAAGAGCAATATTATTAGGAGAAAATACTTATGGAAAAGGATCTGTTCAATCAATAATACCCCTAAAAAATAGAGGAGCCATAAGACTCACGGTATCAAAATACTATTTACCATCTGGAAAATCTATTTCTGATATTGGTATAACACCTGATATTAAAATTGAAGAAGAAGGTGAAGAATTCTCAATTAATACAAATACTGATAATCAATTAAATTATGCAGTTAAGCTTTTAATTGGATAAAATTTAATGCAAAGCAGTAAGGATAGGTTGCCACTAAGAATTGGTGTAGGAATAATATTATTAAATAAAAAAAATAAAGTTTTTGTAGGCAGAAGAATTGATAATCCAACAAAATTTTGGCAAATGCCTCAAGGTGGAGTTAATAAAAATGAAGATTATTTTAATGCCGCCAAAAGAGAACTTGAAGAAGAAACTAGTATTAAATCAGTAAAATTAATAAAAGAATTAGATTCATGGATAAAATACGATTTACCAAAAAATCTTTTAGGAAAAATTTGGAAAGGAAAATATGGAGGTCAAAAACAAAAGTGGTTCGTAATGAGGTTTTTAGGAGACGATAAAGAAATTAGTGTTAAAACCAAGCATCCTGAATTTTTTGAATGGAAATGGATTGAGCTTGATAAAATTACAGATGTTGTTGTAGATTTTAAACTAAATGTTTACAAAGAAGTAAAGGAAAAAGTAAAAAAAATTATTACTTAAATTATTTAATTTTCTATTAATTAATGGACTTGAGCGTATCAATTTTTTGATCAATTAAATATTTTTCTTGATCAGTAATTTCAATTTTATTTGAATCATCTTCTGCTTGTTTAAGAATTTGTTCAATCTTATTTTTATCCATATTTTTAATATTAAAAATTGAACTTGTTAGAATTGATAAATTATTATTTTTAAATTCAACAATACCATCCTCAACATAATAGTTCTCTTCACTTGACTTAGAAAAAATTTTTATTACACCGGGTTTTAAAAACGAAATAATTGAAATATGATCTTTTAATATTCCCATTTCACCTTCAAAAGCAGGAATAACAACTTCCGTAACGTCTTCCTTTAAAAGAAAAGATTGTTCTGGATTTACTATTTCAATTTTAAATTCTTCACTCATTAAGCGGCAGCTTCTTTTGCCATTTTTTCAGCTTTTTCAATAGCCTCTTCAATTGTTCCTACCATATAGAAAGCAGATTCTGGTAAATGGTCATACTCACCTTTACAAATTTCATCAAAACCTTTTATTGTAGATTCTAAATCTACTAATTTTCCAGGTGAACCTGTAAACACTTCTGCAACAAAAAAAGGTTGAGATAAGAATCTTTGAATTTTTCTAGCTCTTGCTACGGTTAATTTATCCTCTTCAGATAATTCGTCCATACCCAAAATAGCTATAATATCTTGTAATGATTTATAAGTTTGGAGAATCTTTTGTACTTCCCTAGCTACTCTATAGTGTTCATCTCCAACTATCCTTGGATCTAAAATTCTAGAAGTTGAATCTAATGGATCTACAGCTGGATATATTCCAATTTCAGCAATCTGTCTTGATAATACAGTTGTTGCATCCAAATGGGCAAAGGATGTTGCTGGAGCAGGATCTGTTAAATCATCTGCGGGTACATAAATTGCTTGTACAGATGTAATTGAACCTTTATTCGTAGTAGTAATTCTTTCTTGGAGGTTTCCCATATCTGTTGCAAGGGTAGGCTGATACCCTACTGCTGAAGGAATTCTTCCTAATAGCGCAGAAACTTCTGAGCCCGCCTGTGTAAATCTAAAAATATTATCTACGAAAAAAAGTACATCTTGACCTTCTTTATCTCTAAAATATTCCGCAACTGTTAAACCTGTTAGAGCAACTCTTGCTCTTGCTCCAGGAGGTTCATTCATTTGTCCATAAATCAAAGCTGCTTTTGATCCACTTCCTTCAGGTTTAATTACTCCCGAATCAATCATTTCATGATAAAGATCATTCCCTTCTCTAGTTCTTTCTCCTACACCTGCAAAAACTGAAAAACCTCCATGTGCTTTTGCAACGTTGTTAATTAATTCCATAATAAGAACTGTCTTTCCAACTCCGGCACCTCCAAATAAACCAATTTTACCACCTTTGGCATATGGTGCTAATAAATCAATTACTTTAATTCCAGTTACAAGAATTTCTGTTTCTGTTGATTGTTCACTAAATGCAGGTGCAGCTCTATGAATAGGCCACTTTTCTTTTGTTTTAACTTCACCTTTTTCATCAATAGGTTCTCCTATAACATTTATAATTCTTCCTAAAGTTTCTGGTCCAACCGGAACCTGAATGGGAGCACCTGTAGCAATTACTTCATCTCCTCTTTTTAAACCTTCTGTTGCATCCATTGCAATTGTTCTAACGCTTGATTCTCCAAGGTGTTGAGCAACTTCTAATACTAATCTATTATTACCATTTTTGCATTCTAGTGCTGATAAAATTTCTGGTAGTTTATCTTCAAACTTTACGTCTACAACTGCTCCAATAATCTGTGTAATTTTTCCTTTACTCATAATTATAAACTTTCTGCTCCTGATATAATTTCAATTAATTCTTTAGTAATTGATGCCTGACGACTTCTATTATATTCAATAGTAAGTTTCTCAACCATATCACCTGCGTTTCGTGTCGCGTTATCCATTGCGCTCATTCTTGACCCTTGTTCGCTAGCTGAATTTTCTAACATTGCTTTAAAAATTTGAGTAGAAATATTTTTTGGCAATAAGTTAGTTAAAATTTCATCTTCTTCAGGTTCAAATTCATAATTATCACCAGAAGAATTTCCTTCAACTTCAGAAGTCTTTAAAGGAATTATTTGTTGTCCTTGTGGAATCTGAGTTATTACATTTTTAAATTGATTATAAAAAATTGTACATACATCAAATTCTTTTTTTTCAAAATTTTCAATTATCATTTTTCCTACTTTTTCAGCATCTAAATAATTAGTAGTCTTAGAATCTTTAAAAGATATTTTTTTAATAATATTATCTTTATAAAACCTTTTTAATTGGTCATAACCTTTTGACCCTACTGTTATGATTTTTAAACTTTTGCCTTCTTTAGAAATTTTTTGAAAATAAGATTTTGCTTTTTTAATAATATTTGTATTAAAACCCCCACATAAACCTCTATCAGAAGTCATAACGATACATAGATGTGTTTTATCTTCATTTGTACCAGCAAGCAATTTAGGGGCATTTTCTTTATCAGAAATCCTACTAGAAAGATTAAGAATGATGTTATTCATTTTTTCAGAGTAAGGTCTTCCTTTTTCTGCATTCTCTTGAGCTCTTCTAAGTTTTGCAGCCGCAACCATTTTCATAGCCTTTGTAATTTTTTGCGTAGACTTTACGCTAGCTATTCTTTTTTTTAAATCGTCTAAACTTGCCATATTATTATGAATTAAAGTTTTTTTTAAGTTTTGTTATTACCTCTACTAATAATTTCTCAGTATTATCTTCAAGTTTTCCTGAGTTTAAAATAGAATCTATAATTTCTGGTTTTTCAGATTTACATTTTTCAATAATTTGTGATTCAAAATCAGCTATGTTTTTAAGTTCTACATCATCCAAATAACCTTTAACTCCGCAAAAAACAGAAATTACTTGTTCGGCAACTGTCATTGGCGAATATTGTTTTTGCTTTAAAAGCTCAGTTAACTTTGAGCCTCGGTTTAAAAGTTTTTGTGTAGATGTATCTAAGTCTGATCCAAATTGTGCAAATGCAGCCATTTCTCTATATTGAGCAAGTTCTAGCTTCATTGATCCAGAAACTTTTTTCATCGCCTTAGTTTGTGCAGATGATCCAACTCTAGATACAGATAATCCTACGTTTATAGCTGGTCTAATACCTTGGTTAAATAATTCTGTTTCAAGAAATATTTGCCCATCGGTAATTGAAATAACATTAGTAGGAATAAACGCAGAAACATCACCGCCTTGTGTTTCAATAACTGGTAAAGCCGTCAAAGATCCACCTCCATGCTCATCACTAAGTTTAGCTGCTCTTTCAAGCAATCTACTATGTAAATAAAACACATCACCAGGGTATGCTTCTCTTCCTGGTGGTCTTCTTAACAAAAGAGACATTTGTCTATAGGCTACAGCTTGCTTAGATAAATCATCATAAATAATTAAAGCATGCATTCCATTATCTCTAAAATATTCACCCATTGCACATCCGGTATAAGGTGCTAAAAATTGAAGTGGTGCAGCGTCAGATGCTGTAGCAGCAACAATAGTCGTATATTCCATAGCACCAGCTTCTACTAAAGTTTTTTGAATTTGTCTAACTGTAGATCTTTTTTGTCCTATAGCTACGTAAATACAATAAAGTTTTTGTTTTTCATCACCTGATTCATTTATTTTTTTTTGATTTATTATAGCATCGATAGCAACAGCTGTTTTTCCAGTTTGTCTGTCACCAATAATTAATTCACGCTGACCTCTACCAATTGGTACCAAACTATCAATTGATTTTAATCCTGTTTGCATTGGTTCATTAACTGACTTTCTTGGAATAATACCTGGGGCCTTTACTTCCACTCTGCTTCTTTTTAGACTTTTATCTAATGGACCTTTGCCATCAATTGGATCACCTAATCCATCAACAACTCTTCCTAATAATTCTTTTCCTACCGGTGTGTCTACAATTGCGCCAGTTCTTTTTACATTGTCTCCTTCTTTTATTGATTTATCATCTCCAAATATAACTACACCTACGTTATCACTTTCTAAATTTAATGCCATGCCTTTAGATCCATCAGAAAATTCTACCATCTCACCAGCCTGAACGTTATCTAAGCCATATATTCTTGCAATACCATCTCCAACCGAAAGTACTTGACCAACTTCTGAAATTTCTGCTTTTTCACCAAATTTTTTTATTTGTTCTTTTAAAATTTTTGTTACTTCTGATGGATTAATTTGCATATTATGCCTCTAACATATTTTTTTCTAATTTTTTTAATTTAGTTTTAATTGATGTATCAATCATTACACTTCCAACTTGAATAATTAAACCAGCTATTAAATTAGGGTCATATTTATAATCTATTTTCAACGAAGATTGAAAATCTTTTGATAATTCACCTTGAATTTTTTTTTTCTCATCTATAGATAATTTTTTTGAAGATATCAATTTTGCTTTTAATTCACCTTTACTACTAGAAGTTAAATCAAGAAAACTTTGAATAATATTATTTAAGTAAAATAATCTATTTTTAACTGCCACAAAACCTAAAAATTTTTTTAAATTTTCTGAAAATTCTTTCTTATCAGCTATTGCAAGCATAACATTTCTTTTTTCTTTTTTTGTTACCGCTGGATTTAAAATCATTTCTTTAAAATCTGTATTTTGTTCTAGTAGTAAATTGAGTTCTTTCATATCAGCTTCTATCTTATTTAGCTCAGAATTTTCTTCAGAAATTTCATAAAGAGCTAGGGCATAGCTTCTTGATGTTGAATTTGAAAATGTTGATTTTGAACCCAATTTTTTTCTCCTAAAAGACTTGTTTTGTATGAGATAATTTGAACAAATTCAAGATTTTCTATTGTATCTTTTTGTCTTAAAATAAGACTAATTTTCCTTTGTTTAACTGAAATTAATTGGATCCACATCAACCTCTAGTTTTATTCCAGGTGTGATTTTTATTTTATTCAATGATTGTGATAAATATTTCTGAATAAATAAATCTTTTGGATATCTTACCAAAATTCTGCATCGGTATTTCTTCTTTAATTTTGTGATTGGTGCAAGAACTGGACCCAAAATATTTACTTCATTTATTTTAGGAAGTCTTAATTTTATATTTGTAGCAAATTTCATAATTAAATTTTGATTTTTTCCGGAAATAATTAAAGATATTAGTCTATAAAAAGGAGGAAGTTTTTTCTCTTTTCTTAGTAATAGCTCCTTTTGTAAAAATAAGTATGGATCATTTTTTGATATATTTATTAAAACTTCATCTTCTGGTGTATAAGTTTGGAAAAAAACTGTTGAGGGACTTCCCGCTCTTCCTGCTCTTCCGGCTAATTGATGATACAATTGAACATTTTTCTCTGCAGATCTAAGATCATATCCATGTGATGAAAAATCACCATCTACAACTACGATACAATTTAACATTGGAAAATGAAAACCTTTTGATAATAGTTGAGTTCCTACGAGTATATCAATTTTTTTTTTTTCAACTTTTTCTAAAAGTTCATTAGCTAATTTAGCTTTACCCAAGGTATCACTTGAAAAAACCTCAATTTTTTTATTTGGGTATATTTTCTTTAATTCAATATAAATTCTTTCTACTCCTGGCCCACAAAATAATACATCACATTTTTTTTTATCTTTGCAAGATCTAGACAATGAAGTTTTATGTCCACAATAATGACAAAGAAGCTTATTTAAATTTTTATGATAATTTAAATTTACTGCACAATTTGGACATTGAAATTTAAATCCACACTTTTTACATACCACAAATGGCGAATAACCTCTTCGATTTAAAAAAAATAATACCTGATCTCCTTTTTCCAAAAATTTATTTACTTTAGCTATTGTTTTATTTGCTATCCATGTTTGTTTTTTTAAAGACTCATAATGTAAATTAATAACCTCAATGTTTGGTAAGGGCGCTTCTTTATATCTACTATTTAATTTAGTTAATTTGTATTTTTTATCTTCAATATTATTATAAGTTTCTATAGAGGGAATTGATGTTACTAAATTTATAGGAATATTTTCTAATGATGCTCTTGTAATAGCCATATCTCTTGCGTTATAAGAAACACCTTCACTTTGTTTATAAGATACGTCATGTTCCTCGTCTACAACGATTGTACCTAAATTTTTAAAAGGTAAAAAAAGAGATGATCTAGCTCCTATAACAATTTTAATTTTTCCTTCTGTGATTCCATTCCAAATTATAGCTTTATTTTTTTTTGTAGTACTTGAATGCCAAATAGCGGGCTCTGCCCCAAAAAAATCTTTAAATCTTCTGCTAAATTGATTTGTTAAAGCAATTTCAGGAAGTAGTATTAATGCTTGCAAACCTTTATCAATAAAATCTTGAATTCTTTTAAAATAAACTAAAGTTTTTCCTGAACCAGTTACACCCTGAAGTACTGTAACATTATAATTATTACCTTCATTTCTTATAAAAATAAGAGATTTTTTTTGCTCTTTGTTTAATGAAAAAGTTGTTTTATTGCTTGTAAATTGAAATTTTTTAAATTCTTTATCAAATTTTTTTTCAACAACACCCTTATTTAATAGGCACATTTTAAGCACCATTCCCAGTGGAACTAGGTTATATTTTGAAAACCAAGATATAAATTCAATCATAGGTAAACTTAAACTTTTTACATTTATTTTTTTTGAAATTTTTTTAAGTTTGAAATTTTTTTTAGTTTTTTGTTCGTGTGGCCAAACTACTCCTGTAATTTCGCTAGATCCAAATGGAGCTTTAACATAATCTCCTGTATTCAGGGTATCAGAGATTTCGCTTTTATAAGTAAACGGATAATCAAATATTTTAGGAAAAAGAACTGGTATTTTCATTAAGTTATAATTTTATTTCTAATTTTTTTTGGAATATTTTTATCTAATATTTTTTTTAAGTCCAAAAAAATCTCTGAACTCATTCTTGATTCTAATAGTTTCCAGGCATAAGGAATTAATTTAAGATATTGTTTCTTTTTGTCTCTTTTGAAAATTCTAGAAAAAATTCCTATTATCTTTAAACTTCTCTGTACTGATAGTATATTAAAATCCTCTAAAAAAAATTCTAACTCATTTTTTTTCATTATTGATTTTTTTTTTATATAATAATTATAAATTTTATTTTTTAACTTATTGGAAGTTTTTATTCTTACATCATCTATTAGCGAAACTAAATCATATGCAGGACTACCAATTAAAG
>Ga0209402_10005507_pt1 | contig 11256 bp, 12 predicted proteins | sample ArcticOcean_MG_C_3_FD_187437 | JGI IMG/M metagenome (GOLD analysis project Ga0209402, IMG submission 187437) | Marine microbial communities from western Arctic Ocean - ArcticOcean_MG_CB8_126 (SPAdes) (version 2) | ecosystem: Environmental > Aquatic > Marine > Oceanic | place: Arctic Ocean... | reverse complement strand
GAGATTGCACAGGCAAAAGAAAAGGAGCGGGGCGCAGAGTCGAACTGCGAACATAGAGCACATCACCGAGAGGGTTAACCCCGGCTGTTACTCCATATTGTGAAGACCGGTCACGCGGAACCACCCGCGTGCTTCACTCTCCCACTATTTGTATTTGAGTGTTTAACGTCCCTCCGGACGTGCGTTTCGAACGTCGTGGTTGTTAACGCAGACCACCCTGCGATACGAACTACCGGCACGCGTCGAGCAGTTCGGCGCGTTCCGCCTGCGCGAACGCTAGTCGCGAACCTAGCTCTTCCAACTGCTGCGCCAGCGCAATGCCGCTCGCGTGATCTCCATCCTCGTCGCACTGGCTTAGTGCGCCGAGAAGTTCCTGACTCTTCGCTATCAGTTGTTGGGTGGCGTTCATAGTGATGCTCCTTTTACTGTCAGATTTAAAAGTAAAGTGTAGCTACTAAAAGATACGTATCTACACTTTAATATGACCGATTTTGTGTTGTTTTTTAGGTCATATTTCGTTGTTTTGTACGGTAATCGCGACGCCATTAAGACCATATCGCGTCACCTGCTCACTGATCTTTTGCACATCAGCTGAGCACTCTTCGCACAAGCAGTCAAAACCAAACTGCTTATGCGATGTTTTTATTTACTCGTCGCACGCTTCGCACGCCATCGGCTTTGGCATTTGCATCTCCTTAATGAAAGACGCGACAAGCTGTGAAGCCTGCCGCGTCGTAAATTTGAAAAATTACTCCTCCTTCGGAAGAGCGAGACCTTCTGCCCAGATGCGGGCGTCGGTCTTACTAACGTGACTGTAGAAGTGATCAAGGTCCGGCCACTCTCGCACGATACTGCCGTCGCGCAGCACCATTCGGTATCGGGCGAAAACCTCAAGCGTCACTTCACGCCCCGGATTCTCCCGACTGATCTGCTTCGCTTTTTCGAATGGCGGTTCCTTCGTAAAGGTTCCACCTTGATTCGAGTAGGCGTGATCCTGTGCCACTTGAATATGCCAGTGAGACATAACGAACTCCTTGTGGATATTAAAGAAAGCCACAACGATGAAAGACGTTGTGACTTATGGAAAGACGCATAACCACAATGGCTATGCATATCACTTTAATATGACAGAAAAGAGCTTATTTTTTATCTCTTGGAAAGATGGCATTCATGTCCTCATAACCAGCGTCACCGAATACCGCATCGCCGTAGCCATGATGTATTGCGTCGCGAGGACTCATGTACCATTCCTGCTTAAGACGCAGGCCTTTGTCAATAAGAAATTTAATCTGCTTACGGCTTTTGTTTTTGTACGCCGGACTGTTGTAAGCAGAATCAACATAAATGTCTAGCATGCGATTATGATCTGATTTAGATTCAGTCGCTTCAGCTTCAAACGATTGCGCATCTCCTTCAAATGCTTGTGTGCCCATATGCATTAACCACACTGTGTTAGGCATAAAGATACGTGTATCACCTGCCTGAAAAATAATACTACTCATAGAACGGGCGTGGGCATACGCAAGGATAGTGATGTGCGTAGCTGTGCAGCTTTTAATCGTGTCGTAGATAGCCAGCCCGTCTTCCCAGTTCCCTCCAACTGTATGCATATGAATAAGGATAGGATTTTCAGCGCGATTGCCCGTCGTCAATAAACTAAGATTTTTTTGCAGCTTTGTTGCCATGCGCCAGTCCACGCCGGGCTCTTCTTCTGCATCAGACATATAACTGTGTAGAAACAGTTCCCGCGTCTCCGGGTTTATTCCGAAGTTGTGTACGGTGTGAATAAGTTCACATAGGTCTTTGGCTGGTGTAGTCATTTAACATTTGTAATTAAATCAGTGCGTTTCTTTGACTGCCACGCGCGTCACGGTACCACACTTTCAATGAAGAAATGCCAAGCATCTGTTTCATTAAGTTTTTTCTGTCATCTGGCATACCCAGCACACTTTTCTTTAATTGATTCCAATCAATTGATTGGGCACCATTCCGACCGCATTGCCCGCAAGTACCGTTTGCTTTAACCGGAGGGTTACAATAAAAATTAAATGCATCGCAATATCTTTTATCGGCAAGCATTGTTTGCAGCAATTCTTGTGAAAGAATAGTTGCCATTATTTATTCCTTATGGTGGCGAGGACCCTGCCCAATACACTTCGCTGGCAACCATCACGTCGCCTTCATTCATAGTTTGTATAAGCCGATCAACTTCCTTTTTTATTAAAGACCACGCATCATAAGCAAGCTGTTCTGTGCGAACAACAATATCGATTGTAGACTTACGAAAAACTGCGGGGCTAGCACTGGTTAACGGTTGGTTCTTTGGAACTTCCAGCATGTCCGGCCAAGAACAAACACCAGTGAATTCGTCTAGGGTGTAGCCGCCGTATATCTGTGCAGTGGGATACCGATAATATCGGAATATTTCATTATCAATACTGCAACCGTTTTGAGCGGTTAGCTGTAAGCGAAAACCATCAGTATTGTTGACTATGTAACGTTTCTGAAACGACGGCACTAATTCAATACGACGCTTACCGTCAGAGCAATAGTCAGTTGTTGTCGCTGCACTGCTTGAGCTGCTTGAGCTGCTTGAGCTAGGGGACATCCATGCCTCCTTAAAAAGTTAGAACCTCCGGTTTCCCGTCATACTTATGTCGAATATGAACGGTGTCAGGTCTTTTTGGGCGTCTGCTGCCTATGTAATCCTTTACAGGCTCTAAAATGCTAGCATCTACATCTTTTAATTTTTTTATATGTCGCACAAATTCAATTAAAGCAGGTGTCGCCGCTGAGTAGTCGCCACACTTAGTGCAGTCACCACCAGTGCGACGCGTGTAGGCATTATAGCACGCAATACCCTGATCTTTCATGTGCAAAAAATGGGGGCATTTTTCGTAAAATGCGGCATCTCCCAGCATATCTATAAGAATATCTTTCGTTAGATTTAGTTCACTCATTGCGGCACACCTCCAGGAATCCAGCCGTGTCGCCCTGTATGTACTTCATTCAAACCACGCCGAGGTACAGATGATGTTGCGACAAACATCTTGTCACGATTCCATTCTTTGAGATCTACGCCGTATTGCCACAATTGCTCACCTACCATGTAGTCGCCGCCATTATGTCCAATTTGTTCGTCGGGAATGCCTGCCCCGCGAATCGCTGCCATTTCTGCTGCCCAGAAACCACCAGTAGCAAACATAACTTTACTGGCGTTAGGAGACTCTAATCCGTTTTTCATTTGAAATGCGCGAGCACGGTACCACGGACGAGACTTAATCCACTCTATTTGCTCATGATTAAAATTCCAGAAAAACTTTGCGCCGTAATATCTATAATTTTCAGAGTGGTTATTTTTTATAACCGTGCATAATTTTGTAAACCATTGGGTATCTGTGTCTGCAATCGAATCATCGTCAAACCATATCACATAATTATCATTAATAGGATCTTCCATATCGTAAAACATTTGTCGCATAGCTGGATATTTTTTAATGTTTGTGTCATTAATGTAAGTTTTGTGAACAATATTTTCTCGTTTTAAGTTTTCCAAATACTGTAAACTTTGATCATTTAATTTATTACACGCTACACGCAGCTGCATACGATCTGGCGGCACAGTGCTCACAATAGCGTTTATACATTTTCTATGTAATTCAAAATAATCACCATACAGTAACACGCATATAGCAACACGCCCGTTAATAACAGCGTTATCATAAACATCATCCGGGAAAGCTTGTTCTTCATTTGTTTTAGCTGTTTCTTTTTCAAACTTATGCAACACGGTTACTTCTTCAAGTACTGTATCTTTAACAGGCGGCGTGGCTACGGGCGTTTTTGCCGGTGCGAATAAATCAATAAAACCCGGTGATTGTCTTGAAAGACTTAACGTTGTTTGTTTTGGAGCTAAAAATTCTGGGTTTATTGGTGTGCCATCTGGCTTTATTAATTGCTTAGGTTCACCGATCGGCGGCAATGTTCCGTCTTCGTAGTAACTCATAACAGCCTCTACCACATGTTCAGGTTTTATCATTAATAAACATTCAGGCACATCTTGACCGAAAGCATCTTTGCCAGGACGTTTACACAGTACGTGCGGTCCTTCGTTATTTCTATTTACAACTTTATTTTTCCAACACCCGCGACCTGTGCAACAGTCTAATAAATCTTGCGTGTGTAAAAATCTGTGCGGCGTGCTTATCGCGGCGCACTCGGTGCCAAACTGCTCTGCAATTGCTACGTTAACATATGCTTCCCACCACCAGTGTTCGCGACCACCTGCAATGATCACACACGGTTTCTCGAAAGCAGCCGCCATATGCATAGCACACGTGGTATGACATATCACACCTTCAGCATGATAGATAAGCCACATCATATCTCTTAAATTTGTGCGGCCTACCGTGCTTACCACATTCTGCATAGGCGGCTGAACATGCCCGCGATGCAATGCGCCATCCTGCACGCAGCTTATGTTGAACTCTCTAAGAATATTTACTGATTGCTGCCAGCGGCGCGCCGACCAAACCTTTACGGGGAAATCACTTTTACCGCCTGTGATTATATACCAGTACCGCCCAGCGACAGGCGGATTTTCCTTATGCCAATCATCTAAATATAAATCCCCGTATTGCTTTAACACGGGGCACGGTACCTGTAATTGTTCTTCCAGATTTTTATGAAAAGCCTGTGCAAAATGCAGGCGCGTGTTATCTAAAATAGGTGCTTTGATAAAGTGCCCGTAAGTTGCTTTGACACCTTTGATCCCCGGCGGCGGGTCATTTGTTAGAAACTGCACATGCGGATTGTTATACCACAGAGTAGAACAACTTGTTTTAACACGTACGTTGAACTCGCCAGGGTTAGCCGCAATTAAATCTCGAACAGCGCCTGTTAGTACAACAATGTCACCGGCAGCTCGTGTGTGTTCTATAACAATGTTTTGCGGCATTATGCTACTACTTAAATTTAGTTGTCAGCAACTAAATCTTTTATAATCCGACAAACAGTCTTAAATTTGAAATTTGTAATTCTACTGGCTTAACAATATCACCTGCGATTGCGCAGAATAATCCAAAAGTTATGTTGTCCCCGTTCCTTGAAAAATCAAGAGAATCGTTTACATCATTTGATTGTATTTTTTTAAACGATTCTGGTGTAAGTCCCGCACCTATATATCTTCTTTCATTATTGGCTACAGCTGTATCGAGCGTTAAAGCATAAATAGAATCTTTTTGTTTAATAAAAAACCCTAACGATAAATTACTCAACGTACTTGCGGCAGGTATGTGATATACACACTCGAGATCAATAACATTAAATGGTTCTTGTTTTGGTTGTAAATACACAGGGGACATTTGATCTTTTTTTAATAATTCCTGTGCTTCATACAAGCAGAAATCATCCTCAACTATTAACAATAAGTCTTCGCCAAGACAAGTAAATTCTTTTTCTTTAACAAGACCCGCCTCATCTCGTTTCCACTTTATTTTTTCTAAATTTGTACCGTCGATAATCCGCATACGCGAGAGGGGCACGTTATCTTCTATATAAATTTTGGCAGTTTGCCCTACATTAAAATTATTTAAAATATTGCCACCGTAGACAGCAACTACTTCTCCGTAATATTTTCCAGCGATGGCGGGCGGTGTCATAAAAGCGCTGTCTGACGTATCCCCGGCGGCTAGTACCCACGTGCCAGCCACGTCTGAATTTTTAGTGCTAGCGCCTGCGCACCACACCCACCAATAAAAATCAGTTTCATGCACACCCGCGTTACTGCGATCTTCTGCATGCTCTAGTAAATCATCTGGAAAGTAACTGGACCCAGAATTAAACGGAAGAGAACTACCCGTACAGGAAGTACACGGATTAAGTATGCAACATTCTGGTGCGGGCGTATTTACATCTGGAAATATTGGAAACGGTTTTGGATTTAATGATGGAATGTCACAATCAACAAGATCATCAGGCGTAACGCCGCCGGTTCCGCCAAAATTATCTGAAAAGTTATATTCAGTGCCTGTTATGGACGATATATGTGTGGAACTCATTTTATCATCCTAACAATTGTTGTATGGTATACCCGGGTTGTGTTGAACCATCACAAGAACTGCTTTGGCTATCATCTAAACATATCGCTAAGTTACGCATCGATGGCACAACATAAATTGTATGGGTGTCAATGTCTTGCACAAAATCTATTCCGTGCCCTGGAATAAACGTAATTTTAGGTCCTTGTACGCCGTTTATGGTTTTTACTAATTCACCGCATTGCGGCCCGCCCGAAAATAATTTACTACCGTACGGACGATCTTCTGCAGGACTCAACATAATTTCACCGCACGGCTCGCCTTCTCCTTCGCCTTTTTTAGCTTCAAATTCTAAAGTGTTTGTTACATTATTTTGTGTAACGATAGAATTATATCCAGGTTTAAAACGAACTTCACCTGTTATGTTTTCGTCATTAATTACATAAGCAGATGAAGAAATATTCGGCAAACAAAAATCAGGTGCAATAGTTCTCGGCGAGTTTGCTATATTTATTTCACTAACAAAACTGGAATACATTAATTGTATTCTTGCTGGTAATATTTTTATTTCTTGATCGGCACGTCTTAGATATTTTCCAGTACTGTCTAATATGCTTGTAAGATTATCTAAATGCCCTGTCGTTAGCCACGCTTTTGTACCCGCTACTTCAGTATATTCTTGTATAAATTCTGTGTAATTTGCTGAGCTACTGCTGCTTACTTGTCGCGTAAATCTTAATTCAACAATATTAGAATCTTCACCAGTAAATCTAAAAACAAATACAAGAAAATTATCTACACGAGAAATCTCATATAGATAAACATTATCTGTTTGCGGGTTGAAATTAACGCCCACGCTTAACATAGCGACAAAATCTACAATAGCGTTGTCCGGCAAATTACGCGTGCCGCCACCCGAAAAAGTCATAGAGCGCGCATTCGTAATATTTTGCTCTACAAACGGATAAGCTCTTACTAGATTTTCGCTATAAAATGGTAAAGCAGGCATACCGCACTCCGACAACTTCTTTTATTAAGTAATATCGCTAGCAACGGGGCCAACAATTTCAAATTTTATACCCTTCGAGTCTGCCATAATATGCAAGGCGTTAGCTTGCTGTAATTGATCGCCCGTAGAAAATACAAAATTTCCATGGATATCAGGCGGGTTGCCATTTATTGTCTTTAAATAATTAACATTTCCAAATAACGGAAAAACAGAATTATCTACCGTAACTGTTTTATCTTGGCACTCGCGGCGACGCCACAGCGGATCACCAACAACATCGACACGAATATATTTACAATTACTTGTAGCGTCTGTTTCATTTCTTAAAATAACGCCACGTTCTCCAATAAACCAAATTTTATTACTAATATAATCTGTCTCTTTTACAGTAAAACCACGAACACCTTCTTCTGGTGTCGGGATCACAACGCTTGCTGCAAAACTGGTATCTTCTTCAACAAACTCATGCGTACCTACATCCCAAGTTCTAAACAATTTTAAATTGAGCTCTGTAGATACAAGAACACCTGCAGGGCGGCTATACTTATCTTTCAATTGAAGAATACCGTTAAGGGTATTATCAAACGCGTCAAACGTGACTGAACAAATATCTACGACAGATGTCGAGCTGATATACACCGATATATTTGGCAGATTTACTACAATACGTGAAATATATAAATTTTCTAAGTTACCCACTGGATATAGATTCGCATCTAAAAAGACAGCTCGATCTAATTCCACACCTGTATTTGCTATAAGCGTAGAATTATCGCCGAACGGGTATCGCGAAGACTCCTGTTCGTCATACCAATGGTTGTATATTGTACGTTGTACCATGTTATTTTCACTTATATTTAATAACCCACGCCCCAATCGCTTTCAGTACTGCGGGCAAAAATACTACTAAAGCCGAACCGCGTGTATGGCGCACTTTCTATGGTATCTGGGTATACAGTCAACTCTGCGGTTGCTGGTGTATACCCAAAGGTAGACGGCGCTAGCGAAACGGGTGAAGACCCCATAAAAGCTAATGTGCATGTCACTTCAGTTCCGGTCGGGTTAACAGCCGTTGTAATTTTATATGCGGAGTTGCCTAACAAGCCCATTGGACTTGTTTCCGCCAACGTTGTTTCAAATAATCCGTTGAAATACCGCACACGGAAAGAATCCGAGTTTTTATCAATTTCAGCTGTATAATAAAAATGATCATCGCCTATGTTCTGGTAACCAAAAACGCAACCAAAATTAGGACTGCCGTCAAACATACTGAACGTGCCCTCAATGTAAAACGTTCTACCTTTAACTGTTTCACCAACGCCATCTCCGACCACGAAGGGCGAGTATGGTTCATATGTTTTTACATTTCGCAATGTTTGTTCATCTGCGGAAGGGTAGGTCGGCGCGCCTCCGCTAAAACTGCCAAGGCGTGGAACCCATTGAAAAAGTAAAGAGGGCTGCTGTGTGTGATTAGCTTGCGGATTATTTGCCGAAGATTCTGATGACTGTAAAGCTAGTTGTTCTAAATACCGTTCCGGCGATTGAATTAAAGGTTCATCACCGCATTCCAGGCAGTAATCAATTGCCTTATCTCTAAAAATCAAGGGTAAGAAAAAGTCAACGTTGTGCCCGGCTTCGCCTGCCGGTGCGTACGATAATGACGACGTCGCGGCGGGGTCTACCCACGCACCAAACATATTTTCAGGGTCCCAGGCAGCCCCGTACGCATTAGTCTGCGGGCGAATTTCGCCGCCCTGAATGCAATTTCTGAAAACAATATTTATATTGCCATTACAGTCTGGCAACACATTCTCTATAGCCTCAATTGCAGGATACTTACAGTTTTCGGTTTCTGGGCGTGCGCCGCATATACCTGTGTATTCATCAAGTAAATTGCGAGAATCCGTATTGGCGGATAAACGAATAACAATTACATCGCGTAAAACACCTTTAATTCTTCTTTGGGTTTTAACAATTTCCAGATCTTCTCCGTATTCAAGATTAACGATGTCTTTTAAAACACTTGCTAATCCCTTTTTACCAACACCAGTAACAGGCAAAGATCCGTACGACCGCGCACATCTTGGCGCAATTTTAGATTGCGTTACGCTAGAGAAAAAACATTTAAAGTTATCGCCATCAACGCACGGACCAAATACAACCCACCCGCCGACGCCTGCTACCTGCGGTGTTATTAGATACTGCTGTCCAGGAATAAAAGCGGCGCGCGGAACGTTAACCACAGCCAATGGATTGAATTCGTCAATCATGATGGCTGTCGGGTAATCAGACGAACCATATGTACCTACAACGCCAGTATCTACATCTGTTACAAGAAAATTATCTGAAAGAAAGGTGACGCTTATTAAATGTTCTGAAACATGCACAGAACTAATAAAAACATAATTTCCTAAATGCGAAGGGAACCGGATATGGCAATCAACAATAATATCGTTAGGAAAGTGCGTACCAGCATCGGCGTCACCTGTAGCACTTTCGTCTATAGGGTACTTGCGTGTGGAGTTTTTGTTGTACCAATTATGCGCCTGAATAGCCATTTAGTATCTTTTCCACGGTAGTATTCTCGCAGACTTTGTTAGCGTACCGCCTGCACCTGTCGCAGTCACTTTACACGAAAGCCCTTGGTGGTGCCCCATTTCATTATGGCCGGAGTCGGGGATGTCGTGGATGCCGGTTAGACCTGTGACGGCAAACGTAAATAAATTAAATGAAACAGAAACGACTTCTCCTGGTTGCACAGCTTCAAATTTAAAAGCGAGCGGACCTGTCTCCATATAGTGATTACCATCGCCCTGTCTAAAAGCGTCAATATTAACAGGCTGTTCAAAGCTATTACCTTTTATTTTCACTGTATCTGACTTCACTTTAAATTGGGTTGCCGGATAGCCGGTAGAGTCTAGTATTTCTGTCTCACCGCGACGCGTCTCCCAGTCCAGTGAAACACTGATAATGCCGGTGGGTCTTTTTCCGGTATTTCTATAAGACCAAGAAACGCTAATGTGTCCGTGATTTAAAGGTGTTACAACTAGATTCGATTTTTTATCATCTGCTGCTGCGTTATGTTTATCAACAACTTTTGCAGCTTCTCTAAGCATTCGCGTGACTTCATTTAACTGTAGCCCTAATTTTTTCCAATCTTGGAATACCTTGTAGATCATGGAACTTATCAAGTTGTACTCATAACAATCACAACAAGGCCTACAGCTGTTATGTAAAGTTATATGATGAGGGTCTGTCATCACGGTTCTGCCATCAGCGTCGCGTGTATAATTTCGTGAAAAGTGGTAACAACCCTCTGGCCTTAAAAAGAAATCACCTTGGTCATTTGGCGGTACAAAATTTATCTTTTGCACAAAAAGATTTGAACTAACACAACCATCAGCGCGGCCAATACCGCTACCCGCATCTGCCGCTAATTCAATACGCCAGCCCGAACGCCCGCCATCTACTTGCCCAGATGCAATTCCAGTAGCATCTAAATCATCTTGCACAGTTCCAGGAACGGTAAGCTCAGTATTAAAACCATTTTCAAACTCAATTACACGTTGTTTTTGTAATGTGTTTAAACCAACGATAAAACTTTTAAGTCTTTTAGGTTGTTTTGTCACCGTTACAGGATCAAGTGTCCCGTTTTCTGGTGTGGTATGTTTGCGGTAATACCGCGGCTCTGGGTGTAAGCCTGTCGCAGGCCACGCTGTATGCATCACAACACGACATACGTTTTGATCGTATATCCATTCGTACACAGCTTTAGTCGGGTGCCAGCTTGTATCTTTATGAAAAACAGTTGCTTTTGTAGAGTCAAAAACAACACTACCTTTTCTATCTACAATTAGTATTTCTGATTCATTGTTTGGCGCATCTACCCACTTCGGTTGATTATTTGCATATTCCGCGCCCGAGTAATAGAACCACGCCACGCGATATGGCGGAAGTAACGGCTTCAATGCACCAGTAGCGCACTCCGTTGCAGCTGTGTCGTAATCTGCAGGATCTTCATACGACAAATAGACATCGGCGAGAAGATACTCGATGTCTGAGCTGGGTTTTATAAACGGATAATTTGTAGCCATCTGTAATCAATCTAAACAAAACCCAGCGGACGCCTGCCGTCAGGATTTCTGGTGGGATCTAGGGAGGAAACGGTGCCTGCAACATCAAAGTTAGACTCAAAATAATCTGTAACAA
>Ga0209402_10005500_pt1 | contig 11269 bp, 13 predicted proteins | sample ArcticOcean_MG_C_3_FD_187437 | JGI IMG/M metagenome (GOLD analysis project Ga0209402, IMG submission 187437) | Marine microbial communities from western Arctic Ocean - ArcticOcean_MG_CB8_126 (SPAdes) (version 2) | ecosystem: Environmental > Aquatic > Marine > Oceanic | place: Arctic Ocean... | reverse complement strand
GCGCCATTCGAGTTGATCAACCGTTAGGCCTTTACATGTTGTAACCAGTCTAACGTGCACCGAAACCAGGCATTCAGATATTAAATCTATTGCATCCATAACATTCTCAAAACTACCTTAAAGCCTTAGACATTCTAAGGGTCAGGCTCTTATCTCCCAAAATTCAGTATGGTGGCTTTATCTTAAATAACCCGATGCAAAAATTCTTGAATTAGTAACGGGGATTTTTGATTCCACTCGCCACGAATCGATGCCTCATTTGTAACAAGATCGGAACTGGTGATCGACGGAGTGGTCACGGCCCAATAACCTGACCGGAATATCAAGTTCTGCCCATTGCAAATGAAAACGGTTTTCGATAAACCTACAACCAATGCCGGTAAGTGTGAAGTAAACATACTCCACTTAAGATTTACTTGGTAAGTTAATTAGCCAAATATTAGGCGTAGTGCACGGCTAAACTGAAGCCAGTTTCGCGCACCCACGTCTCTCTAATTATCTGACCACCGACATGTCAGGCTGCTAAACAAACCAACCCATCCCCTGATAGTAACCTCTGAGATATGCGATTTGGCCGCCGTGAACGCAATTGTCAAATACCATGACTCCCAGAAATGATCCTATGGAAGCGGCCGGTCTCGGAGGAATATTCAATTCCCGATCGAAGCCTGAGTCAGGCAACGATCCCAGATAATTTCTGGCCGCCGTTTTGACAGATTCGTAATAACCGGTCAACGTTTGCGTGCCTGGAAGCTCCCATGCAGCAACTTGCTCCTTAGTCCACCCTTGACCTGTGTTCTCCGCATCATCGCTTAAACCAAATTTCTGATACCAGCCGTCTCGAATCCATAATTGGGTAGAATCTTGACACCAAGTGTGCACAAAACGGTCCACGATTCTAGTCATGTGGAAGAGCAGCCAACCCATAGAATTTGAATCGTCATTAGGCATGGCTGCGATTACTGAGTCATTCATCCCTTCTAGGGCCTTGTCCACCATGCCCCAATTCCGTTCTAAAGCAGTTAGTCCGGTTTCCGACGCTGACATTGATCTTTCCCCTAACGTAAAATATTACTGGGTATTAAACTACATTGGGCTTGGTCTGTTGTCCAACGATAACGGCTGGTTAGGAATAGGGTGTTTTTGTTCTTAGGCGTATATAGCAGTCCACCACAGGTACGATTTTGAGGCTAAACGCTAAAACCGTGCCTACAGTGCCGAAATAAATTGGGCCTTTTGTGGCTTGAAGGCGGTGGGTCCTATTGAGCTGCCGTATCCATCTCATAGGCCGGAACCTAGAGAGAAGCTATGCAGTTAGGGAAGTATGGCCAGCAGCAAGACTTCGAAATCAAACGGGCTTTGGCTCCTAAGAATTGGCTATCCAATCGGCTATGCGTTCGCCAATCATTATGGTCGTCAAGTTGGTGTTGGCACGAATGCAATCAGGCATGATTGACGCATCAGCCACCCGCAAACCCTCGATTCCGTGGACTTTGCCGCGTTGGTCCACAACCGCCATCTGGTCGTTTTCTGGACCCATTTTGCATGTTCCGGAAAGGTGCTGCCCAATCCAGACGTGGCTCAGCATCCATTCATCAAGGGCGTCTTCGGACTCCAAGTCTTTCTCGGTTGGTTCAATCAGACTTTCAACGATGTTTTCAAAAGATTGGTGCTTCAGGATGCCGATGGCGATTTGTACGGCTTCGCGAAGTCGATCACGGTCCCTAGGGTGCTCCAAATATCGGCAATTGATGTTCGGTTGTACCGTGGGGTCGGTCGTGGTTAATGTGATTTCACCTGACCCCTCGGCCAACTCCAACATGCAGGTCAAGCGAATCCCTTCCTCGGCGAATGGATCTCCCCCCAAGGAAGTGGAAAAAGACGACGGAAATATCTGAATGTCGTTTCGGTCTTTCGAACCCGTAGCCGTGTATCTGAGCAACGTTTGCATCCGGGGCGCATTGGGATCCAACGGGAAATCTTCCTTTGTCTTGGCACGGACGGCGACTAACGGGTGATCACGCAGATTTTGACCAACTCCCGGTATGTTCTTCACGACCTCGATACCATTGGCCGTCAGGTGCTCCGCAGGTCCGACGCCAGACAACATTAGAATATGCGGCGAGGCAATTGCTCCCGCGGAGAGAACGATTTGATCCGCTTCAATGTTGAATATCTCACCGCCGCTTTCCGCTTCAACACCTACAGCGCGGTTACCATCAAACAGGAGGCGACGTACTAGCACATTGCCGCGGATTGTCAGGTTGAGCCGATGCCGGTTTGGATTTATGTAGGACAGCGACGTGCTCATTCGGATACCGTTGGGATTGTTCATGGGAAACGGACCAACACCCCAAGCATCGGGATTGTTGTGGTCGTACGTCTCTGGATAGCCAGCAGCGATACAAGCCTCTTGGAATGCGTTTTGGGCGGGCAACCAAGTCTCACGCTTGTGACGACGTACCGGGATAGGACCTTCATTTCCGTGGAAATCGTCGTTAATGTCGGTGTCTGTTTCCAATTTCCGGAAGAATGGGAGAACGTTTATGAAGCTCCATTCATCGTTGCCTCGCGAAGCCCAATTGTCGTAGTCCTCTGGGACTCCACGAAGAAACACTTGACCGTTTATAGCGCTAGATCCCCCAACGACTTTACCGCGTGGGACAGCTATTGGGGGCTGGTTTGGTGTGGCCGTACCAGTGAATGACCAGTTGTGCGGAGCCCCCATCTCAGAGGCGGTCGGCGCATAGCCGAACTTTAGGTCGTCTGGGTAACTGTCAAAGTCCGGATAATCGGGTCCGGCTTCCAATACCAAGACCGAGAAGTTGGGATTTTCGGATAGCCTTGCTGCCACGGTTCCACCAGCAGAGCCTGCGCCGATAACGATAACGTCGTATTTCATATTGGCCTCTTTGGTATCGAGACTGCGGAATTATTAGCCGAGCAAAGTGGGCTGGCCCGATGCTGCAGTTCCTGGAGTTTAATATTTAACCGATTGTGGGTCAACTATTCCGAATCAATCCCTACGCTCCGGCTGCCAATACCCATACCCTCTAAGTACCCCACCCCTCATGGTCTCTCGATGGGGAGTGTCTCTGAAACAAGAAAAGCTCACTCATTTGAGCGGACTTCTTTCATCTTTGGCACCGGGCAAAAACGGGTGAATTAGGGGGGCGGATGGTCTATCAAAGAGCCTTCGGAGGCTTAGACAGGCTGACCACTCCCGCGCCTATGAGTGCTATGACGGCGAAGGTTAGGAAAGCGACCTGGTAGCTGCCATTGATGTCGAAGGCCAGCCCGGATAGAACCGGACCAATGGTCTGACCAATCTGAACCCCGGTCTCACCAATTCCACGGATGTTGCCGATGGAACGGCGACCGAAGTAGGATGCGTAGGCCACCGGGGGAATGACATTTCCACCGGAACCTACGATTCCGATGACTGCCGACACCGCGAATGCCGCGAAGACTGAGTGGACTGATAACAAAGCCATTGTGGAGCCGGCGGTGAGGACCATCAAAAAGCCCATGGCCCACCTTACCGGAGTCCGCTCGATCACCGCTCCCCAGACCAAACTTCCAATGGCATTTACGATTCCGTTGATCGTGATTGCCGTGGCCACCAGGGTCAGGCTCAATCCCCGATCCAGAAAGAACGCACCGATATGTACCGAGACACCGGCTTGGATCAGGAATAGTGCCCCAACAACCCCGGTCAGCACCCATAGGGATTTCGTGCCCATCGCTTCTCGGAGCGTCCAGTCGGCTTCGCCCTGGCTTGGCGGGGCCTGAGGTTCTGCGGTCTTCGCTCCCGGTGTGATTGCAGAGTTAGGCGGCAGCCCATCAGGTTCCAATCCGAGGTCTTCCGGCCGTTCCACGATCAGCAAGGCTGCCGGCAACACCGACACGGCGACTACTGTGATTCCCAGAGCAATCCAAGCTGCGCTGATGCTCCAATGGGATATGGCCAATGATGCGATCTGGATGCCCAGGATATTTCCGGCCGCCCCGGCCATATATATCACCCCTATGGCCCGCCCCCGCTTCCTGATGAACCATCTCGATACCACGGCCCCGGACCCGATCTGCACCGGGACGTGGAAGATTACTCTTCCAGTGGCGAAACCTAGATAGAAGAAGGCCGGTACTGTTGCCCATGCCAGTGATGTTACGGCGACGCCCAGGGTCACCATGCTCACAGAGAGAATCAGCCGCGCGCCGTAGCGATCTACAGCCCAACCGACGACCGGAGAGACGAAGATCGACGCGATCGCCCCAACGCTCACGGCGCCGGCGATCAGTGTCCGGCTCCACCCAAATTCTTCGGTCATCGGTGACAAAAATATCGCCAGAATGGAGACCGAGGGCGCCATCCGGGCGAAAACAGTCGTGCCCGCAGCAAATACGACTACCCACCCATAGTAGAAGGGCAACCGCGGGCTGAGGTATATGGCAATGGCCAAGGAAATATTATTCAACTACCAGGCGCCTAAAGTGGTTTTCTAGTTTTATGCGATGCGTAGTGCTAAATATGATTACGTGTTGTGGCGTGCGGATTTTGAGGCTAAAACCGGCCACGAACTGGTGCCACGTGTTGCCATGTGGTGAAACTTTCAGTAACTTTTGAGTGACGTTTTGGCTAATCGTCGACTCCATCTACGATGGCCAAATAGGTGTTGGAAGTGTTGTTGGTTCGGGCAGGCAATATGGCTTTGTACTGGTCGCTTTCCTACCATGCAATAGCCGATTCTCTGTCCGGAAACTCAAGGATACCGTGGACGTCCGCTTGTTTCCCGTTGAATTGGTTTTCGTAACGATGTACAGCAGGCAGTTGCACTAAGAATTTGCCGCCGAACTCTTTAACGACATCTGCGACCTTCGACCCGAACCCAGCTGCAAATTCCTCTGGATTGGTGACTTCCAGATGGACCATCATATAAGCCTTTGGCATAGTACCCTCCAACGCAGAATAGATTGGAGAATACTAACGGATAAGGAACCTAAACGTCGAATCCGAATATTCCAAAATTCACCGTCCAAAGTTCCGGGCTGAGTTCAGTGTTACCGAAGAAGAACCCGACGGCCCAAAGTTAATCCCTTCATATGCAGAATAGAATTCTTCTCCACTACCATATATCCCCAATTAATAAACCCTCCTCCCATATTGCTGAGAGAAGGGTTTTGTTTTTACTACCCTCTGGTTGTGCGTTCCCCTAGAAGGTACTTAACTTGTAAAACGTAGGGTTGGCTACCGATGCGTGTAGAAATCAATGGTTGCAGTCTTTCCTATATACTACCTAGCCTGCTCGAGAAAAGAGGTTCGTATATTTCTTAAAGTCGCCACCAGATAGCAAATCCACACTGGTAGTGCAACGATAGCGATGGATAGGGCTTCACCTGGAGACTCTTCACCAGGGTTGATATCTAAAATAACGTAACGAAGTGCTTCAGGTATTCCAGTCGCTAGAGAGACTATAGTGACTATAGCGAAAAACACCAACCCAGCCATCAAATACAGCCTTCTTAGCAAGTCCGACCGTTCATATCCCCTTTCTAACCACCATCTACCCAAGAAATGTACCAATAGCAGGAACATGCCAATCACCGCCAAGCTCACACCGTTGATTAGGCTGCCTTTCACTTCAAGTTCAACTTTCTCAGGTAAAGTGCGGGTTTCATCCTCAGTATCAGCGGGGTAATCTTCATTCTTCTCACGCTGTTGGTCCTCTCGATGCTCCTCGTACACGTTGCCATAGCTGAATTCTCGACCAACCATTTCTCCGAAGCCAACTTTGAGCAGGGTCGACACTCCCCCTAGCCCACCAAGGCCGACACTAATCAGAATCACAACGTAGAAATAGACTCTGAGTGCGCCTCTATAAGAGAAACTAATGGGGAGGTCTGCCTTGATTTTTAATACGAAATAGACGATACCCACTATGATCAGGATTGGTATCGCCAGACCTAGAATGGGAAATATAATATCCATTAGATAATGTTAGTCCTCCAGGTCGTGATTTGCTCTTAATGTCTGTACTTGTTTTCACCTATATGGCCCTGAGGCCCATAAAGCGGGTGCCGTAGAGAGATACTGAAAGCCCTTTAAATTAATAAACCCTTCTCCCATATTGCTGAGAGAAGGGTTTTGTGTTGTTCCACGGTAGTCCAGTTTCCTAGGTGAGGATCGCTGTATAGAACCACCCACTTAACCGTATTTTTCAACGGCGGCCCCAATGCCCGGGCCAGCCTTTCCAAGGTCTTCCCCGTTCATTACTGGGGTCAACTCGATGCTAGCGTTAAAGGCAAGAAACCAGGGTTCTAGAATTGCTGGAAGCTGCGATGAGTCTTGGATGTCAAGAAATATGAATCCCGTACGCATCCCATTGTCCAAGGTGAAATAGGCAGCTTCTGGTTTTTGTTCGGCCAAGATAGATTCTATTTTACTCCCCAGGCTGCCACTCTTGACGTTCGCATTGCCTGATTCCACAGGTATTGATGCTTTAAGCAACATTCTCATTTCAGGTGTCCTCCAAATTTAGAAGATGATTAGGGGATTCTATGATAAGTCAGACTAATCGTCGAACCCAGAAATCCCTGTAATGACCGTCCATAATTCCTGGCTAAGTCCGGTGTTGCAGGATAAGAACCCGACGGCCCAAGAATAGGAATTTCCAAGCGACTCAGCAAACCCGCCCTCCGACTCGCCCTGTAACCTTCACGCACCGACTGCCAATACCCTGAAAGTACCCCGCCCTCGGTGCCTTTCCGAGGGCGGGGTGTCGCTGAAGCAAGAGAAGCCCCTTGGCTTTTTTCATAGGACAAAACCATTAAAGGTTTTACATATACTTAAGATATCCAAGGCCGCGGGTATCGCCACGGCCCGGTAGGCTAGACTGGTACTGGACCGAATTCTGTTGTGTTCATCAGATAAGTGTTCTGTGCGACCAGCAGGCCGCGGACCCGCGGGAGGTAGGTGCCGGTCCACTCAGGATCAGCAGCCACGGCGTCTTTGGCATTTTTTAGATGTTTCAGGTTGTCGAAGGCCCAGATGTGGGTTACTTGGTTCAGGTCGCCGATTTCGCTGTAGTACCAGCCAGCAAGATTTACCCCGTGCCGCTTTCGAATAGGGATGGCTACTTCTTCTGCCGCCGACATGTAGGCTGGAATGGAGCCGGGTTTGAAAGTATAAGTACGAAAGTCAAAAACCATCTCGTTCTTCTTGACGAACTCCGGAGTGCCGTCCGCAGGGATGTCTACAATCACTGGATAGACGGGCGCGAAGTCAGGTGAGTTCATTGTCCAAGTCTTTTGCGTTTCTACCAGTGGCTGCGCCCTGGGAGAATATTTTTCGTACCAATCAGGGTCTGCGTAGAAAGCCGCTCTTATCTCTTTCATATGTTTGGCGTCGTTATATCCCCAGATGTGCACCACTTGGTTCAAAGCGCCTATCTCCGTCCAGTACCAACCGGCCAACGCCGCGCCGTGCCGTTCCCTTACGGGCAGGCCAATTTCTTTAGCCCCTGCGCGGTAGTCTGGAGTTGCACCCGGTTTCAGTGTATACATCCGAAAATCGTAAATCATTGTTCCTCCCGGAAAGTTTTGTGCCTATATTTAGAGAATTTATTCTTGAGAAGAAGATCTCGGGCGTTTGGGTATTTCAGTGTTTAAGAATCCCGTCTACCGAGTCCGTAGAGGAGCTGACGCTGCATATGGGCATCTTAACAAACAAGGTTAAAACTAGAAAAGAAAAGCCCAGATTTCCCGAATCTGGGCTTGTTGATGCCTAAAATCGTGGTGACCAACCTCGAGGTCGAACCGAGAACCTAAATGAGAAAAGGCCCACCGCCATGCCAAATGATGCCTTCGGTAATAGGGAGATTACTGAGTCCTAACGGACACCTAACGACTTCAGTGCAACAACGCGGAGCATCCACGCCTCTATCGCCCGCTACGCCAAGGCTTCGACTCCGTTTTTTCACCGGCGCAATTCACGGATGACCTTCTCGCTACAGCACGTTAGCTACCGCGTGTGTAGGCGTATACTAAGTCACCCGCTACTAATCGGGGTTCGCCATAATTCGATTCGAACTCGGCGAAGCCTGCAAAAGCGTTCGCGAGGTTATCTGACGCTGCATCTGCCAACTCTTCACTGTCCCAGGCGATTGACACATTTTTTTGTTCGTCTGATACGCGCCCAACGCGAATGCGCCGTAATCCAGGTACAGATTTAAGTGTATTAACAGTACTATCTGCGTAAGCCAACATAGCGTCGTATTTGGAAGGGTCAAATTAGAGGCCTATTTGTCGTATGTAACCCGGCATAATTGCTCTTTCTCCCTTTCCTTCGGCATCGAAACTCCAGACTATATCTCCTTCTCGGACTAAAGGACTACCGTTACCAATTAGAATTAGAAAATCAGCTAGGCTCTCACGTAAACTGGTTACATTCTCCGTATTAGCATCGGCTGAGGATTTATCGTCAAACATAGCCATTATGCACACTCGGTTTTCGCCCTCTTTTTCAAGCCCTGGGCGTTGATTCGATATGATGACTCGCCCAGCTCTTAGACCAGGTCTGCCTTTCCGATCATCCAATAAGGCAGTGAGTTTTGAAACGATTGCATCTTTTTTGTCCCGTCGATAGGAAGCAACGCATATCTAATGTATTGCACGGTGCTCCTCCAATAGTTCAATCAAATTGCGGTAGGTGTGTGCTTAGGCGGAGAACGTAGGTCCCGCCTTGACTGGTGCTTTAGTCTTCTTTGAGCCATAGAAAAGGGCCGCCGTCTAATCAGACCGATGGCCCTCAGCATTAGCCTTGGGTAGAGTATTCGACTCTATGGAGTTCAGTTGTCCGTTGAACGGTTAACGCTTTGATTTTCTCTCGATATGACTGAAACTTGTCCGATACAAGTTCATTGTTCCAAGCCTCTAATTGATTTAAAGAAGAGAGTTGGAAAACTAACCGTACCGAATCAGCGTTTCCCCCAATTGTCCTAGTCAAACCGAATGTAACAGACTCGGCCATTCCTCTTAGCTCTCTCATCACCGCAACGAGGTTAGGAAGCTCGCCTCGTTTAGCGACCAATAGGGTCCGAGCCCAATATTTGGGTCCACCATCTGGGCGTACGGGAGATTCTAGTAGCTCCAGAATATCCATCCGTACTTTTTCACAATCAGCACCGTTTTCCTCAATTGACTTCATTGCATCAGGATTAGCTCTGTATTCATCATGGAATGTTTCAAGGTCTGATATTGACTCAAACGGAAGGAGCCCAATAACACGACGGTCAGTAGCGTCTGAAACAGACGCCATGACGGTTCCACGCCGATTCAATGATTTAAGGGTCGCAACGGACCTCTCAAGAACAATTTCGTTTTTACCGGGTTTTGGTATTCTCTCGATAACTTGAACGTATCTTGGCATTTTTTCCGCACTTCTTAACAAGATGGCGGGACTTTACTACAGTGACACTTAATCATCAAATAATCGAAAATAGAAAAGGGTCACTGTTTCACGAAAGCGGTGACCCTCCATATATCGATGCTTCGGCTGCCAATGACCATACCTTCTCCGTACCTCGCCTGGGTATGGTTCCTTGGTGGAGGTCTCGCTGAAACAAGAAAAGCCACCTCAAACGAGGTGGCTTCTTTCTTAGGATCTAGCCATTCATTGGCGGGAGTACGAAGCACGACGGTTTTCAAATGCGTTGCCATGCCTAGTGTGAAATGGTTCCGCGTGTTGCTAGGTGGAGATTTAAGGCTAAAACCGACCCCTAACTAGTGCCACGTGTTGCCATGTGGTGAAACGTGCGTGCACATTTCGTGCCCCTTTAAAGCTCTTGTCGGACAGCTCCACAATGACACTTTGCTTATAACGCCAGGAACTCCGCTTTTGTGAACACCCTAATGGTTGTAGTACGCAGATTGCCTAGGCCCGCTTGCGCTAGCATGGCACCCGCCATTGTTTCATCATCAGGAAGCTCACAAACAACCACGGTATCCTGTGCGCCCAGCGTCAGACAATATTGGACAATTTTGCCACCCTTGGCTTCCAATGACTGTCGGCCAGCCGTTATGCGAGCGGGAAGGTCTTTGATTGTTTTCACACCTTGTTCCGTGTTCCGTGAAGTTGAGAAACGTGATGTAGGTTGCCATAGGGTTCCTCCAATCCAAAAATCAGATTGGGGTCGGAGGATATATTAGCTACGCCTGAGGTAGATGTCTATCCTCGCATTCTAAAACAAGAAAAGCCCCTTCGTTTGAAGGGGCTTCTTTCATCTCACGCGCCGGGTAAAAAGAGTGCCTTAAGTTTGTCTGGGGCCTCCGGTGACAGGCCAATCAATATTTGGATCAGTAATCATGGCCCTTTGTAAGCGAATGGCGAATAATAGGCATTCTTGCCTGAAAGTTCCCAATCCATACCATGGTCGTGATAAGTCAGCTGGCTAGCTTTGGCAACTACCATGGGCTCTCCCGGGACGACTCCCAAAGGATTGTTGCTGATCATCACTTCAGACCCATCACCCCCGTCAATAGCTTGAACTTCCATTGCGGCAAGGTTACCCACTGTTAGGCTACGCCTCTTTCCGTCGGCTTTGTAATCAATAGCTGCAGTGTTGATACCCAGAACCTCACCTATGAAACCGGCCAACAGGGCGAAGTGGCCTCCAGACTGACCACCGAACATCTGGGTCAAAGCTTCCTGTTGAGCCTGATTAGCCTGCTCATCTATGTAGAGCGCGACTTTCCAATTCCCGTCGGTCATGGCCCCGGGAGAATATGCTGCTAGGGCCACGTTGAGTCCATTGAGATCGGCTTGGCCAAAGCTTCCAGAGTCGATGTGCCAAGCTATTAACACCTTGCAGTCACCTGTCGTAGGCGCACTCAAGAATACACAAGGGCATGCTATCTCGCAGTTACAAGCCTCGAAATAAGTACCGCTGATCTCCCATTCAGTTGCCGTGACCATATACCACACCTCATTTGAAAGATTTACTACTCAGATGGAGCCTCAGACTTAGATTGACGAAGTTTAGTTAACCGGAACGCTTATTGCAAATTCCAATCTAACGGCCCGTCCTTAAGTTTGTCCGGGACCTCCGGCGACGGTTTATTCCAGGTTGCCAAAGAAGAACCCGACGGCCAAGGCTAGCACTGCCATCCTGCACCGCTAACCACACCCCCACCGTTAACAGTACCCCACCCCGACCGCTTCCCGATGGGGGTGTCTCTGGAACAAGAGAAGCCCACTCAAACGAGTGGGCTT
>Ga0209402_10005498_pt1 | contig 11271 bp, 10 predicted proteins | sample ArcticOcean_MG_C_3_FD_187437 | JGI IMG/M metagenome (GOLD analysis project Ga0209402, IMG submission 187437) | Marine microbial communities from western Arctic Ocean - ArcticOcean_MG_CB8_126 (SPAdes) (version 2) | ecosystem: Environmental > Aquatic > Marine > Oceanic | place: Arctic Ocean... | reverse complement strand
TCCCTCCTCGCCAGGGCCCCATTCGTCGTTTGCACAGGGCGAACGCGAAGGGGCGCACACGAGTCATGAAACAAACGCCCGCCGTATACAGCGGCGGGCGTTTTGTGTTGGTGCGGCTAGCGAGCGCCGTTCCCTCCTACACTGCGGGCCACGAAAGCGGCCTCATGGAAGCATTGGTTCAACTGAGAATCCCCAGGCGAAGGGTGCCAAGAGATGCATCGTGAGGAGCGACATGGAACTGATCAATAGCTTCCTGGTACCAAAGGCAACGGGCAAGGCGTTCTTGGTCAAAGCCGGACAAGTACTGCGGTTGACCCAACCCGAGGGGCCGCAGGTCATCTACTTCGACGCGTTCAGTCTCGAAGACCCTCGTGAGTACCTGCTGACGTCAGCGACGCGACGGTACGAGAGCATCCACGTGACTGAAGGGCACCGATTGTGGAGTGGGGGATTGCGGAGTTCAGTTTGGGCCTTGAGCGCGTCCATGACCCATTCAACGTGTTCATGCGCACGGGGATGGACGCCAACGGCAAGATGATTTGGGAAGATCCCTTTGATGTGAAGCCCGGCGATTACATAGATTTGCGTGCTGAGTTCGACGTGATAGCCGCTGGTTCAGCGTGCCACGGCCTATCGAGCGGACCGGGCGAGTGCCCGTTTGGTGTCGAGATCTACCAGGTCTAACGACCCTCTGAGATCCACGCCGAAGTCTCTGAAGCATGCCGCAGGGAAGTCAAGCAACCTCCCCCTGCGCCCTGGTGCCCCGAAACGACCATAGGTTGTGCCCACCCACCCGGATACCCCGTGTCCCTGCCTGCGCAGTGCGAACGAGGGACACGCAATTCGACAGACGAATGACCTGCGCTAGCGAGCGGTTATGAGGCGGTCGATGGGGATGGCGGGCTTGCTAAGGGCGGCGGCAGAGCTGGCAATGACGGTTTCGAAGTCTGCAGGGTCGAGACGTGCGGTGAAGCGGCTGTTGAGCGCTTCTACCGCGCGGTGGGCGCGGGCGGGAGTGACGTTCCACGTTGAGGCAATGAAATCGAGGACCTGGGGACGGGCTTCGTCGATCCAAGTGGCGACCTGGCGATGGGAGGAGATCATCGCGTCGAGGAGCTCAGGGCGTTCGGCGATGGTGCGCTCGGTGACGATGAGTCCGTGGACGAGGGTGTTGGGGTAGGCCTCGCAGAGGTCGACGAGGGTGTGGTAGCCCTTGGCTTCGAGCACTTCCTGTTCCAGGGTGCGAGCGATGACGGCGTCTTCTTCGGGGTCAGGGCCGTCTTCTTTCCAGCCGGGGTGCGCTCGTTGGTAGACGAGCTCGACATCGGCTTGGGGGTCGAGGCCGTTGGCCGTTAGCCACTTCTGAACCATGGCATCGGGCTCGCTGCCGGGTTGGGCGGCTTGGACTTTGCGGCCCCTCAGATCAACGGGGCTATTGATGGTGTCGTTGACCATGAGCCAGTGGGGAGCGTTGCGATGGACGAGCAGCGCTACGCGCACGGGGGCGTCGTCTTGCATGATTGCGCGCACGGCAGCGCCGATGGAGACGACGAAGTCGAGGTCACCTGCGACCAGGGCGTCAATGCTTTCTTTGCCAGCGAGGGTGTCGAAGGATGAGGTGAGGCTGTTGTCGGCGTAGATGGCTGCGTGGTCGGCGAGGAGGAAGTCGAGCATGTTGATGGTTCGGTTGATGATGCCGATGCGGACAGGGGTTGTCATGGGGAGGGGCTCCGACGGGAGGAGTTGGGGTTGCGAAGGGATTCTACGGTAGCTGGAGGCAGCGCTGTCGGGGGGGAGTTACGAAACGCCCGCCACACACAGTGACGGGCATTTTATGTTGGGCGTGGGCGAGGGTGAGAGGTCACTGCGGGTACCTTGGGACAGGCTCTTCGACTACGCTTCGATGCGCTCAGGAAACAAAGGAGCGGGGGGCGACGGCTAGACGTCGTCGCCCATGTCATGGTCGGTATGGTTAAGGGCGCCTTGCTTCCAGTATCCCTGGGTGCGGATGAGGGAGCGGTGGAGGTTGCGGTCCTCGAGGAGGTGCTTGCGGATCTCGCGCATGATTGACGCTTCGGCGCTGACCCATACGCGGCCGTCGCCTTCTGGGATGTCGGCATGGCGGATGGCGTGGGCGAGGAGGCGACCGGGGAGATCGTGGTCGTTGCCTCGGTGGAGCCAGGTGATATGGGTTCGCGCGGGGCTGGTGAGCTCCTGCTCTTCTGCAGCGTTAAGGACCTCGATGTATACGTGGGCCTGGATGGTGGCGGGTAGCGCCTCCAGCAGGGTGGCTATCGCTGGCAGCGCGGCTTCGTCGCCAAGGATGACGTACCAGTCGGCGCTGGGCTCGGGGAAGTAGGTACCGGAGGGTTGTCCGCCGACGACGGCAGTGTCACCAGCCTTGGCGGCGACGGCCCAAAGCGAGGCGGGGCCTTCACCGTGAATGACGAAGTCGACGTCTAGCTCATTGGTGTCGGCGTCCCAGCGGCGGGGGGTGTAGGCGCGGCTCTTGGGGCGCTCGACGTCCTCGGGGAATTCGAGGCCGTCAGGCCCAGGAACAGGGAGCGTGAACACGCCAGTTTCCTCGTGTGGGAGGTAGATGCGCACGTGTTCTGCTGGGCCCTTGCTGAAAAAGCCGGTCATGTTTTCACCACCGAAGGTAACGCGGATCATGTGGGGCGTGAGTTGGCTAACCCGCACGACCTCGGCGATTCGGGGCGAGGGACGCTTGCGGCGAGGCGCGGCGGATTCGGACAATGTGGTCACTGGAGATACCTCAGCGGCAGTGTTAGTTCCTGGTTATGATAACCGGACAAGCCTTTAATTGACCTGGCCTTAGGTTGAGGGGCGGGGTTGAAGGCTAACGTTTTCGACTTTGGCCCGTTACTGCTGTCGAGTCGAGCAGTTATGTTTGAGGAGCTATGAGCAAATCGTCAGATGGAGTCCCACACGAAGCGGAGGGCACCCCTCACCGGGTTCTTCCTCCCGGACGGCGTGAGCCGGATGGAGATGGACCGGTGCCGTTGAGTCCAGCGCTTTCGCAGGCGATGCCGCGACGCGGTTTCTTGTTCCGTGCGGCGGCGGTCGGTATGACGGCGGTAGCTGCGCCATCGCTGTTGGCGGCGTGTGAGCAGATGGACGCGCCAACACTAGCGCCAACCGCTACGCCGTTCCCGACACCGACCCCGTTCGACGCAAGCGCGGTTACGCCGACGCCGCCTTTGGTTCCGACAGCAACAGTGACGGCGCCTCCGGTCCCAGCACCGACTGCTACACCCGGACCAGTGCTGAAGACGGAGGCATCTCGCGTGAGCCATCTGCTACGCCGAGCGAGCTTCGGGGCGTCGAAGAATGAGTTGGCGCGGTTCCGCAGCATGGGTCTACAGGGGACGATTGATCACTTGGCGGATTTCGATGGCGTGGATGACGGGGAGCTCGAAGAGCGCTTGGCGGGGCAGGACACGGACATCGAGCGTAGGGTGGATGTCCAATCGTGGTGGCTGCAGAGGATGGCGTACTCCAAGCGGCCGCTGCAGGAGAAGATGACGCTATTCTGGCACGGGATCCTGACGAGCTCGTCGTCGAAAACGGGGAAGAGCCCGGCAATGTTCGAGCAGAACGAATTATTCAGACGGATGGGGATGGGTCGCTACGACGCGATGCTGAAGGCGATCTCGCGAGACCCGGCGATGCTAATCTACCTGGACAGTCGAACGAACCGCAAGGCAGCACCCAACGAGAACTACTCGCGCGAGCTGATGGAGCTATTCACGCTAGGGGTCGGGCAGTACACGGAGGACGACGTTCGGGAGGCGGCGCGGTCGTTCACCGGTTGGCAAATCCGCAAGAAGACGGAGTTTCTGTTCAACGAGAGTCAGCACGATTTCGGAGATAAGACGTTCTTGGGTCAGACAGGGGCGTGGGATGGCGACAATGTGGTGGACATCATCATGCAGCAGCCCGCAGCAGGTGAGTACATCGTGCGGCGTTTGTGGGAGTTCTTCGCGTACGCGGACCCCGAACCGGCGGTGATTACGCGGCTGGCGAAGGTATTCAACGAAAACGAGACGGAGATCCGGCCGGTGATGCGGGCGATGTTCGAATCTGAGGAGTTCTATTCGCCGAGGGCGTTCAAAGGCCTGATCAAGGGACCCGTGGAGCTAGTGGCTTCGACGGTGCGCACGCTGGGTATCAACACGACGTTCGCGCCGCTGCGCCGGCGCATTGAGGCGATGGGTCAAATACTACTGGACCCGCCGGACGTTTCGGGTTGGGACGGGGGAATCACGTGGATCAACAGTTCCACGCTGCTCGAACGAGTGAACCTTGCGAATGCGATCGCAGCGGGCCGATTGAGACAGCTGGAGTTCGATCCAGTGGCGCTGGCGGGCGATGCAGCTAAAACGTCTGAGACGCTGGTCGACTTTCTGGTCGATCTGCTGTTGGGCGGCGAAATCGCAGACGACACTCGCGCTGCGCTGCTAAAGCACGCCGAGGACCTGCGTGTACCGTCAGCGTTCTCTGGGCGTTCGGTGCCTGCTGACGAACGACAGCGGAGCCTGGTTTACCTAATCCTGGCTTCGCCAGACTACCAGTTGGCTTGAGGCGATCAATGACCATCACTCGAAGGCAGTTCATCAAGTCGAGTTTAGCAGTGGCCCCTGCGGCCGCGCTAATGCCGACGGTTTTTACGCGGGCCGTGGCGGCTGCGATCAGCGAGCAGGCATCGCAGGGTAAGCGGGCGCTGGTGATTGTTCAGATGGCGGGCGGCAACGATGGATTGAACACCATCGTGCCCGCGAACGACGATCGTTACTACGAGGTACGGCCGACGGTGAACGTGCAACCGGAGGACACGCTAGCCATCAACCGTGAGGTGGGTTTCAATCCAGGGCTGGGCGCGTTCAAAGAACTGTGGAACGAGGGCGTTCTAGCCGCAGTGGAGGGCGTGGGATATCCAGGCCCAAGCTATTCGCACTTCCAGTCGATGGATATCTGGCAGACGGCGGACCCTGAGAAGAGCGGAGGGTTCGAAGGCTGGGCGGGGAGGTACTTGGAAGGCGTGCCACAGGGGCCAGGCGACGGGATTCGATCGTTGGCGGTTGGCCGTAGCCTGCCGAGGGCCATGTTCACGCACAAAATGTCGGTGCCCATGGTGAACACGATTGAGGCGTATCAGTTCCAGGATCACCGGGGTGCCGTGGCGGACCAGGAACAGCGCACGCGTGCGCTGCTTGGTTTGTACCGAGCAGGGACGCCGGCGCGGCCATTCGGTGGACACATGGACAGTACGATGCGTGCCGCCGAGAGCAGCTCGAAGGCGCTCATGGGCGCTCATGGGCGCTACAGATCAGCAGCGAAATACCCGGATACACGGTTGGGCAGGAGTATGAAGGTCGTCGCCGAGGCGGTTACAGGTGACTTGGGCCTAAGCGTGGCGCATGTGAAAATCGGTGGGTTCGATACGCACGCGTCGCAGCTTCCCGTACATGGCGATCTGCTTCGAGATACGGCGGACTCGATGCTGGCGTTCTACCGCGACATGCAGGCGCAGGGACGAGACCAGGAGGTGGTGCTGATGACGTGGTCGGAGTTCGGGAGGCGCGTGACGGAGAATGGGAGTGGTGGTACGGACCACGGGTCGGCAGGGCCGATGTTCGTGCTAGGCACGCCGGTGACGGGTGGGCTTTACGGGGAGCGCCCAAGCCTGACGGGCCTGGTGAAGAACAACTTCAAGTACACGACGGACTTCAGGCAGGTGTACGCGACGATGGTCGAGGGATGGCTTGGTGCGCCAGCGGAGGCCGTGCTCGGCGGGCGGTTCGAGCAAATCCCGCTGTTGCGGCGCGCGCCGGCAACCGCCAAGAGCGAGAACCGCTAGTCAGCGGCCACCCGTAGGAACAACCGCTAGCTAGCGGGGGGACTCTTCTTCTGCGGCGCTTTCGTTTCCGGGCTCAGACTCCGCCTCATCGTCGTCGTCGTCCTCTAACTCAGCAGAAAGCTCATCGTCTCCAGGTTCGTCGTCCGCGTCGTCTTCGGCACCGTCCGGCTCATCGCTTTCTGCAGCTTCTGAGTCGTCAGGAGCATCATCAGTATCTTCGGTCTCGGGAGCCTCAGGCTCGTCGGCGGGCGCGTCGTCTTCGTCGACGGGGCCACCACGGTGGGGGTCGCCGTACATGGCGAGGTTGATCGCCTCAAGTTTGTCGGAGCCTACGTGCTTGCGGATGGCGTCGAAGAACTCCATGTCCCACTCGCCAACGAAAGTTACGGCAGTGCCGTCGCGGCCCATGCGGGCGGTGCGGCCGATGCGGTGGACGTACTCTTCGACCTGCTCCGGGCAGTCGTAGTTGATGACGTGGGCAACGGCGGGAACGTCGATGCCACGAGAGGTGAGGTTGGTGGAGACCAGGATTTTTAGCTTACCATCGCGGAAGGCCTGCATGACAGTGTTCCGTTCGCTCTGGCGCAATCCACCGTGGATGGCTTCCGCGGGAAGGCGACGTTGCTTGAGCATTTTCACCAGCCAGTCAACGTCACCCTGGGTACGGCGGAAGACGAGGGTCTGCTCACCGGCGTCGATGGTCTCGAAGACCTCTTTAAGGGCGTCGAGCTTGTCGCGGCGGGCCACCTCGCAGTACATCTGGCGGACGTTCTCAGCAGGCTCGGATTCCTCGCCCACGCGAATCGTCTTGGGCTCCTTGAGATAGGAGTAGATGAGGCGCCGAATCTGGGTTGGGACAGTGGCGGTGAAGAGCGCGGTCTGGCGATCGCGTGAGGTCTGTCGAAGGATGGTCCGGATGTCGGGAAGGAACCCGATGTCCAGCATCTGATCGGCCTCGTCGAGGATGACGGTGCTGGCCTTGTCGAGCCGCAGGTTGCCTCGATTGAGCAGATCGATTACGCGACCGGGAGTGCCAACGATCAAGTGAGCGTTGGCTTCGAGGCCGGCGATCTGCTTGGCTATGGGTGCGCCGCCGTACACGGCGACGATGTTGATGCCACGGTACTTGAAGATGCGGGCTATCTCATCGGTGACCTGCTGGGCCAATTCGCGGGTTGGCACGAGAACGATGGCTTGGATGTAATCCTGGGAACCGTCAATGGCCTCTGCGAGGGGGATACCGAACCCGGCGGTCTTGCCAGTGCCGGTTTGCGCTTGGCCGACGAGGTCTTCGCCAGCGAGCATAGGCACGATGACTTCGGCCTGGATGGGCGTGGGTTCTGTGTATCCCATATCGGCAAGGGCGGCTGCGACGGGCTTTGATACGCGAAGGTCGCCGAAGTATTCGGTGCGGGGCTGCGGGCCGGTGACGGCCTCTACGGATTGGTTGCGAGCCCGTGAACGCGGTTGCTGGGGGGCGCGGGGTTCGTCATCGTGCGTTGGACGCGGTTCATCGTCGGAAGAACGTTCGCTTTGAGGCTCCGCACCCACAGAGGATTGAGATTGGGTTTCGGGGCTCGCCGGCCCATTGGGATTGGTACCGGTGGGCTTGCGACGGCGCCTGCGCCGCTTCTTGGGGGCGTCCCCATCGGCTGGCGTCTGCTGCGCGGCTTGGCGGTCTCCCTGCGGGCGTTCGCCTTGGGGACGCTCCTGACGCTGGTCGCCCTGCTGTCGCTCGCCCGCAGGCTTGCGGGGACGGCGACGACGAGTAGCGCTACGCCGTTCATCAGCGGAAGACGGGCTGTCGAGCTTTCGGGGGGCCGGCTGGGGGGCTGCGGACGGGGACTTGGAAAAGAGGGAACGAATCTTCTTAAACATCGGGGTTGATTGTACCACCAAGGTGACGGATAGTCCGAAGTAGGGTCGGATGGATGGCAGCGGGTTAGCGCTGTTGCGTTCGGGCGCGAGGAGCCAGATGTGCTGGTGTAAGGAGCGGTGGAATCATGAGCGAGCAGGACCTTAGGTCAACTGTCCGAACGGCATACGCGAAGATCGCACTGGAATCTGCAGATGCGTGCTGCGTATCGGGGGAGACGCCCGGGAGCACAGCGTTGGTAATCGGTTACACGGAGGAACAGCTCGCGGCGTTGCCGGAGGGGGCGAATCTGGGCTTAGGCTGCGGGAATCCGCTGGCGCTGGCGTCGATCCGCGAGGGCGATACGGTCTTAGACCTGGGCTCTGGCGCGGGCATCGATTGTTTCTTGGCGGCGCATGGGGCGGGAGCGACGGGTCACGTCATCGGCGTGGATATGACGATGGAGATGCTGGATAGGGCGAATCACAATAAGGCGGCGGTCGGCGCGACGAACGTTGAGTTCCGGTACGGCGAGCTTGAGGCATTACCGGTAGACGATAGCTCTGTGGACCTGGTGATCTCGAACTGCGTAATCAACTTGGTACCGGATAGAGATCAGGTGTACCGAGAGGTGATGCGAGTGCTAAAGCCCGGCGGTCGGGTCTCGGTGTCGGATACGATTCAGACGATGGCGCTCCCGCAGGCGCTCATGGAGACGGAAGCTGCGAAAGCGGCGTGCATCTCGGCGGCGGTGACGAAGGAGGTCTACCTGGCGTCGTTGACGGACGCAGGGTTCGAGGATGTGGCGATCGAGAGCGAGGTGCCCTACCCGGCCGACCTAGGTTTCGAGCAGGCGCTCTTGGAGGGGCTGCGCGATAACCAGGGGATCCCGGAAGAGATAATCAAGGCCGCTGCGCGGTCGATGGTGAGCATCGCAGTCACAGCGACGAAGGCGGTCTAGGCATCTGGGCCACTGTGGGGCCGAGGGCTGACGCTCAGCGGTGGCGGACGTTCAGGGGAAGACGTAAGCCCTTGAAACAAAGTCCTCGATACAGCCGAGCGAGGTCCTCTCCTAGATATGATCGTTGTCGAGAGACACCAGGGCCCACAGGATGACCCGTAACGTTCGCGGAACTAATCCGCCCGTATTTCATTATCGCAGATTGTCAATGAGCCGAATCAAGGGTATATGCCATAGGAACTCCAACACCTGGTCGCATGATCACTCGTTCCTGTCCATGGCGTCGGCGACGAGTTGGACCTCTTCCATCAGGGCGGTGAGCATGTCGGCTTCGTCGACAACGCGTGCTTTGACTCCCTTGCGGAAGATGACGGCGCGACCGTTGCCTGCGGCGAGGCCGACGTCGGCGTCTTTGGCTTCGCCAGGGCCGTTGACTTCGCAACCCATGACGGCGACTTTGACGGGGGCATTCATGGTGCGCAGGAGCTCGTCAACGGTGTTGGCGAGCTTACGGATGTCGACGTCCGCGCGCCCGCATGATGGGCAGGCGACCATTTTGACGCCTTTTTTGCGGAGATCGAGCGCTTTGAGGATCTCGTAGCCGACCTCAATCTCCTGCTTGGAGTCGTCGGAGAGGGACACGCGGATGGTGTCGCCAATGCCTTCGTAGAGCAGGATGCCCAGGCCGATGGCGCTGCGGAGCGAACCGGTGCGGCTGGTACCGGCTTCGGTGATGCCGAGGTGGAATGGGTAAGGGACCATGGGTGCCAGCTTGCGGTAGGCCTCTACAGTGGTGTCGATGTCATAGGCCTTGAGGGAGATCTTGATGAGGTCGAAGTCGAGGTCTTCGAGGAGTTTGATCTCCCAGAGACCGGTAGCGACCATGTGGTCGACGACGGAGATGCCCGCGCCCTCGCCTGCTGCGTCGGAGCCTTTGATGAGCTGGTTAACGCCGTCGACGCTCCGGTGCTGTCCGCGGGTGACACCGATGGCACCGACGGGGGGGAGGCTGCCGAAGTTGACGCCGATGCGGATGGGCACCTGGCGAACTTTGGCCTCGGACACGATTTGGGTAACGCGATCGGCGTCGCGAATGTTGCCGGGGTTGAGCCGCAGGCAATCGACACCCTGATAGAGGGATTCGAGAGCCAACTGATAGTGGAAGTGGATGTCAGCGACCAACGGGATATTGATCTGGCGCTTGATCTCACCGAGGGCCTTGGCGGCTTCCATGTCGGGGACGGCACAACGGATAATCTCGCAGCCGGCCGCTTCAAGCTCATGGATCTGACGCACAGTGGCTGCGACATCACGGGTGTCGGTCTTGGTCATGGTCTGGACGGTGATGGGGGCATCACCACCCACCTGCACACCGCCAACGAAGATGGGCTTGGTAACGCGGCGCTTAGCCATATCAGATCCACCAATCTAGCTTGAAAGGCCGGCCTAGCGGAAGAAACTTCCTCCGCTGAGCAGCCGTTGAATGTCGTTCGCGGTGACGAGGACGATGGCGAACAAGAGCATGCCAAAGCCCACCAAGTGCACCAGCCGCTCCTTTTCGGGAGCAATCCGCCGTCCACCGCGGGCCAATTCTAGCAAGACGAACGTGATGCGCCCACCATCGAGGGCGGGCAGTGGGAGGATGTTGACGATGGCGAGGTTGATGGACAGAAGCGCCGCCCAGGTCACGAGGGGGGCGAGGCCCGCCTCGACAACTTCGCCGGTGATCTGGGCGATGCCGAGAGGACCCGCTAGCTCCAGGCCAGCTCCGCCAGAGATGATCCTGCCGATCTCGTTGCGGAAGGTGACGAGGATGTCGCCAAGCTGACTGAAGGCGCCAGGCACGGCGTCGAAGAGATTGTCGGACTGAGTAACCTCTGGACGCACGTCAACGGTGTAGCCGCCGAGCTCGGCGAGGGGGGGGGCATAGGCGAGCTGCAAGTAGCTGCCGCTGCGCAACACCTCGACACGCACTGAGGAGGTGGGGTCTGTCGCAAGAGATGAAGCGATGGCGGTGGTGGCGTCGCCGTCGTCGAGGATCATGGAATCGCGGATGCGTAGGAAGAGGTCGCCAACGCGCAGGCCGAGGGCCTCGGCGGTGGAGCCAACCGCGACGCTGGCGACGGTAACGCGGGCGTTGGTGAGGGTTATGCCGGTGGCACCCTGGCCGGGCGGGGGATTGACCCGAACCTCAGGGATATGTACCTCAAGACGCGTGGCAGCACGGCGGATGATCCAGTCCATGTCAGCGCCACGGCGGGTCTGTATGGCGCCCTGAAGCGTCGTAGAATTGACGATGTCGTGGCCCTGTGCGACTTGGATGATGTCACCGACCTGGACGCCCGCAGAGGCTGCGGGGGAGTCAGGTACGACGCCGACGACTACGACGTCGGTCTCGGTGACCTGGCGCGGAATCATGAGGGCGATGGTGAGGAGGAGGATCGGTAGCACAGCGTTCATGCCAGGGCCAGCGATGAGGACAGCGAGCCTCTTCCAGGCGTTCTGGGCGGCGAAGCTACGAGCGTCGCCAGGGTCCTCTTCTCCCAGCATTTTAACGAAGCCACCCAGGGGGAG
>Ga0209402_10005497_pt1 | contig 11275 bp, 8 predicted proteins | sample ArcticOcean_MG_C_3_FD_187437 | JGI IMG/M metagenome (GOLD analysis project Ga0209402, IMG submission 187437) | Marine microbial communities from western Arctic Ocean - ArcticOcean_MG_CB8_126 (SPAdes) (version 2) | ecosystem: Environmental > Aquatic > Marine > Oceanic | place: Arctic Ocean... | reverse complement strand
TGTAGCTAGGCCCGTCACAAGGTTTGTGGCTCCTGGACCACTTGTGGCTACACAAACCCCAACCCTGCCAGTCGCTCTAGAATAACCGTCCGCGGCATGCGCCGCTGCTTGTTCGTGGCGCATGAGTATGTGCCGGAGATCCCGTTTTCTATACAGTGCATCGTAAAATGGAAGGATGGCACCTCCAGGATGTCCAAAAAGAACTTCCACGCCATGTGCCACTAACAAATCACACAGGAGATCAGCTCCTGTAAGTACACGAACCATAATTCTTAACCACCCATCGTTGTTAAATACAGGCCTTCGTCGACACCTCTTTTCACAATCGTCAATGTATTCATATTTATTTCCCCAAACAAAGTATAGCCAATAAAACGTAGCGGGTCCCCCAGACTTATCCGAAGGACCCGCTACGTTTTATCTTTGCTTCCCTTCGTAGAGTTTTGCTTAGGCAACCCCCCAAAAGACGCACGCGCGATCTCTCTCGGCAGGGCTCGTAACTCGAGACCCGCCGCCCATAATCATGACAACCACCGAGATCACTGTGCTCTTGTCCACCTGATACATACTCCCAATCTCAATACATTTCTTTTTTCAGAATTGAAATTTGGCATCTTCGGGATCAGCAAGTCAAGAGGGTGCCTACAGTTCTCCTTCTAATGGAAATTTTTCACCATCTACAATTCTGACCCTAGCAAACAGAGTAAACTCTCCTAACTTTACCTTCACCACATCACAAACTGAAAGAATTTATTACTCAAATATCTCTCTTATCATGGAGAAATGATATGCTACAACGCTTTCGCCTGTTTAGAATCATTTATTGCATACCTGCCTTGCTATTTATAGTTCTTCCCGAAACCTCAGAAGCCCAACAAAGATCATTTACCCCCGAAGACGCTTTAAATGTAAGGTTGCCCACGATTCAAGACATGTCCAAAGATGGACGCAAAGTGGCTGTGACAGTGCAAACTCAGGGTGATCGACTAAATGTTGACCACAGTCGCTTTGGAGATCCGACCTACGTCTCCCCGAACAAATCTGAGATATTAATAATAGACACCGAAAGTGGAACTCAGCATCAGCTTTTCCAAAGCGACCCCGCTCCAGTAAGAAACTTACGATGGTCCCCCGACGGACTCGAATTAGCATTCTTGAGATACACAGATGGCTCCTTCAAGCTAATGGTCCATAATGTACGAACAGAACAGACTGAGGAAGTCAAACTGGACTCTCAACTTTCGTTGGCTTCTAATTCACCATTAGAATGGAGCCCGGATGGAAAAAATATAGCTATTGGGCTTAGGTCTCTCGACTGGGAAATCGAGACTCGCCAAGCCTATCTGGATCTCTCCGAAGGCCCCATCGTAGTCCAAGACTCGGACAATGATTTTTTGGCCTGGGATGCCGTGAGAAAATCTACTGACGAAATTATACTGAGTTTAGTAAATTTAGCAGACGGCTCAGTACAGCAAATCTTACCAGAACAACCGATTGTTTCACCTAAATTTTCCCAGGATGGTCAGTCCTTAGTCTACACGACAGCAACTCGCCTTAGAACTAGCTATCTCAGATCTCAAGGAACTGAATACGAGATCTTCAAATTAGATCTCTCAAGCCTAGAGAATCAACCCGTTCATTCTAGCGGTGAAAAACGGATTAATCCCATATGGAATTACCCGATAGATGCGTTTGCGTATTCAAGTGACGGAGATATTTTTCTTCGTTCCCTCGCCGCAGACACCCTGGTAAATCTAACTCCTTCTATCACATCGGACTCTGAGGAGTACGAATTCGAAATTGTTCGCTGGAATGCCCTGGGTACTGACTTGCTACTCAGCTCTCAGGAAGGCTACCACCTCCTCGACATTCAATCTGGAGACATAGCTCTGATCTACGGATTTGAGGACGAAGAAGATGAGAGGCCAGACTTGGAAATTCAGTCTTGGACCGACGACGGTAAGCACCTATATATCAGTTATTCTGCCTCAGACCGATGGGAACGTGGGTTGCTCCGTTATAACGTTGAAACCCAATCTTCAGAAGATTTGATATTAGACCACAATCTCTACAGAAACTGGAATATCTCGGAAGATGTATCGACAATAGTTTATAGTAAAACGGACGGCGATGTACCTCCAGAAGTATGGGTTTCGGATAATTCATTCAGTAAGCCCAGACAGCTTACTGAACTCAACCCCTGGATCAAAAATATTAAGCTGACTAAAAGTGAGCTCATCTCTTATCTAAATGTAGATGGCAAAAAACTGTATGGAATACTGTACTACCCAATCGATTACGATCCTCAGAAAACTTATCCCTTAGTGGCCGAAATTTATGAGACATTTTTTGATAATGGCTTTAATGCGAATATGAACCTTCTAGCTAACCAAGGCTGGTTCGGGTTCCGACCATCTGTAGACCTAGAGATAGGATTTCCTGGTGAAGCATGGGTTAAAGGAGTGACGACCGCCATCAATACAGTGATCGACCGTGGTTTAGTTGATGAAAACAAATTGGGTGTTCACGGTACAAGCTATGGAGGCTATGCAACCAACTTACTCATAACACAAACCAACCGTTTTGCTGCAGCCATCAACATCTCTGGAAAAGTGAACATCATAAGCTTTTTAGGAGACAGCGAGAAAATCACTACTCGAAATTACATAGCTGCAGAAGAGGGCCAAGATCGAATTGGAGCAACCCTATGGGAACAGCCCCAAAAATACATTGCACATTCAGCAATCATGTTCGCCGACAGAATAGACACCCCTTTGTTAATGTTGTCGGGAGAAGATGACTGGAATGTGCCTGAGACTAACCAGAGAGAAATGTATTACGCACTCAGACGATTAGAAAAGAAAGTTACCTGGGTAAACTATATGAGAGCTGGACACGGTGCTGGACGTGCTGGTACACACGAGGACTTTCTCGACCATTGGAATCGAATTTTCGACTGGTACTCCACTTATTTTTCAGAAAAAGAACAATAATGCCATACAGTTGGTTCCTGTACGAATTGATAAGCGATACCAAGCTATTGATTTTACTGAGCTAACGGTATTTGAAGTGCCTCTGGATTCTCTTCTATATCATATCGAGACATCTACCTTACGTAGAGGCAAAACTAGTATCCTATGTATGTGTCTTGTAGAACCAAGAAGAGCTTTGCAGTAGGCTATTCAACGTCTTCGGGATCGAAATAGGCATGGCTCGTAAGTCACGGATTCGCCGTTTTCTATACAGACACCACACTCTATACCAATATTGTAGGTGCCCTTTCTCTTTAGCTGACTGCTCTCGTAGTAGGACTCAAACGGCGAATCCTTCTTCATAGCAGGATCTCCACCTAATCAGAGTTAATACACCCTGAGTCTACTTTGTTCGCGAAGGAACTGCTTCAAGTAATATGGGCCTCCAGCTCCAGAACCCCCTGATGAGCTACCTTTCCATCCCCCGAAAGGATTCACGCCTGGCCATGCGCCCGCAGTTGCTCCAGCCCGTCTATTGGCATAAACAGTTCCAGCTTGAATGCTGTTAAAGAAAAACTCTATTTCATTTTCTTCTTCCGAAAAAATACCTGCGGTTAGGCCATACTCCGTAGAATTGGCAAGATTTATTGCTTGACCCAAATCATTAACTTCTGCTATCGCTGTAATTGGAAGGAATAGCTCCTTTTGGAACAACTCATGGTCGAGTGGCAGACCATCTATTACCGTCGGCTCAACGTAGTAACCGTGGTCGAAAATGCCTCCGCTGAGACGGGTCCCTCCAGTCAAGATCCTACCACCATCTGCGACTGCTTTTTCTATGGCTCTTGTATACCTCTGAAATGCAGCCTCATTAATGACCGGACCCAACCAGACATCCTTATCCAATGGATTCCCCTGCACCACTCCCACTGATTTCTCCAAAAGTAAATCGATGAAGTCTTTATTAATATTTTTCTGGGCGTATACTCGAGAGCAAGCAGAACATTTCTGTCCCTGCAGACCAAAAGCTGAATTTTTCACTCCTTCAGCCGCCTTATCCAGGTCAGCAGATTCCATTACTAAGGCGGGGTTCTTGCCTCCCATCTCTGCAATGAATGGTTTGGGCAAGGTCGCCATTGACGACTCTCGCATCAGCTGCATGCCTATATCATAAGATCCAGTGAAAACCACACCATCTATATCCGACCCTAATACTAAGCTCCTGGAAACAATTTCATTGCTTCCAGTAACGAAGTTGAAGGCGCCGTCCGGCAAATCAGTCTCGGATATCACTTGAGCTAGTCGAGCAACAGAGAGAGGTGTGAGTGGAGAAGGCTTTACAATGACAGTATTCCCCGTCACAAGGGCAGCTCCCATCGGACCAGCCGTGAGTGCCATAGGGAAGTTAAAGGGAGATATAACCGCCCACACACCATAAGGACGAAGGACACTCAAGCTACTCTGTCCCTGCGAAGAGTCACCGAATGACGTCACGAACCCATCGTGCTCTTCCATCCGATCACAGTAGTAGTCAATGAAATCAGAACATTCTTCAACTTCACCGACACATTCCATTCGATTTTTTCCTACTTCATAGCCCAAAATCAGAGACAGTTCCCATCGTGCTCTTCGAATCGCTTCAGAAACTTCTCTCAAACATTCTACACGTGCTTGCCAGTGAAGAGCACTCCATTGAGGTAAAGCGTTACGCGCTGCCGATACAGCCTCGCGAACGTGCTCTTCAGTCCCATTTTGGAAAGTGCCCAAGAGTATCCTGCCATCGACAGGGCTATAACCTTCGAACTTATCGTTTGACAGAACTTGACTGCCGTCAATAATCATTCCGTGCTCTTCACCGAAGTTCTGAAACACCCGGTCCATCTTCGCTTCTAGAGCATTATGTACATCCTGCATGCCGTCCCCACCTAGTGTAGCGTAGGTAATCTTGGTTACTGGGCTCTCTGTCACCTTTTCCTCCTGACAATGCTTAGTATCATTTAATTAAATGAAATCTGCTACAAATTTTCTGTCGATGCGATCTTTTAGTTTCATGGCCCACTTCCCTTCAAAGGAGCGACCCCACTTCCCTCCCACTGCACTACCATTCCCAAGGTTCATTAGCGTCAAGAAATCTCCCTGTGGGTGGTAGTTTTTAAGAGGGCTACCCTCTAGCCAATTGTACAAATTATGAGTCAAGTATGGACCCTGTCGTACCGCATAAACTCCTGCCTTAGGAGTTGACGGCGCCTCAGCCAAAGTTGCACAATCACCAACCCCAAAAAGATTATCGTATTCTTCAAACTGCAAGGTTGAACGCGTCAAGACAAACCCCCTACGGTCTATTGCTAAACCCGATTCTTTAAAAACCATCTGGCCCCAAGGACCTGTAACCCAAATTAGTAGGTCAAAATCCAAATTTTGACCATTATTCAGAACAACCGAATCTTCCAGAACTTCACAGACCTCTAAGTTACGTTTAATACTGATCCCTCTTCGCTTCACATGAGACAAAATGCGCTTTCGGATAGATGCAGAATAGTCTAACAGTAATTCTTCGCTTTTTTCGATTACTGTAACGTCAGGTGAGAATCCTAAAGATGCAAAGCGGTTCTCGAGAGTGAAACTCAATTCTACTCCGCCAGCACCACCGCCCACTACTAGAATAGAAATTGAACCTTGAATATTACCATGGGATTCTTTCTCGATTACCTTTTCTATCTGATGACAGAGTTTTCCGATAGGACGAGTCGGTACTGCATATTCTTTCACGCCAGACACCTCTAGCCCAGCCACAGTAGATCCTATATCAAACGACGCGACATCGTAAGAAATCTCCTCATTGTTTTCCAGGAATATTTTCTGATTTTCTGGATCTATACGGACAACACGGGCAATGACCAACTTGGCGTTAGCCCTCTGAGCTAATCGACAGACATCAATCGCTATTTCTTCTTTGCTGTACTGTCCTGAAATAAAACCAGGGACCATCCCCGAATAGACCGCCAACGGAACATCAACGATTACAGATATCTTGCTATTCTCTGGTGGCTTTTGAGCAAAACTCCTAAGGGTTTGAATATGGGTATGGCCACCCCCGACTAAGACTATTTCTCGCACAGCAGACAAACCGGCCGAACCTTTTTTCTGGTCTGGACTAAATCATCATAGTTAATAAATGGACAGTACTACTGTCATAGCAATCGGCCAAGAGTCCCTAGCCTCTTTTCATGGAAAAAATATTACTAGCCAATATTTTTCTAACCCCATATCATTAAATTTCATTTGATGTTTGATGGTTATTTCAACTACTCGGAGTTCCATGTCCATGTTCAATTCTATATTTAACAAATCCGATAAATCCAAGCGTGCCAAAATAGAAAAGGTCTATCAAACCCAGAGGAACAACTTCCTTGGGATCCAAGAGATAACCCCTGAGGAGCTCAAGGAAATCAAGTCAACAGAGAACCTTACCATTGTGGACACCCGAACTCTTGCAGAACAGGAAGTGTCTATGCTTCCTAAAGCCATCACTGTTGAGCAGTTCCAGGCCCATCCAGAAAAATATTCGGGAACCAAAGTGATCGCATACTGTACAGTCGGAGTACGTAGCGGAATGTTCGTCAAAAGCCTCGACCAGAGCGAGTGGGATGCCTACAATCTGATGGGCGCAATCCTGGGATGGACGCATGTAAATGGTGAGCTGACTTCTTCAGAAGGTTCCACCAAAAACGTACATATCCACGGACCTGGTATGAACCTTGTAGCTGAGGGATACAAAGCTATTTGGTAAAGGACTCCAGTGCTTGAGATCTGATCCTGAAATAGTTTAATTTCTTGTTGGTAAGGAACCTTTTTCTGTGGCGAAGCGATGTTAGTTTAATAGAAATATCTGCGAGGATTTGAATGAACAAGAATGTGACCACTGCCCTGCCTGTACGTGCTTCTTTCGGGGAAACTATGCGCCCAGGTAAATGGTGGATACAGCCAGTTGCTGTTTTCCTGGGTTTAGGGTTTTTTATCGGATATGGAACATGGGCTGCCTTTCAAGGGGAACACTACCATTTTGGAAACTACCTTTCGCCTTTCTATTCTCCGGAATTATTCGGTGAAAGTCATCATGCTGTATTCGGTCCAAAGCCCAGTTGGTGGCTGAGTTGGCTACCCTGGTCTCCAGCTTTTCTGATTCTCTGGGCTCCTGGAGGATTTCGTTTCACATGTTATTATTACCGTGGAGCCTACTATAAAGCTTTTTGGGCTGATCCTCCTTCCTGTGCAGTCGGAGAGCCTCGCAAATCCTACTGGGGAGAAAGGTCTTTCCCTCTGATTTTCCAAAATATTCATCGGTATTTCATGTACCTGGCACTGCTGTTTGTAGTATTCTTATCATACGATGTCTGGAGAGCTACTTTTTTTGAAGACACCGTTACAGGCATCCAAAGCCGTGGAGTCGGAGTGGGGACTATAATCTTAGCTATCAATGTCATACTACTAGGCGGCTATACGCTAGGATGTCACTCTTTGAGGCACCTGATCGGAGGAAAACTAAATGTTCTTTTCGACAAACCTGTGCGACGAACTGCTCATGACTGTGTCACTTGCTTAAACCGTAAACACATGCTCTTTGCCTGGATGAGCCTGTTCTGGGTTGGATTTTCCGACGTTTATGTGCGCCTGTGTTCAATGGGCATCTGGATTGACTGGAGGCTCTTCTAATGGATAACTATTCGAAACATAAACATGATGTGCTCATCATTGGGGCTGGTGGAGCTGGACTCAGAGCTGCCATAGAAGCCTCTGTCACAGGAGCATCAGTGGGCTTGGTAAGCAAATCCCTACTTGGAAAAGCTCACACTGTCATGGCGGAAGGAGGAATGGCAGCTGCTCTCTCGAATGTTGATGAAAGAGACAACTGGCAGGTCCACTTTGCTGATACAATGAGGGGTGGACAATACTTGAACAACTGGAGAATGGCTGAAATTCATGCACAAGAAGCCCCAGAACGAGTCAGAGAACTCGAAGCCTGGGGAGCTGTGTTCGATAGGACTAAAGAAGGCAAAATTCTGCAGAGAAATTTCGGAGGACATGCCTATCCTAGGCTTGCCCATGTTGGAGACCGTACAGGCTTAGAAATGCTAAGGACCCTTCAAGACCACGGAGTACATCAGGGCCTAGATGACTATCAAGAATGTACTATAACTCGACTCTTCAAGGATGGAGACAGAGTCACTGGAGCATTTGGTTACGATAGAGAAAGCGGACACTTTAGAATTTTCCAAGCTGGAGCAGTGATTATAGCAACTGGCGGAATCGGCAGAGCTTTTAAGGTTACGTCAAATAGCTGGGAAGGCACTGGAGACGGGCACTCTTTAGGATATGAAGCTGGAGCAGAATTGATTGACATGGAATTCATCCAATTCCACCCAACTGGAATGGTTTGGCCACCCAGTGTAAGGGGTCTGTTAGTCACAGAAGGAGTCAGAGGAGAGGGCGGAGCGCTTAAAAACTCCGAAGGCCAACGATTTATGTACGACGATATCCCACCCCTATACGAAAACCAGACTGCAGACACACCAGAAGAAGGTTGGCGTTACGTCACTGGAGACAGAGAAGCTCGAAGGCCTGCCGAACTTCTGACTCGTGACCATGTTGCTCGATCTATCGTTAGGGAAGTTAAAGAAGGACGGGGCAGTCCTCACGGAGGAGTCTTCTTAGATATCGCTTGGATTAAAGAAAAAATCCCTAACGCGGAAGAACATATCAAGCGTAAGCTACCAGCGATGTACCACCAATTCATGGAATTGGCTGGAATTGATATCACTAAAGAACCCATGGAAGTAGGGCCTACTACTCATTACGTCATGGGAGGTATTAGGGTCGATCCTGAGTCTCAAATGTCTACTGTCCAAGGTTTATTTGCAGCTGGAGAAGCTGGGGCAGGACTTCACGGAGCCAATAGGCTAGGTGGCAATTCTCTTTCAGACCTATTGGTATTTGGAAAGAGAGCCGGTGAACACGCTGCTAGTTTTGCTAATGAAAAAGGCATGAGTGATATAGACCCCGAGGAAATCCACAGAGCTGAACAAGAGGCATTAGATCCACTAAAACGACAAAGCCAGTCCACCTCTCTAAATCCCTACCAATTACAGTTTGAACTGCAAGATTTACTGCAGGACAAAGTCGGAATCATCCGGAAGGAAGACACACTGGAGGAGGCGACTAAAGAAATTGATGAGCTAGCCAAAAAAGCTAAATCAGTAGCGGTTACTGGCAACCGAAAATTCAATCCGGGATGGCACACTGCACTGGATCTCAAGCACCTCCTTACTGTAGCTAAAGCATGCGCCTGTTCTGCACTCGCGAGAGAAGAGAGCCGAGGAGCTCACTCTAGAATTGATTTTCCAGACAAGGAAACTAGCTACTGGGCTAAACACACTATCGGCCTGCGGAAAGGCGAAGATGGAGATATGGAAGTTGTGAAAACTCCCATTCCAGAGATTCCAGAAAAACTCCAAAAAATTATCGGGGAGCAAGGATAATGACAACTGCTACATTCAATATCTGGCGTGGGGATGCCGCAGGTGGGGAGTTCACAGAATACACAACTGAACTTTCTGAGGGTATGGTAGTCTTAGATGCTATGCATCAGGTGCAAGCTGAACAAGCACAAGACCTCGCGATTCGGTGGAACTGTAAAGCAGGTAAATGCGGCTCCTGTTCTGCAGAAGTGAACGGAATGCCGAAACTAATGTGCATGACCCGAATGAGTGATCTACCAACCGACGAGCCAATTACCATTCAACCTCTCAAGGCTTTCCCGCTTATTAAAGATTTAGTAACAGATGTTTCCTGGAATTACAAAGTCAAAAAGAAAATCGCACCATTTAAACCACGTCAACCTGATTTCGAAGACGGGTCTTGGGAAATGCATCAATCAGACGTTGACAGAGTCCAAGAATTTCGAAAATGCATTGAATGTTACCTATGTCAGGACGTCTGTCATGTGTTGAGAGACCACCACATGCACGAGGAATTTATCGGTCCAAGATTCCTTGTATATAGCGCCGCACTGGAGATGCATCCCCTTGATACAGAAGACCGGAGAGAAGACCTCAGGGAAACCCAAGGAGTTGGTCTCTGTAATATCACCAAATGTTGCACCAAAGTGTGTCCTGAAGGAATTACAATAACCGATAACGCTATAATTCCTCTGAAAGAACGCGTTGTAGACGATGCATACGATCCCCTCACGAAATTAGTACAGTTAGTTACTAAGAAGAAAGGTTGAGTTAGATTAGGAACACTGGGATCCAAAAGGAATTCTTAATAGGTGACAGGCGGTCCGAAAATATGACTACAAAGACCTGCTTATGAAGCATCCTACCAAAGCGCGAGCCTCTGCTGGCGCAACGGTAGGAAACGTCATTTGCGGATTTGATATCCTTGGACTGGCCTTGGACAACTCAGATAATAGCTTGGGAGACATAGTTGAGGTCACCCGCAGACCAAGCCCAGGTATCACGATTAAGTGTATCCATAGTAGTGACTCAGGGATACCCACAGACCCTGAAAACAACGTAGCTGGAGTAGCAGCCAGAGCAGTGTTGGAGCGAGCTAATGCAACTACTGCTGGCTTAGAAATCGAAATCTGGAAAGGTCTACCTCTATCTGGAGGAATGGGAGGAAGTTCAGCAAGTTCAGTTGCAGCAGCCATCGCAACAAATTCTCTACTGGGCTCCAACCTATCTAGGCAAGAGCTGATGCTTTGTGCATTGCAAGGCGAAAATCTAGCAACTGGGTCCATGCACCCAGACAACGTAGCGCCAGCCCTTTATGGAGGGATAGTGCTAATACGACCAGAAGATTCAACCAACCCTCTCCCGCTACCAGTCCCCAAAGGAATGTCTCTGGCTTTAATACATCCAAAGCTGAAGTTGGATACAAAATCTATGAGAGATGTTTTACCAACACACATTACTCTTGACCAAGCAACGGCACAGTCCGCAGACACCTCGTCTTTTGTCCTAAGCCTTTTCGAAGAAAACTGGGATCTCTTAAAGAAGGTTTTGGTGGACAGAATAGCCGAGCCAACTCGTAAACAGTTCATCCCTGGGCTCGATAGAGTGAGATCAGCAGCCCTCAAGTCAGGCGCACTAGGGGCTGGAATTTCTGGGGCCGGTCCTTCTATTTTTGCTCTTTGCAAGGACCAAGCAGACGCCAACCTTGCAGGTCAAAACATGAAACGAATTTTTCAAGAAATAGATGTTGGAGCTGACCTATACGTCCGCCCTATAGCTCAGACAGGT
>Ga0209402_10005492_pt1 | contig 11279 bp, 10 predicted proteins | sample ArcticOcean_MG_C_3_FD_187437 | JGI IMG/M metagenome (GOLD analysis project Ga0209402, IMG submission 187437) | Marine microbial communities from western Arctic Ocean - ArcticOcean_MG_CB8_126 (SPAdes) (version 2) | ecosystem: Environmental > Aquatic > Marine > Oceanic | place: Arctic Ocean... | reverse complement strand
AGGTCATGGTCGTTTCGCCACGTTGATTCACCACCTCGTTCCGCGTTCGAACCAGTGCCCGATTGCCCTTGGATGCGGGCTTAATCTCCACCACCTCGCCCTCTATGTGAATCGTATCGCCGGCGAAAGTCGGCGCCTTGATGTCCATCTCGCAGTTGAGAAATGCGATTCCCGTGCGCGCGATCGTCGCGGGGATGACGATACCCTCGGCCATGGAGAAAACGAGCGCGCCGGGCACCAGACGCCCTTCAAAATTCGTATGGTTCTTCAGGTACTCGGCGGAGGTGAAGAGTTCTTCTGTCATGCCGGAGACGCCGACGAAGTTGAGGATGTCGGTCTCTGTGATCGTTCGGCCCAGGGTCTCGAAGGCGTAGCCGACATGCCAGTCCTGGTAGTAGAAGCCGTGTCCAAGTAGTTCCATCGTATTGGGCTCTTCCAGGTGGTGACTTGTCCGTGAATTGCTGCGTCAGATGATGACGACTTCCTGGCAGAGGATGGCGTCGACCTTGTCGAGCTGTAGAATATGTTGTTCGATCTCGCTGATTGAGGCCATCTCGCTTGAGCCGAAAGTGGCTTGCATGCCCTCGGCATCGGCGAACCAGAGCGTTGCGAGAGCATCATACGGCGGTTCGCGGCCGTCCCGGTACGCGCCAAGGGCGCAGTGCCCCTGCAGATACCCGGCTATGCCTGCGAGGTTGGCGACCAATGGCCCGAATTCGTCGCGGTACTTGCGCGTGAATTCGTCCAGGGACAGATCCGGTTGCCGTCGAACGAGCGCCATCAGTTTCGTCTCAGCCGGACCTGGCTCCTTGAGATAGAAGTCGTCAGTGATGATGGTGCCCATAGATGATGCGTCGATGAAATTTGCCTCATCCGTGCGAATCCGGCGCAGCGCATCGCTGCCGACGTTGGCTTTCATCGCGTCCTTGGATTCAAACCAGACTTCCGCGATGCCGTCGAAAGGGGCGGTTCTGCCAGGCAGTGCCGCGGTGGTGTGATTCTGAATGTAACGCACAATGCCCGGAAGCTGGGTCACAACCTCGGCGTGGCGGTTCTGCCAGTGATCCTGAAATTGTGCAACGGTGATAGAAGGCAGGCGGCGAAAGTAGCTGGACTGGCGGATCATGGGTGGTACCCCACATCGGACGGTGACATCAGTGTGAGCTTGAACTTGTTCGCAATGGCCCAGGCCTCGCCGGTTCGGCGCTGCAGATCCTGGGGCCTGTGTGCATCGGCGTTGATAATGACCTTCACGTCGTAGTCGGCGGCAAGTTCCCAGAACGGCTCCCACGGATAAAGCGGAAACGGGTTGTCAGGCTTGCGGTGGGCGATCTTGGCGAGTCCGAGCGCGTTGATTTCCATGGCGACGCCCAATTCCGCGGATGCGGCTAGGATGTCCTTCGAACAGGCGATGGTGTCTGCGTCCCAGTCGGCGTAGCAGTTGCCGAAGAGATCGGGGTGAGCGATAAAGCTGAAGTAGCCCGTTGCCATCATATCGATAACATGGGCGGCGTACTTGTGCAGATTCTCGGGGGTATCGGTGCCGCCGTAGGTCGGGCGCCATTTGCCGCCGTCAGGAAAGAGGTGGGCGCCGCCGACGAGATAGTCAAAGCCGAGTTCACCGAGGAGTTCATCCGCGTAGTAGGCGTCGAAGTCCGCGATGTATTCGCACTCCATGCCCTTAAGAATTTTGAGCGCGGGGTAATCTTCGCGCCCCTGGTCGATGGCGGCCACGTAATCCGCCAATTGCTCGTAGCTCATACGCGCGCGCTGCCAGCGGTCATCCGGCAGTGCGGCATGATCCGAAAAGCCGAGCGTCTTCATGCCGCGCTCAAGGGCGACATCGCAGTAGTCTGTTACGTCACCCTTCGCGTGCTTGCAGCGGAAGGTGTGTGTATGAAAGTTGTGCTGAAAGTCCGAATCGTCCACGGTATGGCTGCTCTTGTCTTCGGTAGGGACGCATCGCCGGGGCAACGCGGTCAGGAGGTTCGCGGTCAGGAGGTTAAGAGTACCATCAAATCTCGGGCGGGCCGTGCGGATGTGGTTGTGCAAGGCACCACCGGTTCATGGCAACTCGGCCCGTGCCCGCCCCAGAACGGAGTTTTGGGACAGGCACTAGCTGTTACCTGTCCCAAGAATTGTCATCCTGACAATTCTTGGGAGTCGGTTTGCAAAGCAAACCTCGCATGAACTTGCAGAAAATGGCGGTGCATCCTTGCACCGCACTAGCTATAGCGAGAGCTACTCGGCACCCGCTGACGCGCGCCGCTGAATCATCGCTTTGCGCACCGCGATCATCTCCTCAAGACCGAGCGCGCCGTCACGATTGCGATCGCCGAACTCGAGCATGCGTTGCAACGACTTGATGACACTGATCTCGTCGCCCGCGAGCACGCCGTCCATGTTTTTGTCCAGGAACCCCATGCGCTGCGTCATGGACATACGCACCAGATCGTGGATGGGTGCGTCCGATGTCTCTTCGTTCCAGGTGAAGACGAAGTCGCCGTACAGCATCTCGTCGCGGGACTGTAGTCCCCAGGGCACGTGGCGATCGGGGTCTGGATTGGCCGGGTTCTTCGCCGAATTGTCGTACACCGTGGTGTGAACCAGTCGTGCGCCGGCCGGCACCGCAAGGGGCTCGTCGAAAACGTAGCCGCGCTGCCAGTTGAAGTCGTACTCTGGCACGGACAGCAACAACTCTTCTGGCCCGTCCGGATACCGCAGGGCAAAGGTCGAACTCCGGCCGCGGTAGTGCGAATGGGGCAGAATCTCGTACAGCGTGGCGTCCTTGTAGAACTCAAAGTACGCCTGCTCCTTGTGACGCTCGGCGCCAGCGGGGATGCTGATCATCGGGTTCATGACTACATTGTGGCGCAGAAAGTTGGCTGGCTTCTCGTCGTGGAAGTAAAAACCCAGCCGGGTCTCGTCTGTGACGGCGCGGCCGAAGGGTGTGTAGTGAATTTGCACCAGAAAGTGTGTCCCAGGCTCCAGGTAAACACCGGTTCCTTCGGGCATCTCGGTCGGACCCGTACCTGGTGCATAGCCGCCAACATAGTCGTCGAACAGGCTCTCCTGGCTGTTGTTGGGATCCTTGCCCGGCGGCGTGATGCCGACAAGCACATGGTGCACCACTTCAGTCACGCCCGGATTGACCGCGAGTGCGCGGATCCACGTGCCGGCCTTGATGGGGTTGGCGATGGTCGGGAAGCGATAGTCGATGATGCCGCTCGCAGGGACGTCCTGCGGCGCGATCGTGAGCACGAGATCGGGTTCGCCCATGGGCCAATCGCCTGGGGCCACCCGTTTTTTCTTGAGCGGGTCTTTGCCTTCGCCGCGAGGCGATCCGGCTTCAATCCAGGTAATCAGGTCGCGCCGCTCGGCGGTCGACAATCCGACATCATTTTGCCATTTTCCGACATGCGGGTCGGCGTGCCAGGGCGGCATGCGGCGTGTCCGCAGCACTTCTCGCATCATTGGTGAGAAGCCCTTGACCATCTCGTAGCTGCTCATTGCCCATGGCCCGAGGCCACCGTCGCGATGACATTCCACGCACCGCTTCTGCAGGATCGGCACGATGTGACCTGCGTAGTCGGCGACGGCGGGCTTGTCGAAGTTGATCAGGCATCCCATGGTGTCGCGGCTCGTAACGGCCAGCGGCTTGCCCGCGAGGACGCCATTAATGGCGTCTGCAAGGTAATGGGCTTGCGCTTTTTCCTTCTGGCGCTCGTAGGTCACGCGATCGTTGATGGGACCGTGGTAGGCCACCTCCCAGGTCTTCGTGTCGATCACGAACGTCTCTGCAGTTCTTGAAACGCCCAGCGCGGCGACGATGGTTTGCGTATCGTCATGCAATACCGGCAGGCCGATGTCCCACTCGCGCGCTTCCTTTTTCAGCGAATCGCGGTCGTCTTGCAGATTGGCGTTGATCATCAGGAACGTGACCGGCTGGTCTTTGAAGTCCGCGCGTACCTTGCGCAAATCAGGCAAAAGGTTGCGCACCATTGGACAACCGTTGCCCTGCACCATCAGCACAATGGCAGCACTGTCGGCGTAATACTTCAGGCTGTGGGCATTGCCGTCCTGGTCGAGCAGCGTGAAGTCATCAACCTTGTCGCCCGCCGTGGCGGTCGCCGCGGTCGCGAGCACAACAGACGTCAGGCCGACCAGAGTCAGGCGTTGAAAGCGTCCGAAAAACGAAGCAGTTGAGTCCATTTCGACTCCTGAAAAAGAGGGCAGATAGAGCAGATTAGGGCGCAGCATGGTGTAAATCAACGCATTTCCCCGCGGGAAGGTTGCCACTCTCTGCGCGCGCCGTGGGCGTCAGGGCCCGCCGGCGTTTCTCATCTTGCGGGACAGTTGTCGACGCAGGTCGCGGATTGTTGGCCGCTCCGCCGCACGCGAGCGCGTGCTTTTGTTGGTGGTGACAGCCGGGTTTGCCAACTCGTGTGCGCTGACGGTGCCATTGCCGTCTGCGTCGATACGCCAAGCGCGGTCCCTGCGCGGGCGATTTCGCGGGCAGAGAGATGGCCGTCCCGGTCACGGTCGAGGGCGCGTGCGACAGCGAGGTTGGCGTCCTGGCGCGGCATGGACAACGGTTGGGCGGGATCGGCTGCGGGCACTTCGCTCGCCCCGGGATAGATCCACGGCCGGGCTTGTTTGATGACGAGCACGTTATCCACGGTCACTTTGAATTCGATCTCCATCGCAAACGCGCGGTCATTCGGGTCGCGCCGATAGTGCGTCGCAAACTCGTTGTGCACGATGCCGAGGTAAATCCGCAGCGTGTCGACGTGATCGTCTTGCAGCGCACTATCTCCGCGCTGGTGCAGAAGTTTGTCCGTGCCGGGCTGCCAGCCAAGCAGTTGCTCCTGAACAGCATGCCGGCCCCTGTTTATGTCGGCGGGATGGGTCACGCGATTCTCGCCTGCCCGAGCGTATATGTAGTGGGCCCCGCGATTGCCATACAGGATGTCATCGGTAACGGCGACGCCGTTGGCGCGTTCGTCATCAAAGTTGCGATGCAGGAAAACCCCCATCATGGCAGCGTTGTGGTCGATACCGTGGAACTCGCGGGCATCGACGGCGCGGTAATTCCACACGTTGGCGTAGACCTGCTTGATGGATTTTGCGAGGGGTCCCTCGTCCGCGCGATGGGTAAAGGAATCATAGAGACCGGCGCCGCTGAAACCATAGAGGTCCTCCGCGTTGGCACTCGATCGGCAGCGTATGGGATGGCCACCAAAGTCTCCCTGAATCTCACCGAGTGCAGTGGCCGCGGGTGCGGGGAAGGGCGCAGCCCTGATGCGTCTGCGCAGATCAGCGAGTAATTTCTGGCGTTTGGCGGGGTTGGGGGAATCGGCGTGGCTGAGCACTGCGGACGCGGCTGCATCCAGTAAGTTTGCCGACATGAAACGCCTGTAGAAAGAAAAAGGAACAGCGAAGCCGGCCGGCACGGCGTCGGCGGGCAGGCCGACTTGCCGGAGCGAGGCGAGATTTGCGGCCTTGGCGCCGATACTCGCGCGATCACTGAAGCTGAGTTCATCGAGCGGCCGAATGGCCGTCACTGAGAGGTCCGGGACGGGTAAGGCAACCGCGTGGGGCCGCACGGAGATTTCGGCATGTCGGACCGGCACGATCTCGATGCCGGTCCTGCGAACGGTTAGTGGACCTACTGACCGAGGTGATCGGCGATTTGCGGCAGGTGCGTCGCACCGGCGACGTATGCGTTGGGTATGCCAAGCTGGATCGCGCGTACATTGACATGCGAGAGCGGGGTCTGACGCCTGCCGGTGATGATGCCCGCTACGCGAGGCAAATCATCCGGCAGATCATCCACCACGATGACGTCGCCTGGCCGCGGAATCGCGGGCGATTTGTGCAGGACCAGTCGGCCTGTCGTGTTGCCTTGCTGCAGGGCAAGAAACTGCAAAGGCACGTCAAACAGGTCAGCGTCCGTGTAGACCGGCAGATCGAATGCGCCGGCTGCCGCGAGCCCCTGCAGCAGGCTCGCGAGCGCAGGCTGCCGGGGATGCAATCCGGTAAGCTGGTCGAGGAGGGGCATCTGCCGGGTCAGCAGGCTGAATACGCGTTTGACGGTCCGGGCCTCGCGCCGTCGCGGTGGATCGAACTCGAAGGTGAAAAGACCGGTTTCGCCGCTCGGTGCGCGCAGTTGTGGTCGGTACACGATGACGCCGTCCGCGCGGCCCATGCCGCGCGCATACGTGAAAAGGCCGATGCTGCGTGCGAAACCGACGTGGGTCGGATGGCTGCGCGTATTGATGAAATAGACGTCGGGGGCCTCGCTCGTCACCGCATCAACCGTAAACTTCACGAACAGCAGGCCGTCGAGATAGGGGTCCTTGAGCGAGTCCCCGGCGTAGGCGAGCGCTGCAAACGCGGGCAGGGATGCAATGCTGGCGGAGCCATCCGCCTCTGCCAGTTCCGATGGTGATTGACGATGGCTCGCGTGTGCTGGTTGGTGGCGTTTCCCGGACCAGCCCCCATTCAGGCTGCGAAAGGCGGCCGTCCTGGTCAACGTCCAGCCGGCGGAGCGCTGATGGCGCCTCATGTTGTTCCGCCGATGAGATCATGCCGTCGTGGTTCGCATCGACGTGATCGATCAGGCGGTTGGATTCGGTGGCTGCAACTGCTGTGTGGCCGCAGTGAAGGGCAAGGGTCAGTAGCAGGCGGAAGGTTTTGAGTTGGGTGTCGTGCATCTCGCTCATTGCGCGTGCGCTCCCGCTCGTTTTTGTCTCAAAATTGTCATGCTGACAATTCCTGGGTCGCGTGCGTTCAGAGGATCTGCCGGAGAACTCTGTCAGAATACTGCACCCTCACGCCGTCTGCTTGTGCTGTCCTGGGATCTTGCCTGGGCTGTTCCGGGCGTCCGCGGAGAATGTGCGCAAGGGGACCCGGGTGGGAACCGCTTGATGTCTGTCTGACGCCTACGAAGCAAGAGACAGCCAAGCGTCTGTGACCGGATAATGAGAGCGTCTGTGACGAGACAATGACAGAGTCTGTGACCAGAAAATGAGAATAACCAATTTAGAGGAGACCCGAATGAGCGAATTCTACGAGCCCCGCGTCAATCCGGACGGCAGCTACGACACGCTGACCATCGACTCGACGCCGGGCGTTGATCGGGTGACGCTCAATCGGCCCGAGTCGCTGAACGCCATGAGTCGAACGATGATGCTGGAATTGCAGCACTACTTCGGACGCCTTTACACCCGGCACGAAGTGCGTGTGGTGCTGCTAACCGGTGCCGGGCGCGGCTTCTGTTCAGGCCTCGATCTGAAGGAGGACAGATCCGATGAGCCCGGGGCCGGGCCCGTTGCGGGAATGCGCGTGCAACGGCGGGTGAGTGAGATCATGCTGCGGATGCGTCGCGCGCCCCAGGTCATCATTTCTCTCATCAACGGCGTAGCGAGTGGCGGCGGCTTTGGGCTTGCGCTCGCGTCGGACATCCGAATCGCCGCAGAGGGTATTCGTATGAATGCCGCCTTCATTCGGATCGGCCTGTCCGCCTGCGATGTTGGCGTGAGCTATTTTCTGCCTCGACTAGCGGGAAGCTCGCTAGCGTATGAACTGCTGCTGACCGGCGACTTCGTCGATGCCGACCGGGCGCTTAGATGCGGGCTGGTGTCGGACGTCGTGGCGCGCGACGAACTGGCCGGCCGGGGTGAAGCCATGGCGGCATCGATCCTGCGCAACTCGCCGATCGGGGTCAGACTCACCAAGGAGTGCCTTAATATGAGCGTTGATGCGCAAAGCCTTGAATCTGTGATCGCTATGGAGGATCGTCAGCAGATACTCATCTCAGCGACGAATGATATGAGCGAAGGTGTTGCCGCGTTCCGGGCCAAGCGTGAGCCGCATTATGCGGACGAATGAAGCGCACCCCCAGCGGCAAAATGCAGATCGGACGCGAACTGCATGATCAAAGAGACCCACTGTCGATGCTAACCAACAAGGAGTGAGATGTGATTACACGTCGTGGATTGATGCGGGCAAGCGCCGCATTTGCAATCACTTTGCCGATATCAGTGCGTGGAGCGAGCCCGGTTTCGGGGGCGGCACTGCGGCCTGTCAATGACGAGACGACCGGACTGCCGCTTCTAAAGCTGCCACCGGGGTTCACGTACCGGTCCTTCAGTTGGACCGGCGACCCGATGGTCGATGGCTCAGCGACGCCCGGGCGCCACGATGGCATGTGTGTCAGCACGGCATCCCGCCCCGGGGAGACGTTGCTGCTGCGTAATCACGAGCAGTTCTTTGGCGCGCGCTTTGGTGCTGCCGATGTGCCTACGTACGATTCTCTCGTCGTGGCCACGGGGGCACACGAACACTTTCCTGACGGCTTCGCGGGCGCTTGTGGTGGCGTCACTGCGGTCGTTCTCAAAGGCGGCGTGTACCAGGAATCACAACCGTTGTTAACGGGCACCCTTGGCAACTGCGCGGGCGGACCGACGCCCTGGGGAAGCTGGCTGACGTGCGAAGAGATCGTCTTGCGGGGCACCCGCTGGGGCGCGCCTGAGGTTGGCTTCATGCAGGATCACGGCTATGTGTTTGAGGTGCCCGCTCCGCACCTTGCGCGGGCAAGTGCAAGACCCATCAAGGATCTTGGCCTGATGAAGCATGAGGCGACGGCGATCGGCACTGACGGCAACGTCTATGAGACGGAAGACAACGCGATCTTCGCAAGCGGTCGCATGATGAGCTCCGGCTTCTACCGAATGTTGCCAACAGATCGCAGGGGCACCATCGGCTCTCTCGAAAAGGGTGGGGAGCTACAAATGCTGAAGGTGCGCGGCAAGCAAGCGGCTGACCTCGCGTTTGCCAGGCAGGGTGAGACGTTCGACATCGAATGGGTAACGATCGCCGATCCAGATCAGGATCCTGAGCAATTTACGGGTCGCGAGGGCGGTCCGCAGATCGTTGGGAGCGGTCGTTCGGGCCCCTTCCTGCAGGGTCAGACGCTTGGGGCCGCAGCCTTTGCCCGACTCGAGGGGTGCTATCACAGTGAAGGCGTCATCTACTTCACCGATACCGCCGGTGGCGCAAATATGGATGGCACGGTCTGGGCCTATGACATCGACCAGCGCACGTTAAAGGCGCTCTTTGTCTCAACGTCGACCGATCAGGCCCACGAGATTGACAACGTTACGGTCAGCAAGGCGGGTTTGATTGTTGGGTGTGAAGAAAAGCCCGGCATGGATGAGACGGGCAAGTCGATCGTGCGTGGCACGCGACTCTTTGTGATCGGCCGCAACGGCTCTATTGCTACGATCGCCGAAAACGACGTTGCGCTCACGGCGTCCCCCGCCGGAAAGTCGATCGAACCTGCCGACTATCGCGGTTCGGAATGGGCGGGCGTCGCCTTTTCGCCTGATGGCGAAACCCTGTACGCGAATGTGCAGGTGCCCGGCATCACCGTCGCGATAAGGGGCCCCTGGGACGCGCTCGCCTAATCATCCATCCGAACGGATTTAGGTTGGTGGTTGGTGAAGAGCCCTGGAACCGCCAGAGCGCCACCTTCTTCGATCAGAAGATCCGAATCGGTCAGGCGGCCTTCATGTTGCTGACAAAACGGTCCAGCACGTCGTCTGGCTGGCAGCCGATGAGAAAGAGATCTTTTGCCCAGAACGCGGGAACGCCAGTGACGCCGATGGTGTAAGCCCGGTTCCAGTCGTCATCCACCTGGACCCGGAAACGCCGTTCGTCCAGTACTGTGCGCGCTTCCTCTGCCGGCAAGCCGACACGCTTGGCGACCGCGCAAAGGACATCCCGGTCCGAGAGATTGAGATTGTCGACGAAGTAAGCGGCGAACAACGCGTCGTGCAGGGCATCGCCAGCGTCGATTGTTGCGCCCCAGGCGCTGAGCTCTTGGGCCAATCGAGAGTTGTAGAGGTGTGTGCGTTTGCCCTGAGGTAACCCGGCGTCGTCCAGCAGGCGACGCAACTCCTCGCCAGCCGCGCGCTGGGACTCAATCTGATCTTTGGAGCGTTGACCGTACCGGTCTTTGAACGCGATGCCGTTGGCCGGCGTGTCTGGATGCAGGGGATAATGCACCCAGCGTATGGTCAGGTCGTGTTCCTGGCGCAAGCGCGCGACGCTCGCCGTGCCGAGATAGCACCACGGGCAGATATAGTCGGAAAATACATCGAGAACGAAGCGTGCGGACAAGGGACTCAACTCCGGGCATGTGATCTTCCGAGCTTACGGGACACCAACGTTTGCGCACAATGGCCTGCGTCATTAGCACGCGCACCGATTCGGTAGACACCTCGATGTCGTGTTCCGCTCGCAACTTCTCGTTCGCGAAGGTCGGCCCAAAGTCCGCATATCGCGACGCGATAATCTCGATTATCGGGCGCTTCAATGCGTCGGACAAGCGATTGTTACTCGGCCTGCCGCAGCGACGTGGGGTCAGATCCGCCTCACCTTGTTGCCTGGCGAGAGCGGCTGCTAGGGCGTTATCGGTACATCCTGCTGGACGCTCAATATCAGAAGGTGCGACAGGGCGGGCAGGTGCTGGATGCCGTGACTTTACTGGCTTGCGGTGTAGACGAGGAAGGTCATCGGGATGTGCTCGGATGCGCCGTGTCACTGTCGGAGGCCGAAGTGCACTGGCGCAAGTTCCTCGCCAGCCTGAAGGATCGGGGTCTGCACGGTCTGGAGTTGATCGTCAGTGACGCCTATGAGGGGTTGAAAGCCGCCCGCAAGGCGGTGTTTCCGAGCGTACCTTGGCAGCGCTGCCAGTTTCACCTTCAGCCAGAATGCTGGACAGTACGTGATCGCACAGGATTAGCGGGCGCCGATCGCAGCGGAGATCCGGGGGCATCTTCAATTCGCCGGACCTGGAAGCTGCCGAGCATCTGCAGGAGAAGTTCATCGAGCGACACGAAGAAAAGATGCCGAAGTTGACACAGTGGGCGGAAGACAACCTGGCTGAGGGCTGCACCATGTTCGCTTTGCCTTCCAGTCACCGGCGGCGGCTGCGTACTACGAATCTGGTAGATCTGGACGACGAGTCGTACGCGGGAATCCATGAATTCCTGAAGATGCTGGGCATGATGTTTGATAACGGCGTTCTGCATCAGTTCGGGTGTTTCATCGACGCCTTTCCGTGTTACCCGAGGTTGATTGACCCGGACGGGGAGCCGGCGATCCACGTCGACACATCGATGCGATATCTGTACGGGCCCGCCGATCTGCGGCAAATATTGCAGTTTCTGACGGACGTCCGCCTGCACTGAAGAGGGCCTCCACCAGCCCTT
>Ga0209402_10005481_pt1 | contig 11291 bp, 10 predicted proteins | sample ArcticOcean_MG_C_3_FD_187437 | JGI IMG/M metagenome (GOLD analysis project Ga0209402, IMG submission 187437) | Marine microbial communities from western Arctic Ocean - ArcticOcean_MG_CB8_126 (SPAdes) (version 2) | ecosystem: Environmental > Aquatic > Marine > Oceanic | place: Arctic Ocean... | reverse complement strand
CAGGGAGGTTCTCAATGCAGAGTGGTTCACATCAATCAGACAGGCTCAAATCGTCATCGAAACTTGGCTGAAACAGTACAATCACATCCGCCCGCATCAGGCTCTGAACATGCGTCCACCGATGCCCGAGACCCTATCAGAAAGTGGTACATAGAACGGGGGCTTTACACCGGAAGCTCATCTATATATACCCCCCATACCCCCCGTGGCTCCCGCCTACCCCTTCCGAAAAGATACAAACTGATCATCAGATAGAGCCAGCTCTGTAGGGTAGTAGCTTCCGTGCCTGTTGACCGTGAATCGGTATCCTGAGATTCTAGGGTTTGTGCGGATTATCAGTACGGATAGTGCTTGGGCGAGGAAACGAACTCCGCCCCGCGAAAAGGCTCGCCACAACGTGAAGGCATGTTCCGTCGGCTTCTTGGTTGTTTTGCTCGCACTCATGACGGCGCCCCTTTTAATCCCCAAGTCGTCACGCTGATCAGGATACGGCACGATCAGCACGCCGTGCCGCGTTCCTGACAGTCGTCGGATACCACTGGCCACCGCGGGCCGTGGGAATCCCGCGCGCGTTCAGGGCGTCCGCGATCGACTGTAGGGTTGTTGCCCCGGCGCGGCGGATTCCATCGACCAGGGCGACGAGCTCGTCAGCGCGCTGATCGGCTTGTTTCGCAGACACAACCGCGGCGCGTGACAGCCCTGCCATCGCCTTATCTCGGATCTTTGGGTTTGCGCTGCCCAGCAGCTTCCCCCGCGCCTTAGCGGCTCCGAGAGCGGCCTTGGCCCGCGCGTTGATGATCTCGGCTTCGTGCTCAGCAACCAGAAGGGCCTAATTCTCCGCTGAACCTCAGCCCACTAGTCTCAAATGTTACGACGACACACATAGCTTGCTTCGCGAAGAATGAGCCGTTCTCGGGGTGTTTTACGAAATGCCGGAAAGTGTTTCGGGGCAGTGTCTCCATCGCCAGGCGATGGTGCGCATTGACATTGCCGGCTGGGTTGGCTTGGCTCACTTCTCGATCCTTTGGAGTATTCAATGGCCGTACTACCATTTCACGAATTGCGCCGCTCTGCCTGGAACCTCGCCAGTGACAATGTGCGGCCCGGCGAGTCTGTTCTCGTGGTGTCGAGTTCGGATCAGGAGGCCGGCTTGGTAATTGGCGCTGTATATGGACGGTGATGGCGGCGGCGGGGCGCTTGATTGGGCCGGCCTGGCTCGGGACTACGTCCCAGCGGTGACGGATCTTAGTGTCGTTGTCTGGCGGTCCGGGTGCACCAGATGCTCGACCCGCGCTGGGTCTCGATCAGACTGCTAGGCAAAACGCATGCTTACCCGCCCCAAATCGCCGTAATCCACCATCACCCGATCCCCTGGCCCGATAGGCAGCGGCACCGCGCAGGTTCCGGTGGTGACCACATGCCCGGCGCCGAGGGTCATGCCATAGCGTGACAGCTCATTGGCGATCCAGGCCAGCGCGATACGCGGGTCGCCTAGGACATTGGCGCCGATGCCTTCATGGGTGACCTTGCCCTCGACGGTTGCGGTCACCGGATGGCGCGTCAGATCGCGATCACGCCAAAGCGCGGGCATCGCCGGGCCGATGACGAAATCATGGGTGCAGGCGTTGTCGGCGATCAGCTGCGCGGCGCCGGCGCGCTCAAAAGCCTGGAAGCGGGAGTCCGGAATCTCGATCGCCGGATGCAACGAGCCGACCGTCGCCAGGACTTCCTCGACACTGTATTCAGCGACGCGCGGCGGAAGGTCTCTGGCCATGAGGAAGGCGAATTCAGCCTCGGCGACGGCCATACGGTTGTGGCCGAACGCCAGCGTCGCGCCGTCCTCGAACACATGCTCGGCCAGCAGGCGTCCGGCGATCGGGCCATCGACACCGATATGCTGCTGACCGGCCACGCTAGTGGCGGCGATCTTCCAACCAAAGATCGGTTGGCCGCTCAAGGTCTGGTAATGGGCTTGGATCGCATAACCCTCGGTCCGGTCGGCGGGGCGCAGAGCGTCAGGCAGGTCAGCGATCACCGCACCGTCGCGCCAGGATTGCCAGATCAGCGCGGCGGCTTGGTTTGTTTGTTGCTCGGTTAGCATCACGGTTTTCCTCTCGATCGCCTACCAGACCTCGCCATGCGGGCGGATCTCGACATTGAAGCTCCAGGCGCCTTTCGGCTGGTGGGCGATATGGAAAACCTCGCCGGCGATTTCCTCGGGCTTGATAAAATAATCATCGGGCTTGTCCGGGTTGCGCTTGCGGGTCCAGCGCAGATCGATCACCGCGTCGATGGTCACATAGGCGACATGCACGCCTTTGGGCCCGGCATCGCGGGCGATCGATTCTGCTAGGATCCGCTGCGCCGCCTTGGATGGGGCGAAGCCGGCGTAACCACCTCGACCTCGATGCGCCGAGGTGTTGCCGGTACAGATCAGCGCCCCGTGCCCGGCCTCGATCATTGCTGGTGCGGTGAGCCGGGCCAGATGCAGCAGCGCCATGGTGTTGACCTTAAAATTGTTTTCCAAATCCGCCGGGTCGACCTCGAGGAAGTTGCCCCAGGAACCGCCAACCGCGTTATGGACCACCACCGAGGGCGCGCCGAGATTGGCGGTCACCTTGGTCACGGTCCGGCTCAGCGCTTCGGTATCAGTCACGTCACAGGGATAGGCGTGGGCGTGTTCGATCTCAGCGGCAAGGCTGGCCAATCGATTGGCACGCCGGGCCAGCATCGCCACCTCATAACCCTCGGCCGCGAAACGCCGCACAATTGCACTTCCCGTGCCCCAGCCAACCCCGGTCACCAAGCAGGATTTTCGCGCCATGGTCCGTATCCTCTGTTTGCTAATCCCGAGCCTTAGCAGGCCTCAAAAGCTTAGCAGACCCTTATCGCCGAGGTGAACGGCCCCGGGGGCCGCGATCTCAACCTTGATGGTACGTCCTCGTGACGCCAAGGTCCGCGCACGGTAAATCCTCCGGGCCTATAGTTCGAGACAACAGGATCGGGATGGGAGGCTGTGAAGATGGTCGATATGACAGGAAAAGTCGTGATCGTCACCGGCGGTGCTGGTGGGTTCGGTCGCGCTTTCACCCGGGCGTTTCTCGCCGCCGGTGCCAAGGTCGCGGCCTTTGACGTGACCAAGGAAGGGTTGACCGCGCTGACCGAGGAACATCGCGGGGTCAACGAGGACCGGCTGATCACCGAGCAGGTCGACATCGCTGATTTCGCTAGTTGTCAGGCGGCGGTTGACCGGGTGGCCGAGCGCTTTGGCGGGGTCCATGTGTTGATCAACAATGCCGGGCTTGGCATGGGCTCGGTGCGGCCGAGCCACCATATCGAGCTGATCGGCATTGACGAGGTCACCCCGGATATCTGGAACAATATGGTCGGCGTCAACCTGACCGGCCCTTGGAACATGACCAAGGCGTCGATCGGGCATCTGCGCAAGGCCGGTCGGGCGCGGGTGATCAATGTGACCACCAGCTTCTTCACCATGATGCGCGGCAAGTTTCACCCCTATGGGCCGTCGAAATCCGGCTTCGAGGCTATGAGCGCTGGCCACGCCGCCGAGTTCGAGGAAGAGGGGATAACCGTCAATGTGGTGGTGCCCGGTGGCCCGGCCGATACGCCGATGGTGCCAGACGGCGCCGGCTTCAATCGTGGTGATCTGGTGCAGCCAACTTCGATGACCCATCCGGCCCTGTGGCTGTGCTCGCCCGAGGGCGACGGGATTACCGGCAACCGTTATATCGCCGGGCGCTGGGACGCATCGTTATCGATCGAGGAAAACCGCAAGGCCACCGAGGCGCCGATCGGCTGGCCAGATCTGGCCAGCGACCCAGTCTGGCCAGGCGGCAAGCCGGACTAATAAGCCGGAGACTGAATGAACAGGCCGGTAAACAGGAATATTAAAAGACCGACGGGAGAGCATCATGGCGAACGAGAGAGAAACGGTTCTGGTCACCGGCGCCGGCAGCGGCATCGGTCGGGCCACGGCGATCGCCATGGCGGAGGCCGGCCGCAATGTCGCCTGCGCCGATATCAACCTTGAGGCGGTCGAGACCGTCGCCGCGACGGCGCGTCAGCACGGGGTCGAGGCGATGGCGCTGAAGGCCGATGTCGGCGATGTGGCGGAGATCGACGAGATGATTGCGGCCGTTGTCGCCGAGCTTGGCGGGCTTGACGTGATCGTCAACAATGCCGGGGTCACCCGCGCCGCCTATATAATGGACCTGACCGAGCAGGATTGGGACTGGATGCACCGGGTCAACGCCAAGGGCGTGTTCTTCTGCCTGCAAGGCGCGGCTCGGCAGATGATCGCGCAGGGCGGCGGCGGGCGGATCATCAACATCGCTTCAATAGCCGGGCGCGGTTTCGCTGGCACCTCGAACGCCGCTTATGCCGCCAGTAAGGGCGCGGTGATCAGCCTGACCAAGACCGCCTCGCAGCAGCTGGCCCGTCATGACATCACAGTAAACTCGGTTTGCCCGGGGGTCACCCGAACCGAGATCGTCAATAGCCTAGTCGCCACCCGCGCCAAGGAAACCGGTGTAACTGAGGACCAGATGGTCGAGGAATTTACTAAGGACATTCCGCTGCGGCGGGCCAATGATCCGGAGGATATCGCGGCGATGGTGGTGTTCCTCGCCTCTCCTGGCGCCCGCAACATCACCGGGCAATGCTATAACGTCGATGGCGGGCTGGTGACGAGCTGAGGCGGCGTCTTAGATCATCATTTAAAAAACCGTTACTCCCCCCGTTATTCCATCATCCCGCCATAGATAAGGACCTATCCCTCCGGCTTTGACGCCCGCATTGGCGGGTTGAATCACTGCCGCACCGTCGATCGTCAGCAACGGTGGCATGGTTCCCGGCCTTCGCCGGGACGAGAGGACGGAGACTTGATAATGCTCGACGCGTTCGAAAGATCCAGCTGCATTGAAGATCCGCATCCCTGGGCATGGTTAGGGGTTTTACCGAACAGCACTGTGCCTTCGCCGGGATGACGGGCCCAGGGGCCGAAATTGTCCCATCCAAAACCTGTAGTTAAAGGCCTAATGCCTGCTCGGGTGGGGTGAAGGCCATGGCGTGGGCATCGGCGACCGCCTTATAGGTCACTTTGCCAGCGTGCACGTTGAGCCCCTCTAGCAGATGCCGATCCTCGCCTAGAGCGACCTGCCAGCCCTTGTCGGCGATCGCCAGGGTGAAGGGCAGGGTGGCGTTGTTGAGGGCGAAGGTGCTGGTGCGGGCCAGGCCCCCTGGCATGTTGGCGACACAATAATGCACCACGTCGTCAACTAGGTAGGTCGGCTCGGCATGGGTGGTGGCGCGGGAGGTTTCGAAACACCCGCCCTGATCGATCGCCACGTCAACCAAGACCGAGCCGCGGCGCATCCTGGAGACCAGATCGCGGTTGGCCAGCTTAGGCGCAGCGGCGCCGGGAATCAGTACGGCGCCGATCACCAGGTCGGCGTCGAGCACATATTCCTCAACCGCATCGATGTTGGAATAGATGGTGTTCAGCCAGGGACCAAATTGCATGTCCAACTCGTTCAGCCGCTTGAGGGAGCGGTCGAGCACGGTTACCTTGGCTTCCAGGCCCATGGCCATGCGTGCGGCATTGGTGCCGACCACGCCGCCGCCAAGGATCGTCACCTTGCCGGCCGCCACTCCCGGGACGCCGCCGAGCAAAACCCCGCAACCGCCTTGGGCCTTTTCCAGACAATGGGCGCCGGCCTGGATAGACATCCGCCCGGCCACCTCGCTCATCGGCGCCAGTAGCGGCAGGCTGCCGCGTGCATCGGTCACTGTTTCATAGGCGATGGCGGTGCACCCGCTGTCGATCAGGCCCTGGGTCTGCGGCAGGTCCGGCGCGAGGTGCAGATAGGTGAACAGGATCTGGCCGTCGCGCAGCCGGGCTATTTCCTCGGCCTGAGGCTCCTTGACCTTGACCACCATCTCGGCGGTGGTGAAGACCTCATCCGGACCGGCGCCGATGGTGGCGCCAGCGGTTCGGTAGGCGTCGTCATCCAATCCAATGCCATAACCCGCATGGGTTTCGACCATCACCTGGTGGCCCTGATGAACCAATTCCCGCACTCCAGCCGGAACCAGGCCAACCCGGTACTCGTTGTTCTTGATTTCGCGTGGTACGCCGATCCGCATGACTGCTCCCGCTGTGATGGCCCAACGGCCGGTTGGTATTATTTCCCTACGGATATTCTCGTCCCTACCGATAATCTCGCACGGGTAGGAGAACAATCGGCTATCGAAAATTTCGAACCTGCGTCAGACACGACGCAGTGTGCCGCGGCGGGGAGAGCTCCTGGATTGGTTCGGGTTGACGTCGTGACACTGGCGTCTCTCGGCGGTGGCTGCTAATCAGCAGACATGATCCAGACACTTCTTATCGCGAACCGAGGCGAGATTGCTTGCCGGATCGCCCGTACCGCCGGGGCGATGGGAATTCGTACGGTCGCCGTCTATTCTGAGGCCGACGCCGGCGCGCTGCACGTCGAAAGTTGCGACGCGGCGGTGCCGATCGGGCCGGCCCCGGCCAGCGACTCTTATTTAAGAGCCGAGGTGATCGTCGAAGCCGCCCGGGCGAGTGGCGCCGACGCGGTGCATCCGGGCTATGGTTTTCTCTCAGAGAACGCCGATTTCGCCGCCGCCTGCGGTGAAGCCGGGATTGTTTTCGTCGGCCCTCCGGTGTCGGCGATCCAGGCCATGGGCTCGAAGGCCGAGGCCAAGGCGCTGATGGAAAAGGCCGGGGTGCAGCTGGTGCCTGGGTATCACGGTTTAGAGCAGGGTCTGGCTACCCTGGCGGCGGCGGCCGAGAAAACCGGCTATCCGATTTTGTTGAAAGCCAGCGCCGGCGGCGGCGGGCGCGGCATGCGCGTGGTTCGGGCCCCGGCGGATCTGGAGCCGGCGATCGCCTCGGCCAAGCGCGAGTCCGTGGCTGCCTTCGGCGATGACCGTCTGCTGGTGGAGAAATATCTCAGCCGGCCGCGCCATGTGGAGGTACAGGTCTTTGCTGATGGCTATGGAAATGTGGTGCATCTGTTTGAGCGGGACTGTTCGGTGCAACGCCGGCATCAGAAGGTACTGGAGGAAGCGCCGGCGCCGGATCTCGACCCGGCCATCCGCGCGGCGCTGGGCGAGGCGGCGGTCGCGGCGGCCCGGGCAATCGGCTATGTCGGCGCCGGCACAGTGGAATTCATCCTCGACGCCACCGGCTTTTACTTCATGGAGATGAACACCCGCCTGCAGGTCGAGCATCCGGTTACCGAGTTGATCACCGGTATCGATCTGGTGGAATGGCAGCTGCGGGTCGCTGGCGGTGAAGCGTTGCCGCTAGTTCAAGATCAGATCGTCGAGACCGGTCATGCCTTCGAGGCCCGGCTCTATGCCGAGGATCCGGTGGACTTTCGCCCGCAGACCGGACGGATCAGTCATTTGCGCTTCCCGGCCCAGCCGGTGCGGGTCGATACGGGTGTGCGCCAGGGCGACACCGTCACGATTCATTATGACCCGATGATCGCCAAGCTGATCGTGCATGGCCGCGATCGTGCCGAGGCGCTTGGCCGGCTGTCCAAGGCGCTGGCGGAAACTGAGGTTGCCGGGCTGGTGACCAATCAGCCATTCCTGGCCCGACTGGCGGCGCATCCAAGTTTCAAGGCGGCCAAGGTTCATACTGGCTTTATCGAGGAGCACGCCGCGGCGCTAATCCCGGAACCACAAAGCCCGTCGAGCCAGCTTTTGGCGTTGGCGGCGCTGGCGATCCTGTGCCACCGGGCCGATCTGACGTCAAAACGCGCGCCGGCATCCGCGACAGCATCGGGTGATCCGTATTCTCCCTGGCACGCCGTCTCGGGCTGGCGTCTGAACGAGGCGGCGGTGCAGACTTTAATTCTCGAACAGGGCGAGGGGCGTCATGTCGTGAGCTTGCGTCCGGAGGGTGCCGGTTATCGGATGATTACGCCGGAGGCAGGCTTGTTGGTGCAGGGCGCCAGGGACGACAAAGATCGGCTACGCGCCGTGATTGGTGGCGCGGCGATAACCGCCAGGCTGGCATTCGACGGCGCTACCGTGACCCTGTTTCTGCCCGAGGGGCCGTCGACGCTGAGCTGGATCGACCCTCTGGGCGCCGCCGGCGAACTCGATGATGTCGGGGGTAGGCTTACTGCTCCGATGCCGGGTAAGATCATCTCGGTGCAAGTCAAGGATGGCGATGTTGTGACCCGAGGCGCGCCGCTGGTTGTGCTCGAGGCGATGAAGATGGAGCACACCATCGCGGCGCCCGGCGATGGCCGGGTTGCAAAAGTTCATTACCAGGTTGGCGATCTGGTGGAGGAAGGCGCTGACCTTCTGGAATTCGAACCATCCGATGAGTCTTAAACGATGAGTACCCAATCGAGCCCGCCAAACTCGCGGTTGGCGACTGGCGTGACGCGGCTGATCGTGATGATCCTGATTACCCTGGCCGCCGCGATGCTGTTGATCATGCCGCCGGCGGCGATGCCGCCCGATATGGCGGTGGCAGGGGCCTTGGTGCTGGTGACCATCGGCATGCTGGCGACCGGGAGCATGCCCGAGCAGTTGGTGGTCCTGGTGTTCTTTCTTTTCGCCATGACCCTGTCGATCGCGCCGCCATTGGTGGTGTTTTCCGGTTTTACCTCGGGGGCATTCTGGTTGGTCTTCGGCGGGCTGGTGATCGGGGCGGCGGTCGATCGGACCGGTCTCGGCGCCCGTATTGCCGGCTCCATCGTGGGCCGGGTAAGCGGTGATTATCGTCTGGTGATAGGCGCCATCATCCTGGTCAACATGGTGCTTGGGTTTTTGATGCCGTCGACCTTAAGCCGGGTCGTGCTACTGATCCCGATAGTGATGGCATTGGCTGAGCGGCTTGGCTTTGCCGCGGGCGGCCGATCGCGTAATGGAATGATCATGGCGACGGTGTTGAGCGCCTATCTTTGCTCGACCTCGGTTTTGCCGGCCAATGTGCCAAACAACGTTCTGCTCGGCGCCGCCGAAACCTTTCAGGGTGTGCATCTGCGTTATTTTGACTATCTGCTGCTGCACTTTCCGGTACTCGCGTTTTTGAAGGCGCTGGTGATCTGGGGTTGTGTCGTTTGGTTATTCAGACCGGTGTCGGGAGGGGTTGATAACGCCCCACAGAAATCGGACAGCTCTGGCGTGGATACCGCGTATCGGGCGTTTAGCGCCGAGGAGGGCCGGCTGGCGGTGCTGCTGACCCTGGCGTTGTTACTATGGGCCAGTGACTCGCTGCATGGGATTGCGCCGGCTTGGGTCTCGCTGGGGGTTGGGATCGTGTGCCTGCTGCCGGTGGTTTCCCTGGTGCCGCCGGATAGCTTCCGGGCGAAAGTTCAGGTTGGCCCGCTAATCTATGTCGCTGGAATCATCGGCATTGGCGCGGTGGTGGCGGAATCCGGCCTCGGCGCCTTCTTCAGTCGCTGGATGTTGGAGGCGACGGCGCTGTCGTCGGATACGCCATTGCGCTCCTTGGCGGCGTTGAGCGGCTTGGCGATGCTGCTCGGCATGGTCTCGACGATGCCCGGGGTGCCGGCGATTCTGGTGCCTATCGCTGGTGATCTGCAAGCCGCCTCCGGGCTGACCATGGAGGCGGTGCTGATGAGCCAGGTGTTGGGGTTTTCAACGGTTTGGTTTCCCTATCAGGTGCCACCGATTATCGTTGGCATGCAGCTTGGCGGGGTGTCTCTGAGAGATGGTTTGAAGGCGACATCGTCGACGGCGTTGATTAGTGTTGTCGTGTTGCTGCCGCTGGATGCAGTTTGGTGGCGGCTGCTTGGTTATCTGCCGACCGGCACACTCTGGTGACCGTGCATCTGATCAAGCTCTGCGTCGGCATCGACACGGTGCGCCAGCTCGAGGAATTTAGGGTTCTGCGGCGTGAGGAATATCGGCGCAAGGGGCTGGAGGAGGTTGATATCCATGTCACCCGCAATGCCCCGCGCCGGGCCGGGGAGGTGCTGGACGGCGGGTCTCTCTACTGGGTGATCCGCCGGCAGATCCGGGTCCGCCAGCGGATCCTGCGGATAGAGAAAATACCCGATGACGAGGGCCGGCGGCGCTGCGGCCTGGTGCTTGATCCGGCGTTGGTCCGAACCGAGCCCAGAGCATTCCGGCCGTTTCAGGGCTGGCGTTATTTCAAACCGGAAGATGCCCCCGCCGATCTAGCCGGTGACAGCGACGATAGTGATGACATGCCCGAGAATATGCGACGGGAGCTCCACACCCTCGGATTATTGTAACGGGCGGCAAGCCTAAACTATTGCCCCTTGTATCAACGGCTTTGAATATCGCGAGCCTCAGCCGTTGGCACCCGCCTACGTGCATGGCTTTAGTGTCCTAGACGTAGCCGGCAGGTTAACAATCGGGGTCGCAGAGGGCGCTGGTGCGATCAGCGCCGGTCGCGTCCTGCCGCCCGTCCGCGCATCGGACACCGGGGCGACGGTGAATTCAACATTAGAGCCGTCGGTAGCGCGTCGTTATACAGTGACCGCCGCGATCTGCATGCCTCGGCTATAAGCCATGGTGCTGATTGCCGTGCGGATAATGGTGATCTCATTTCAGCCGTAACGGGGCATCGCGGGTTTATAGAAGGTGTGCATGTCAGTCATACTGTGGCCGATGATCAGCGCCAACGGGCCGATCTAGTCATCTTCAGAGCCAAGCGCCAGAATATCGGTGAATTAAGTGAACCGGGAGCATTCGTGGCCAGTTTCTTTTATCGCCAGCGGTATCTGGCGATTTGATTTTCGGCCCCTGTTTGGTCTCACGGGACTTTGGCTGGCTCCCAACGCCGATTGGAGATTCCCCATATTCATCTGGCAGGCCAGCAGAAAACCAGCTATCGATAGACCACTATATTTAGTGGCGGCCCCGTCATGTTATATTTTTTAAGCCAAAGCCTACTATATTTTGTGGAACAAGGAGGTCGTTCCAGTCAAAATTGCGCATTTACGCCATTTGTGACGGTGTAATTTTTGTGTTTTGTTTTCCTTGCCAAGCTGAAGTGGGCTCACTATAAAGACGCTCTGTGGCGGGCGACCGACTGTAGAACTCCGGATGAACCGCTGATCCGAGCGCCAAAGCGTTGGCGCTAGGTTTTGGTCGTCTTAGAGTTTTGATCTTTGACATTGTTGATATAATCGGAAGGGATGCGCGGGCGGCGTTGTTGTATTTTTGTACTGCGTTTAAAAAGACATCGGCCTGTCTTGTGTATCTCTTTGCGTGTTCATGGACATATT
>Ga0209402_10005470_pt1 | contig 11306 bp, 13 predicted proteins | sample ArcticOcean_MG_C_3_FD_187437 | JGI IMG/M metagenome (GOLD analysis project Ga0209402, IMG submission 187437) | Marine microbial communities from western Arctic Ocean - ArcticOcean_MG_CB8_126 (SPAdes) (version 2) | ecosystem: Environmental > Aquatic > Marine > Oceanic | place: Arctic Ocean... | reverse complement strand
CTCTGCCGCGTACTGGATGGCTGTAGACTTGGTCAGCAGGCGCACCGCGCCCTTAGAGGCGTTGTAGGCGGATGTCACACGGCTTCCGACCAGACCAGCTACTGATGAGATATTCACTATGGAGCCGCCACCGGCCTTTCGCATGGCCGGGATAGCGTACTTGGTCCCCAGGAACACACCCTTGGCGTTGATGTCCATGATCTGGTCCCATTCCTCTGATGAGGTCTCTTCAACGTTGTGGGCCCGGTAGATGCCGGCGTTATTGACCAAGATATCCAGCTTGCCAAAGCGGGACACAGCCTCGTCAACAGCCTTCTCCCAGGCGGCTTCATCGCTGACATCCAAGGTCACGAAGATACACTCTCCGCCTGCTTCATTGATCTCGGCCTCTGTCTTTCGGCCCTCGTCTTCCAACATGTCGCCGATGACCACCTTGGCGCCCTCTTTGGCGAATAACATGGCTTCAACTGCGCCCATCCCGCGGGCACCGCCGCTGATTAGGGCCACTTTGTTTTCCAGACGCATTGCGTTTGCTCCTATTTTTTGTTGCCGGTCCAATTATCAGAACGGGCCGGTATCATGCCCACCTAACTTTGACCCTGAACTAGCCTGAAGGCAAGGCCCGTTGGCAACAAAAAGAAAGGCCCGAGAAAGTTTCGGCGCTTTCTCGAGCCCTTCAGTAAAGGGGTGGAATATCGGAATTTATCTTGATGGGAAGGGTATGTATGCCTCCGCCGGATTTGCTTAGCTGGCAGATACGGAGTAAATCTGCGAGTCTGGCCAATTCTGGAGGAGCCACCCGTCATTTCTTTCTGGCTACGATCTACCGGAATCGGTCTGTCGGTTCCGTGACGTGCGATTAGAAATAACTGTGCGATAGATCAAATTACTTTGAGGCTCACGCTTAGATTGACCGGACTTTAGGCCGTAGATAGAATGGATTTACGGTTTATGAATCTCCCTACAGCAACACGCATGCCAACTCCGCACGCGCCATCCGCTCTCAGGCGCAATATTGCAATCACATTGGCCTTGATTGGATTAGTCTTTCTGCTTGCTTGCGGTAGTTCCGGACAGGCAGCCAGAGACTTTGAGGTTGTCCAGTTCAACGGCGACACCTTCCGGCTGTCTGATGAGGTTAAGACTCAGGCAGTGGTGCTGAACTTCTGGTACCCCAGTTGCCCGCCATGCCGCGAGGAAATGCCCGCCTTTGAGGCCGCTTGGCAAGAACTCAAAGATGAACCAGTGCGTTTCTTAGCCCTCTACGTTCCGCAGGGCATTGATACTGAGGAAGACGCACGGGATTTCATCGAAGAATTTGGACTGACATTTAACTTTGCTACTGACCGCTTGGCTCGGATCGCCGAGGCCTACGAACTGCAGTATTTCCCCAAGACCTACTTCATCAACAAAGATGGCGACATAGTCGCAACCCATATCAGCACCCTCGAGGCCGAAAAAATTATCAAACAGGTCCGGGCGCTACTTGGAGACGCAACGTCCTAGTCTGCCGTTGTGGTGGTCTGACGCTGTATCTCAAAACCCCATGGACGTTTTAGACTGGATATTATTGGCCATCCGCTGGGGGCACGCATTGGCGGCGGTTTCTTGGGTTGGCGGTGGTATTTTCTACCTCATGGTGCTGCGGCCGGCTATTCAACAGGCCAGGGGACTCCCGCCGGAAACCAGCCGGGCCATTGGGGTCGAGTTCCGGGGTCTGGTCAGCACTGCCATCGCTGTGTTGCTGCTCACCGGGGTGATCTTGTCAGTATCAAGGCTCACTGAAGACGTCATCACCAGCCCTTACGTGGCAGTGCTGGTGGTCAAGATCGTTCTGGCACTCTACATGTTTTACGTTGTGCGTTTCATGCGGCAGAACAGTTACCCTGAAGAGCCAGAATTGCCTGAATCACGTTGGCAGCGGTTAACAAGCAGGCTCACTGGAACAACGGCGCTTTTGGTTATCGGGGTGGTGGTGATAGGATTATCAGACGTGTTGGACGGCTTGCTGGAAAACGCCTTGGCTTAGCGAATTAATCGTTGACTCGGGAACCCGGTGGACTTTGGATTGGAGTATTGATGAAGAAAGACTTGATGCAGATATTGGCCTGCCCCGTGTGCAAGGGCGAATTGGAATTGCGTTCCGAGTCCGAAGAGGGCGACGATGTGATAACGGGCAGCCTGCACTGCGCTGCCTGTAATGAGTCATACCCTATTGAGGGATCGATTCCCAATCTGCTGCCGCCAGACCTCCGCCGGGAACTGGCGTAGGCCCCGACTTAAACGGAAACACAAAAAACCTGCCCTTCGACATAAGGACAGGTTTTTTGTTTACCGAGAATCTCGTAGATTAGTCGGCGGGCTGGACTATCGCCAGAGCATCGTCCCGGCTTACGTCTTGTTGGTGGACTGCCTTGCCGTGTTCTTGGACTAATTTTACCAACTCATAGTCGTTATCACCGGTGATCTTCTCTCCGCACGGACAATTAACTACCTTAGCCATGATAAAACCTCCTAAGGTGTTTGAATTCGGATTTGGATACCTCGCTATAATACGAAATTGATTTTGGCGAAATCTTGGCAAACGTTTGGCGGAAAATGGGCATAAGGGTTTACGTCACAGGCAGGGTCGCCGTTGAAGTGGACGGCCAAGTGGTAATCAATGAGCGCCGGTTTCGAGGAAAGCAAGACCGGTTGCTTTTTGTATACCTGGTCTGCGAACGAAGCCGTCCGGTAGCCAAAGAAGAGCTAGCGTCGGTTTTGTGGCCCGATGAGCAGTCAGATGCTTGGGAAGGCCGCAATCAGCGCATTGACCATCCGCCTAGCTGGGATGCTTTCTTCAGAAGGGCTTGAAGACCGAGGTATGTCCTTCTCTCGCCAGTATGGCCAGTACCAACTCGGGTTGCCCAGTGATGCTTGGATCGACATCGAATTGGGTAATTCCGCATTGGACCAGGCAGAGGCGGCAGTGCGAAACGGTGAAGCAATAAACGCTCTGGGACCGGCTGCAGTAGCGGCCTCAATTGCCCGGCGGCCATTTCTGCCAGGTGTGGAGGGTTTTTGGCGGGAGAGTTTGCAAGGCAAGTTGGATCGTCAATTGGTCAGAGCACTGGATTGCTTGGGCGAGATGCAATTGGAGATCAGCGAGCCGCAGACTACCTTGGAGTCGGCATTGGAAGGCATCAGGTTGGACCCTTACCGAGAACGGACACACAGGTGCCTGATGCGAGCCTACGCCGCAACTGGCACCAGGGCTAAAGCCGTGGCCGCCTACCATGAGTTTAGAGAGTTGCTGGCGAATGACGTTGGAACTGACCCCGAGTCCGAAACTGAAGCTCTTTATCTAGAAATCCTCGGCTAAGACAAGTGGCATAACTCTAAAAGAAAAAGGCCCCCGGAACAGATCATTCCAGGGGCCTTTTGGGTTTCTGATTGAGATCTTTCGGTTAACCTTCGCCGGTTAGGACTCGGACCACCAATGGTGCCAATTCTTCTGCTCTGGCTTTCAGGGCGGGTCGGTCCATGTTCTCTATGGGATGGGGGGTGAAAATGGTCGGATAGTCCGGCGCTCCCCACATCTTGGCCATTCCCTGGGCGGTGGGAATGAAACGGTCGGTACAGATCGTTGCTGAAGGTATACCTGCGTTTTCCACGTGAATCCCGTCGTGCACACTGCACGCACTGCAGGAGCCTCAATCACCTATCGCGATTACAACTGCATCTACTTTAGAGACCAGTTCCTTCAGGGCTTCCGGGTCAGCGGCCTTAGAGGCGCTGGGCTTCCTGTGCCAGTGGACCTCGGTAATCTCATAGCGGGTTTTCAGCACTTCCGCCAGTTCCTCAAGCAGGACATCGGCGTTGCGCTTGCTGTCGTCAATTATTCCTAGTCGGGTGCCGGCCAGGCTGGCCAGTCTCGGCGCACCGTCAAAGGCTGCGACGACTGGTTGAGTGACCGGGTTTACCAGTACATGTTCACTCTGGGCCATTTGTTTCCCTCTCTCTGCGCTCATTAATGGCGCTCAATGAGTAGCTATTTGGATTGTCGCAATCTCAGATTGAAAAAGCAACGGAATAGGCGTTAATCGGTTAGGCGTTATTCAGTTTGAGTATTCAAAGAGGCAGAACTCCCCGTATTTGCCGGGGAATTCAATTGATAGGCCATAGCCATCATAGGAGAAGGCGCTGGTGATGCATAGTTCTTGAATCTGGGAGGTGAAACCAGTTGGCTTGGTTAAAACGGCCAACTCGTCGTCACCGGTCACCGGGTTCTTCATTGCCGTTAGCTGCATGTCCTGTTTTCCCGGAATCTTGGCCTGGCTGTTGATACTGTCGATTTTCACATCGAATGGCACGTATCTAAACCCGATAAACTTGGTTGTAAGGTCAAGAAAGACGCTGAAAGGTGCTTCATTTCGAATCATATTTTCAATGGCCGGACGCTTCTCTTCGCTGGCCCGTTCGTCGATCAAGTAAACACTGGTCCCGTTTCCCAGATGAATCGCTGCGGGAAATTGTGAGGCCTCCGAGACGACGATTCCTGACAGATCAACACCATCGTAATGGCCTTCGTCCACCTGCCAAAGGTAGACACCTTCACAAGAGCCGTAGTTGGGTGCCTGTTCGCAATTGCATGGGCAGTCCCAATCGCAATTGCACGCTCCCAATAAGTGCCCCTTAAGATGGTAATTGCAGTTGGCAGTCATTATCGTTGTCCCAACTTATCTGATGACCTTGGTAACGGCGGTGCTGCCAACCTTGGGGCCCCAACTGGGGATCACCGAAGACATGTTGGACTCCTCACCACCGGCGAAGATCAGCAGGATATCGTCAGGCTCCGGGATGAGCGGAATCATGGTATCGCTATCGCCAGGCTCAATGTCGCCCTTCATCACGGTAGCGGCCTTGAGGTCGGCTACGGAGCGTTGAATTCTAGCGTGTAAGTATTCCCTCATTTGGGCTTTGGTCCAATCTTTCCATAATCGGGAGTTGCCGGCGATGGTGACGACAATCTGGCCCTGTCGCACCCCAATCCCTGTGTTGCCAACGGAACCGGAGGTAGACATGTTGCTGCCCAAACTCGATGCAACGTCAGCGAGAGCGTGCAGGATGGGCTCTGGGTGGCCAACTGCCCTGACCTGGCGGGGTGACTCTCCAGCGAACACCGTTACGGTGCTCTGGTCAGCGGAGAAACCGCGCTCCACGTGCAGCGGCGTCCAGTGGGTGTCGTTTTCAGCCTCTGCGATGCAGTAGGTGTACTTGCCGGGGTGGCCAATAACGCTGCGGTCAAAGATGCCGGGAATGGCGGCGCAGGCGTTCATCAGAATCAACCGTACGGCACGCCCGATGGTAGCGTTGGCCCGGTTGCCGGGGCCGAACAGGTTGTTGCGCGAGTTGATGTTAAGTTCTTTGCAGATGGGGCCATTCACAATTGATAAAATCGCGGAGCCGCCCATGCTGGAAGACGGGCCCACCAGGTTGAAGACCGGGTCAAGCATGGCCTCTGTGGCGGTGAGTATCACTGGCATGTATTCGGGCAGGCAACCGGCCATGACGGAGTTGGCGGCCACTTTGGCCACGGTTATCTCACGGCGGCGCTCCGGAATCTCTCCGACCACTTCATCGGCTGGGCGACCGGAACGCTCGATGAATTCGCCGACTCGTTGTTCTGTGGGTGGGACCACGGGTAGACCGTCGGTCCAACCAAGTTCATAGCAGCGTTCGATGGCCTCTAAGGCGGAGTCCCATTGGACTGTTGTTTTATCACCGGAATCAGGCAAAGTTGGTGCCCTCCAATTGGGTTTAGTGGTTTAGGCAGTTTTGTAGTGCTTAGCCCTGTCATTCTGAGCCGCAGCGAAGAATCTGGTCGCTGAGCATTGAGACCCTTCTCTTCGTTCAGGGTGACAGGCGGAAGGAAGTTGTTAGTTTTGTAGGCCATGACTCCAATGAGAAGTGGCCCCCATCTCCGACATCGTCGGACCTAACCTTCCCCCTCGCAAGGGGAAAGGTAATTATTGAGAAGCCTACAGCTACCGGCTGATAGCTGTAGGCTATTCGCTACTTGGCTAGGGTGTACTTGGACAAGGAACGCAGTTCCTTGGGCGGGTTCATGTGGGAGCCGCGGATGGTGAAGGACACCTCTGCGACGTAGATGGAACCCTGGGAGTCTACGGCGATGCCGTGGGGGGCGATGAACTGTCCGGGGCCTTCACCCTCGTTCTTGTCTCCGAACTGGCTGACTAGACTACCTTTCAGGTCGAAGATGGAAACGCGGTGGCCCAGGCCGGGTGCGTCGTCCACTCCGCCCATGCCGTTCAGTTCACCAACGTAGATGTGCTCGCCCCAGAGGACCATGGAGTCCGGACGATGGATGTTGCTCCACATGGTCTGGAACTTGCCATCGGTGTCAAAGATCTGGATTCGGTGGGCTTCGCGGTCAACCACATAGACGTTGGCTTCGCTGTCGATTGCGATATTGTGGGGGCGGATGAACTGTCCGGCGTCGATGCCGGGTTCGCCCCAGGAGAACTTGTACTCGCCAGCGCCGGTGTAGACGTGAATGCGGGAGTTTCCGTAGCCGTCTGAAACGTAGATGTCGCCGTTTCCGGGGTGAATGGCGGCGGATGTGGGACGGTTGAAGGGTTCTCCGCTCCAGCGAGGAGACGGGTTGTTCCGCTCTCCGATCTCAAGCAACTTAGTGCCATCGGGGCTGAACTTCTGAATGGTGTGGATGCCGTCATCGGAGCAAAGCAGGGAGTCGTCATGGGCAATGTACAAGCCGTGGGTTCGGTCGGCGCTGAAGTCGCCCTTGCCGAAGGAACGGATGTAGTTGCCATCCCGGTCCAGCACGATGATGGGCTCTTCGCCACGGGTCAGGACAAACACGTTGTCATTGGAGTCGATGGCAACGCCGGGGCATTCCTTGAACGACATGCCAGCGGGCAATTTAGCCCAATTCTCAACAAAGTTATAGCGGAAATCGCCGATACCGTAGACCTCTGGCATGTGTGCACCTTCTGTAATTATTTTTAATTTCTTTCCCGTCTGTGAAATACGAATCTGCGCAGGCTCGAGACGCCGTTCATGACCGGGCATAGTAATCCTAAGTGTGGCCGATTCAGGTGTCAATGGGCGTGATGTAGACGGGTGGTTATGGCTGGTGAGCCACAGAACCAGTTGGTGTCTGGGAATGCTTAATCAGGCTGCCAAAATGTCACCCTGAGCGAAGCGAAGGGTCTGCCAAAGCAATGCTTTGCAGATTCTTCATCGGCCTACGGCACTCCTCAGAATGACAATATCAAGTAGCCATTTCGAAAATTTAAACCGTCCTACCTTCCGCTACTTTAAGACCTGCCCGCCCTCGCCCTTTAGGTAGTCGGCGGTACGTAGCGCCAGAGCCTGGATGGTGGGGGTGGGGTTAACGCAGGCACTGGTGGTGAAGATGCTGCCATCAATGATGAACAGGTTGGAAACGTCATGGGTACGACCCCAGCGGTCCACCACCGACTTTTCCGGATCTTCACCCATTCGGGCGGTGCCCAACAGATGCCAACCAGCGTTGCGGCGCAACGGTGAGGCGATGGTCTTCTTGGCTCCGGCGGCTTCTAGCACTTCGGTAGCCCTGGCAACCGCGTGCGCCAGCATCTTTGATGAGTTCTCACTCACAGTGTAATTCAGCTTGGGAGCGGGGATGCCGTCGCTGTCGGTCAGTTCCGGGTCAAGTGTTACGGTGTTGTGTTCTTCCGGTAGGTCTTCAGCCATGATGGTGATGCCAATCATGTGACCAAAGCGTTCTTTGAACTCGTCGTGATGCCGTTCACCCCATGCAACCTTCTCTCCCAGTAGACTGCCAATAGCCGCGGCAAGCGGTGCATCGGTGTAGGCCAAAACTTGAAGGTCGTAGCCACGGATGAAATCGTGGTCTGGGTTGGTCTCGTAGAATTCCTGGCTCAGCATGGTGCTGCCCCTGGGATTGCCTTCCTCAGTGCCCAGGTCATCTTCAAAGACCCCCAGCACAGAACCCACTGGGTGGTGCATCAAGCATTTGCCAACCAGACCGCTGTTATTGGCCAGGCCGTTGGGGAATAGGGCAGATTTTGAATTGAGTAGTAACCGGGCGGTGCCGATGCCGTTGCAGGCTAAGACCACAGCCTTGGCCTTTTGTTCTTTCAGTTCGCCGTCCTGGTAATAGAGCACCCCGGTGGCGTTTCCAGACTCGTCAATCGTAATCTCGCGCACCCTGGCGTAGGTCTCCAACCGTGCTCCCGCTTTGAGCGCCGACGGCCAATAAGTGAGGTCAGTGGAGGCGAACGAACGGAGATAGCCACCCACATCCGGATCCCTGTCGTGGTGGTGCACAGATGAGATGGCGGTGTCGGAAGACCACCAGTGCCAGCCCAGTTTGTCGAATGCCTTGGCCAGCAACTGACCGCTTTTGCGAATGGAAAGCGGCGGGCAGGGTCGCTCCGGTTTCTCTGGGTACGCCGGGTCGCCCTTGAGACCCGAGACACCCATCATCCGGTCATTCTCGTCGTAGTAGGGTTCCAGTTCTTCGTAGGATACGGGCCAGTCATCGGCCACGCCCTCCAGGGTTTTGACCCGGAAGTCTGACGGATGGAAGCGGGGGAAATGCGCACCCCAGTGAATCAAACTGCCGCCAACGGCGTTGTACATCAGCGGGGCTATTGGTGTGTCGTCCTCGTTGATGGGGTAGTCTTCCGGCAGACCGCGAAAACCGGGATCAGGGTGAAAATCCGTCTGCCAATGAAGCTGTGAATCGGCCTCCGAGACTGGAAAAGCGTCCGTTGGTACCCAGCCGCCTTGCTCCAGGCAGACCACATTGATGCCGGCTTGGGCCAGGCTCCAAGTGAATGCTGCGCCTGAAGCCCCTGCTCCAATAACTAGTACGTCGGCTATTTCTTGATTGTTGTCGTTGGCCATGTTGGTTCCTCACATAAGTATGGGCACGGCAAAACCGCGCCCATACTGCTAACTCGGATTGTTATCTGGCGCTGACATCTTAACGCTGTCAGCTGATAGCTGTTTAGCGTCGTTCGAACACAGCAGCAACACCCTGGCCGCCGCCTACGCACATGGTTTCCAGGCCGAACTGAGCGTCCCTGGCTTCCATCTCGTTTAGCAAAGTGGTCAGGATACGGGCGCCGGTGGCCGCAATGGGATGGCCCAGAGAGATACCGGAGCCGTTGACGTTCAGGTTGTCCTCGTTGGGCAATTTCCACTCACGGAGAACCGCCAACACCTGGGCGGCGAAGGCTTCGTTGAGTTCGATGACATCCATGTCTTGGATGGACATGCCCAGCTTGGCCATCAGCTTGCTGACTGCAGGAACCGGGCCGATACCCATGGTGGCGGGATGGCAGCCAGTTACGACCCAACCCTTAAGGAAGCCCATGGCCTCAAGGCCCAGCTCCTCTAATTTATCTTCGGCCACCAACAGGCAGACTGATGCGGCATCGTTCTGGCTGCTGGCGTTACCAGCAGAGACGGTACCGTCTTTCATGACAGGGCGCAGGCGACCGAGCACTTCCATTGAGCTATCGCCTCGGGGGCCCTCATCTTTGTCGAATATTTTTGGGTCGCCCCGGCGCTGAGGAATCTCTATGGGAACGATCTGAGAGGCGAACTTGCCAGACTCTTGGGCGGCCACGGCCCGTTGGTGGCTGCGCAAGGAGTACTCGTCTTGTTCTTCTCGGGAAATCTCGTATTGCTTGGCCAGGTTCTCGGCGGTCTCAACCATGCCGCTGATAACACCGAACCGGTCTTCAGGAGAGATGGTCTCCCGGGCGCGGGCCAAACGGTCATGCAGGGTTACCGATCCGAAACGTGCGCCCCAGCGGGACTCATTCACGTAATACTCGGCGTTGCTCATGCTCTCTACGCCGCCAGCGATGACCACATCGGCGTTCTCGGTCTGGACCATCATGCAGGCGTTTAGGATGGCCTGCAGGCCAGATGAGCAGCGACGATCCAACTGGTAACCGGGCACTTCAATCGGGAGGCCGGCTTTCAGCAGAGCCAAGCGGCCAATTGCCGGGTTCTCTCCGCTGGGATACCCGTGACCCAAAATAACATCATCAACCTTGGCCGGGTCCAACCCGCTGCGTTGCAGGGTCTCCTTGATTACAGTGGAAGCCAGCTCTTCAGCTGGTATGTCTTTTAGAGCACCGCCGAAATTGCCCACAGCGGTGCGGACCGGTGAAACTATGGCTACGCGTCGCATAATTTACTCCTAAAATACCCATGAAAATAGTTCCCGTAATAATAACGTTTTTGGCCTAAGTGTGTCTAATGTCCCAGAAGTGGAAATCAACGAGACAAACGAAGCCATTCGGCAAATAAATTTTGGCAATAAAAAAGGGACGGCGGATGCAGAGCCGACCCTTTAGTAAGAATGCCGGAATGGTTTTGAACTTTCTACCCTTGGGCGGTCTCGATACCCTCTAGTCGGTCTTCAAGATTTTCCAGGGCGTCACGCCAGCCCACCGGGGCTAGGTCTCGGGTTTTGTCTGGAATCTTGTCTGCTGCAGAAAGCAGGAAGGACGCGACGGATGACTCGGTGAATTTTGACGCCAAGTTAGATACATCGTTTTCGTTCAACGGCGTGTGGTTCAGTATCTTTCCAGGTATCCCTTCTTCCAGGGACTTTTGGGTGTTTAAAAACCCGGTTACGCTGAGAATCACAGCAGCGGCCAAAACTGCTCCCACTACTAGGCCCGCAGCCATTCCTCCAAGCCGGTCCGTCCAGCCCATTAACATGCCGTAAACCAATTTTCGGGTGATATTTGAAGCCAACCAAATGGCGGCGACGGTTGCGGAGATCACCGCAGCGTAGGACATAAAAGCTGCGGCGGCGTCATTTGGTAAATAGCCAAGCAACCAGGACTCTGCTCCGCCCCTGAATTGGGCAAGCGTCAGGATAACGGCAAATACCCCAATGACTGCGAACGACGCCCGTATGATGCCTATCTGCATGCCTAACAGGCCGCCGGTGACCAGAGTTCCAATGAGGACTAAATCCACCCAGTTCATTGTTTTGCTCCTGTTGCTACTTCCCTAGCAAAGGGGTGCGTGGTTTGACCCATCGGCCAAAACCTTTTGTAGACATAATGCCACTGGAAGTATTACGGCTGTATTAATCGCCATTTATTTCAGGTAAAAATAGCCCGGTGGCCTGGAGGTAATTTCTGGGGTTAATTTGCCGGTTTAACCGAGTTTAATTTGCGGTTCAAATAGAAAAAGGCCGGGTCTCCACACTAAGAAAGACTGCGGCCCTTTCCTGAGGGGTTTGG
>Ga0209402_10005459_pt1 | contig 11318 bp, 5 predicted proteins | sample ArcticOcean_MG_C_3_FD_187437 | JGI IMG/M metagenome (GOLD analysis project Ga0209402, IMG submission 187437) | Marine microbial communities from western Arctic Ocean - ArcticOcean_MG_CB8_126 (SPAdes) (version 2) | ecosystem: Environmental > Aquatic > Marine > Oceanic | place: Arctic Ocean... | reverse complement strand
TGGGATTAGACGGTATATCCGCCCCCATGATCTTGTTGAATGGCATAGTGCTGCTCGGCGGGGTTCTGGTCTCACAGACGATTCACTACCGCGCCCGGGAATTCTTCGTTCTGCTGTTCGCATTGGCCGCCGGCGTATACGGCGTGTTCGTCGCCCGAGACCTGTTCTTCCTGTTCTTCTTTTACGAATTGGCAGTGCTGCCCATGTATCTGCTCATTGGTGTTTGGGGTAGCAGTACCGACTTCGGTACTTTTTTGCGCACGAAAGAATACGGGGCCATGAAGCTGTTGATCTTCTTGGTGGCTGGCAGCATTTTGGTTTGGATCGGTATCCTGGCCCTGTACGCGGAATCGTCAGACCTGGGAGCCGCCACATTCTCGCTGGAAGGTTTGGGTAAACTGGCTGAATCCGGCCAAATTGATGCTGATTTCCAGAAATGGGTATTCCCGCTATTCATGGTGGGATTTGGCGCACTGGCTGGTCTGTGGCCGTTCCATACCTGGTCGCCTGACGGCCATGTAGCAGCGCCAACTGCAGTGAGCATGCTCCACGCTGGCGTTCTGATGAAATTGGGTGCTTACGGCATCATCCGTGTCGGCATGTTCCTGCTCCCTGAGGGCGCAGATGCGTGGATGCCTGTTTTAATCACTCTGGGCTCCGTAAACGTGATCTACGGCGCAATGTCGGCCATGTCCCAGAACGACTTGAAGTACATAATCGGTTATTCCAGCGTCAGCCACATGGGCTACGTGCTTATGGGTATAGCCACGCTTGATAATATCGGTGTGGGCGGCGCAATCCTACAGATGTTTGCCCACGGCCTGATGACAGCTCTAATGTTCCTTCTGGTCGGCTCGATCTATCACAAGACCCACACTCGAGACATCAATGTCCTGAACGGGTTGGCCAGCCGTATGCCGGTCAACACGTTCTTCTTCGCCATCGCCGGTCTGGCATCCTTGGGTTTGCCTGGCCTCAGTGGGTTCATCGCAGAATTTATGGTATTTACCGGCACGTTCCGTACTTACATGCCATTGGGTATCTTGGCGGTTATCGGCGCGGCTTTGACGGCAATTTATATCCTCCGCCTGTTGGCGAGGACGTTCATGGGCGAAGCAGACGAACGCTGGGCAGACCTAACTGACTCCAGTCCGGTTGAGTTGTCAGTGGGCGCGGCCTTTGTTGCAATAATAATCTTTGTCGGAGTCTGGCCAGACCCGTTGTTGCGAGTCATCAACGTTGGCGTCCAGACGATTCCGGGAGTGTAGCCAGTAGTGAACCCTCTTTCCGACAACCTAGAACTGCTAACACCTGAGTTTGCGCTGGCGGGCTTGGCGTTCTTGGTCTTTGCATTGGACCTTTTCCTGCCGGAAGGCAAGAAACGACCGCTGGCGTTCGTTTCCATAATTGGTCTAATTGCGCTGGTCGTAGTATCCCTGTTGATGCTCTGGGACGAAGAAGAGTCCCTCTACAACGGCCTGCTTGCGGTAGACGCGTTCGCCCTATTCTTCAAGGTCTTCTTCTTGGGAATGGGGATCGCCATCATCCTGATGTCGATGGACTTCGTGGAAACCAGACTCAAGCATCAAGGTGAGTTCTACGGCCTGCTATTGTTCTCCATCCTGGGTATGAACGTAATAGCCCAATCCAGGGAATTGCTGACCGCCTATATAGCATTGGAACTCCTGAGCTTCAGCCTCTACGTCTTAGCGGCCTACGCCAAGGACAGTGCTAAGTCCAACGAAAGTGCTTTGAAGTACATCATCGTCGGCGCGGTCTCGTCGGCCATCCTCCTCTACGGAGTGAGCATGGTCTACAGCACTCTGGGCGTGACCAAATTTGACGACATTGCCATCGGCTTAGCTGGAGCAACTGATGTAAGCCCGGCGCTATGGGTCGGGGTTGGTCTGATCCTAGTTGGCCTGATGTTCAAGATTTCTGCCGTGCCTTTCCATATGTGGGCACCGGATGTATACGAAGGTGCGCCCTACCCGGTGACAGCCTATTTGGCCATTGGGTCCAAAGCGGCGGCCTTTGCTTTGATTCTGCGGTTTGTCTCGGAAGGATTTGTCCCCGCTGCAGAACGCTGGGAACAATGGCAGTTGGTCTTTGCGGTACTGGCCACGGCCACGATGCTTGTTGGCAACCTGGTGGCGCTGGCGCAGAAGAATTTGAAACGTCTTTTGGCGTATTCCAGCATCGGACATGCCGGGTTCCTCTTGGCTGGTATCACTGCGCTTTCTGCAACCTCAGACCTGCCTTCCAACGGTGTCATGTTCTATTTGGTGGGTTATTCCATCACCAACCTGGTGGTGTTCGCCGCGTTGATATCGTTCTTTAACATGACCGGCAAAGAGGAAATCACCGATCTTGGCGGCTTGGCTGATCATCAGCCGTTCTTGGCTGCCTGCTTGGGTATGGGGCTATTCTCGCTGGCAGGATTGCCAATATTTGCCGGTTTCACCATGAAGTTTTATATCTTCACCGCCGTGGCAAATGAAGGGTTCCTCTGGTTGGCGGGCGTGGCAATCTTCAGCAGTTTGATCGGACTCTATTATTACTTGAACGTACTGCGTCAGGTCTACATCGAACCCGCCTTGCCTGGTGATGGCGGCGGCGATTTGCTGGAAGAACACCCAATGCTGACCAAACGGCCGTCTTGGTCGTTGATTACCGTGCTGGCATCCGGCGCGGCCGCCATGATTTGGCTGGGCATTTACCCCAAGCCTCTGATTGACGCAATCGAAGCAGCTAGCCGCGCGTTGATGCCCTAATCGTTGCGAACCTTAGAACCTGGCAGCGATTGGTATCACGGGTATTCTGATATAATTGGCACTCTCAAACCGGGCCACTTTCCCCAGAGCATTTGTCCGATATTTTCCCATATGTAAGGCTGTTTAACGATGATAATTTCAGTGATAGGCAGTAGTAATCCCGCCACCCGAGAACATGTTGACCTGGCGGAAGAAGTCGGCCGCGAACTAGCTCGGCGAGACATTATGGTCGTCTGTGGCGGTCTCAGCGGAATCATGGAAGCGGTCTGCCGCGGTGCCAAGTCCGAGGGCGGAACAACCATTGGCATTTTGCCGGGTCGAGCGGCCGCCGAAGCCAATAGCTACGTGGACATCCCCATTGTGACCAGCATGGGCTACTCCAGAAACGTGATTGTGGTGCACACCGGCCAGGCGGTCATTGCCGTCGGCGGTGCATTTGGCACCCTTTCTGAGATTGCCCACGCCCTAAGTGACGGCATTCCAGTGATTGGGTTAAAGACTTGGCCCTTGACCTCCAATGGCGACGGTGTAGACATCAACGGTTCCATCATCCAGGCGGAGCATCCATCGGATGCGGTAGACAAGGCCCTGGCCGCCGTGGCAACACGAAACAACCGCTAAATAGATCTATAAAACCCCAGAAAACCCCCGGTAAATTCTTAATTAAATATCCGGGTAAATTTCTGAGAAAATCTCTCTAAAAAGGTACTTATGAGCAGCGCTAGCAACGGCGTGACCATCATTTCTGCCCGAGGCCGTGAGGCCTTGGACTCCCGAGGCAACCCCACCGTAGAGGCTGAGATTATTCTCTCAACCGGTCTGGCGGTCCACGCAATCGTCCCATCGGGTGCCAGCACTGGGAGCTACGAGGCGTTGGAGTTGCGAGATCAAGACCCCAACCGCTTTGACGGTAAGGGTGTTCTAAAAGCCGTGGCCAACGTGGATAACGTGATTGGTCCGTGGTTGGTTGGCCGTTCTCCGGTTGATCAAGAAGCCATCGACGCCGGACTGAACGCATTAGACGGCACCGACGACAAGAGCAAACTTGGAGCCAACGCCGTACTGGCAGTTTCTCTGGCAGTGGCCAAGGCTGGCGCTGCAGTTGCTAACCCCAACGGGTCTTTGTGGCAATACCTGTCCGCTGGCGGCCCAGTAAGCTTGCCGGTGCCCATGTTCAACATCCTGAACGGCGGCAAACATGCCTCAAACTCGGCTGATATCCAAGAATTCATGGTCATGCCGGTGGGTGTTAACAACTTCTCCGACGCCATACGCGCCGGCGCGGAGATCTACCAGGCTCTCAAGAACTTGTTGGGCAGTGCCGGGCATAACACCAACGTCGGCGATGAAGGCGGTTTCGCTCCCAGTCTGCCCTCCAACCGAGACGCCTTGGAGATGGTCTTAAAAGCCGTTGAGAAGGCGGGCTACACTCCGGGCAAAGAGATCCACATCGCGCTGGATATTGCCGCATCTGAGCTGTATAACGAGAACAGCAGTCTGTACGAGTTGGAACGGGAAGGTAGGAGCCTGACGGCCGATGAAATGGTGCAACTGTACCAAGAGTGGGCCAGCGAATACCCCATCATATCCATTGAAGATGGTCTTTCTGAAGACGACTGGGCCGGTTGGACTGGCCTGCACGCCTTGTTGGGCAACAATGTCCAAATACTGGGTGACGACTTACTGGTCACCAACATCAAGCGGATTGAAAAAAGCATTGCTGAGAAATCCAGCAATGCCATCTTGCTCAAACCCAATCAGATAGGGTCGCTATCGGAAACCCTATCGGCGCTGAAAATGGCCCGTGGCGCTGGATGGGGTGCGGTGATGAGCCACCGGTCTGGCGAGACTGAAGACACGACCATCGCCGACCTGGCAGTGGCATGGGACGTACGCCAGATTAAGACCGGTGCCCCGGCGCGCTCGGAGCGAGTGGCCAAGTACAACCGGCTACTACGCATAGAATCAGAGCTCGGCGATAAGGCGGTTTATGCTGGGCAAACGGCGTTTGATTATCTTGGGCGTTCCTAGGGACTTATACCTGCACTCGTAGACTTTTTCGAGGCTTTTGCTCAGGCTGGGTTGGTCTTCCGGTGTATGTGCGCCAAAAGGGCTTAAATTCCCTTTTAAACCGACCCTACAGCAGTTATCATGAACCCGGTATTTTATAGCTAATGGACATAACCTAACGATAATTGACGTTTTGCGTCGAACTAAAAATCAGGCAAAATCTCCGGAGGTAGAAGATGGTCACACGGATTGGGATTAATGGGTTTGGTAGGATTGGCAGATTGGTACTGCGGGCCAATGAAGACCGCAACGCTGGCAAGGTTGAGGTGGCGGCGGTCAATGATCTGACTGACGCTAAAACCAATGCCCACCTTTTGAAGTATGACACCAACTATGGCCGGTTCCCCGGAACAGTTGAAGCCAAGGATAACGACCTGGTAGTAAACGGTCGTAGCATTAAGGTTTTCTCCGAGAGAGACCCGGCACAGATTCCCTGGGGTGAGATGGGTGTTGACTTGGTCATCGAGTCCACCGGTATCTTCACCAACGCCGAACAAGCCTCCGGTCACCTGAAGGGCGGCGCAAAAAAAGTAATCATTTCAGCTCCCGCAAGTGGTGAGGACCTGACAATAGTTCTGGGCGTGAACAACGAACGCTACGACGCCGACAAACATCACATCATCTCCAACGCCTCCTGCACCACCAACTGCTTTGCCACCATGGTCAAAGTGTTGCACGATGCCTTTGGCGTTGAGCACGGTCTGATGTCGACCATTCACTCCTACACCAACGACCAAGCCATATTGGACCAGCGCCATGGTGATATGCGCCGGGCCAGGGCCGCAGCAGAGAACATCATCCCCACCAGCACCGGCGCTGCCCGGGCAGTCGGTCTGGTTCTTCCAGAACTGAACGGCAAGCTGAACGGTGTGGCTTTCCGAGTGCCAACGTCCACCGGATCCATCACTGACTTCACCGCTCAGGTCTCCAGAAACGTGACCGCTGAGGAGATCAACGAGGCCTACCAAAAGGCGTCTGAAGGTTCCATGAAGGGTATTTTGGAGTACAACGACGAGCCCCTGGTCAGTTCAGACTACAAGGGCAACCCCCACAGCTGCATCATAGACGGATTGTCCACCATGGTCATGGCCAACAGAATGGTCAAGGTCATGGGCTGGTACGACAACGAGTGGGGTTACTCCTGCCGCACCACCGATCTTGCTGCTTTGATCGCCGAAAAAGGCATCTAAGTTCACGGTACGTTCGTAAACTCAAACGGGCGTAAATTCCAACGAGGCTTCTAGAAGCTCTATCAGATTGTAGAAGAGCCCTCGCCCTTAATTTACTTGAGGACGGGGGCTTTTTTTACACCCAAACCAAATCGTAACCGAAATATAATGTTTAGAATTGTTCATCAGAATTCTATTTTGGAATAATCCGGCTAAAACCAGATTTTAAGGATTGGCATTGGCGTTTAGGTCTCAACATCTACTCAGCTTTGGCGGAAGAGTCTCCTGGACTTTCTATGTGTTGCTGCTGATTTTGGTAGTGGCTCTTGGGCTGCGGCTGAACGGCATCAACTGGGACCAGGGATTTGCGTTCCACCCCGACGAACGCGATATCTATATGCGCTCCGGCTGCATGTATGACCTGCTGACCGACGCGCCAAACGCTTCACAATGCGGATACGTCCTGGGAGAACCAGATGCACAGCCGGGAATCCCCGGTATTGGCACGCTGTTGGACAAAGACCGCAGCCCCCTCAATCCCCACTGGTTCCCGCTGGGCAGCGTCCTGATTTACATACTTGTGTTCTTCCGCTACATAGTGGAACTGTTCACCAACATTAACTCTTTGGATATGCGCTATGTGGGCCGGCCACTGGCTGCGCTGGCGGATGTTGGGTCCGTTGCCATGGTCTTTGTCTTGGGCAGAAAATTCTACGGCAACGGAGTGGGGCTGCTGGCGGCGGGACTTACTGCGCTGTCGGTCATTCACATCCAAAACAGCCATTTCTTCAGACCAGAGACGTTCTCGGTCTTCTTCACCCTGCTCAGTTTCTGGGCCATGTGGCGGATGGTCGAGCGCAAAGACCTGAAATCCTCAGCGTTCCTGGGCCTGATGCTTGGTCTAGCAATCGCACCCAAAGTGAGCATCTTGCCCATCTTGGCGCCCATGTTCTTGGTCTATTGGTTCCGGGTACTGGATGAAGTTGACGGACATTGGTCAGACATCACCCGGGAGCTGGTGCCGCGCATATTCTTACATGCGCTACTGGCTGGCGGGATTGCTGCCGGGATATTCTTCCTGACCTCACCCTACGTGCTACTAGACGCTGGCGCGTTCTTGGGCGACCTGGGCGCTCAGACCAGAATGGCCCGTAACGCCGGAATGTGGCCGTTTACCATCCAGTACATCGACACGCCGTCATTTATCTACCAGATCAAACAATCAACGATCTGGGGGTTGGGAATCCCACTGGGTGTGGTTGCCTGGGCATCGATTCCGTTTACCGCTGCGATAGCGGCGTTCAGAAGTGAAACCAGACGGGCTGATTTGTTTGTGCTGGCCTGGGTGGTGCCAGGATTTGTATTTCTAGAGACCTTTGAGGTCCATTTCCTGAGATATGTCTTCCCGTTGATGCCAGTGATGATCATCATGGGCTCCCGGATGCTGCTCTGGATGGTTACTGCCTACCGACCACTGGATATGAACTTGGTCTGGCGAGTGGCCGACCCTGCCCGGTTCATGCCGCGCATCGCCGTCGGTCTGGTGGTCTTTGTGGTGGGTGCCACTGCTTTCTACGCCCTGGCCTTTCAGCAGGTCTACGCCAAAGACCATCCAGCCGTCACGGCGTCCGAATGGATCAATGACAACGTTCCCAACGGCACGGCCATTGTCAGCGATAACCACTGGGACGAGTTTGTGCCCAATCTATATACCTATGACCTGTGGCAGTTCCCGGTTTACGAAAACGACACTATCGATAAGATGGACACCCTGTCTGAGAAACTAGCGGCGTCCGAGTATGTTGTCTTTTACAGTAGCCGTCCCTACGCCAGCGCCGCCCGGGACCCAGAGCGGTTCCCATTCAGTAATAACTATTACCAGAACCTATTCGACGGCAGTCTAGGATACGAGCTGGACCGGTCTTTCACCAATTACCCGGAACTGCTGGGAGTATCGTTCCGTGACGACGCTATTTCCCGAGCCGGTCTGCCGCACCCCGAACCGCTGAACCCGCCGGAAACCTCAGCCATTAATTTTAATCTGGGGTACGCCGACGACAATGTGGTTGGCTACGACCATCCCACAGTGTTGCTGTTCAAGAACACCAAGCATCTGCTCGAAGACGTCATTGGGATTCGGCTAAAGTCGATTCCCCAGATCAGTGACCGAGAAGTTGGGCTCATGTTGTCGCCCGACGACCTAATTTCACAGCAAGAAGGCGGAACTTTCTCCGACATCGTGGACCGTGATGGCTGGACTAACAAACTGCCGGTGCTCGCCTGGATACTGGTGGTGGAGATCATCTATTTATTGGCGTTACCAATTACCATGTTCATCTTCCGGCCCCTGCCGGATCGGGGCATCATCTTGGCCCGAATCTTTGGCCTTCTGACGGTCAGCTACGTGGCCTGGCTGGCAGTCTCACTGGGATGGATGGATTACTCCCGTTACGCCGTCTACCTTGGTCTCGCCGTCGTTGGCGGATTATCATTGACCACCCTGGCCTTCCGCTGGCGAGAGATCACAGACTTCCTGAAAGAACACTGGCGACTGTTGGTCTTTGGCGAAGCTTTGTTCTTGGTGGCGTTTTTGGCATTTGTCCTATTGCGCCACGCCAATCCAGACCTGTGGCACCCCTTCCGCGGCGGCGAGAAGCCCATGGAGTTGGCCTACCTCTCTGCCGTAGTGCGATCCACCACTTTGCCGCCGTTTGACCCGTGGTTTGCTGGTGGTTACCTGAATTACTACTACTGGGGTTATTTCGTAATCTCCAGTGTGATCAGGGTTACGGGCATTCTGCCAACAACGGCTTTCAACCTGGCAGTACCATTGTTCTTTGCCTTGACCATTACCGGATCTTACACATTGGTCTACAACCTGACAGAGGGTGTACGACAGCGCCGGGCCAACCGTCCCAATGTTGGTCATCCGATCGCGCTGCCAGGCATCGGATCTCTACCGGAACTGGCTCACGGTGCTGGCCGGGCCCAATGGCGGCAGTGGGTTTGGAGTCCGGTGAGCGCAGGACTGATCTCCGGATTGTTCACTGCCGTGATTGGCAACTTAGACGGCCTGGTTCAGTTGGTCCAAAATTCCTGGCACAGAGTCTTTGACAGCACACCCTTCCCTGCGTTCGATTTCTGGCGCAGTAGCCGCATGCTGCCCAACCTGGAGAATATCGACCCCAACCCGTTGGCCTTCTGGGTCCCGGAACGATTACCGGGATACTCTGATATCTCGTTCCACATCACAGAATTCCCGTTCTTTACCTTCTTGTTTGCCGATCTGCACGCCCACATGATGGTGATTCCGTTCACCTTGTTGGTGATCGGTCTGGGTCTGAACTTAGTCATAGGGTTGCGAGACGGAGGTTGGCTGTGGACGATTGTGTCCGCTGCTGCATTAGCCTTGGGTCTGGGTTCGCTGTGGGTGGTGAATAGCTGGGATTTCCCCTCGTACCTGATCCTCACCGTTGCCTTATTGACCCTGGCAGTGTACTTCTCCAGAGGGACATTCACCGAAAAATTAGCACTTTTGGCGGCGTTGGTGATTGGAATTGTGGGACTGAGCATCCTGGCTTTCCTGCCATTCAATCAAACCTATGAGACCTTCAACAGTGGCTTGGACGTCTCGAAGTGGCGTACTCCGGTGGACCGCTTCCTGGGCATTCACGGACTCTTCTTATTCGTCATCGCAACGTTCCTGTTGCATCAAGCACGGGACATATTCAGAGACCTATTGCGCAGCCTCCGACGCCAAGAACTTGACGAGCCTGTGACGGGATTCAAATGGCTGCGAGTCATGATTCCTGCGGGTTTGCTGGCAGCCGTATTCTTCGCGGCCGCAGGGTTCTGGAATATTGCCTTGCTGGTAATATTTGTGATGCTGGCAGTTACGGTTGCCTGGAATACCTTCACCACCGAAGAAGGGGAGGATGAACGTCCTTTTGCAGTGGTCCCGTTGGTCCTTCTGGTATTGGCGTTCCTGATTGGCATTGGAGTCGATTTGGTCCGGGTTGAAGGTGATATTGGCCGGATGAACACCTTCTTCAAATACTACCTGGAAATCTGGGTGCTGCTGAGCGTGGTCTCAGCCTACATGCTCTGGCACCTGGGGGAATCAGGTTTCCTGCAGGCCAAGTTGAACTGGCGTTCCGGCGTCTGGTTGGGTGTGCTGGTGGTTCTGATTGGTTCCAGCTTGGTCTACACGGCCTTGGGCAGCCGGGCCAGAGTGTCTGACCGATTTACCGACGGGCCATCAACGCTGGATGGCACGGCCTATCTGGCTGCGGCGGTGCACTGGGAGCAGGACCAGCCCATTGATCTGAAATGGGACCAGGACGCCATTGAATGGATTCAGGACAACGTACAGGGCTCTCCGGTGATTCTGGAGGCCCATCTGAGCCAGTACCGGTGGGGCGGTCGCTTTGCCAACTACACGGGACTGCCCACAGTGATCGGCTGGCCTTGGCACCAGATACAGCAGCGGACGGATTACGCCTTTGCAATTCAAGACCGCGCTGAAGACGTCCGCGAGATGTACGAAACGGTCGATGAACAGCAAGCTTTGTTATTGCTTCAAAAATATAACGTCAAGTATGTTGTGGTGGGAGACCTAGAGCGAATTGCCTATCCGGTGGATGGTCTACAGAAGTTCGAAAACCTAGGACGTAAAGTGTTTGAGAACCAGGGTACGGCCATCTATGAATCAAATTGGAACTAACATAAAACTAGAAAATGACCTAGGTTTCGGGGTTGTCAAGGACTTTGACCACTCTGTTTCAACCATGATTAGGCATGATTTGACATAAGCACCAACATTGGTTAAAGTATAAAAACAATCTAAAAAAGCTTCCAGTCAGTTGCAATCAGATTGTTGGCAACTTAAAAACTTCGGGATCGGCGTTGATGCACCAGCGGGTGAAAACCTTAAGTGCGGAGTCGTTGTTTCGTAGAGGCCTCTACCAAGCAAGTAGGAGTCTTTAATTAATTTGGGTGCGTGGGCCTCGTGCCTTTGTGTCAGTACAACCGTGGAGGGCATTTTCGGGTGAACTGACAGTACAAGGCCTGACCTAGTCAGCCTTTTCCAGTTGGTTAACCTGCTAAGACGTGTAGTGTGTGGTGTTTGGGGTTCTTAGTAGAGCAAGTGGAGGGGGCTGATTTTTTGTGTCAAATCGTCGGGCAACCAAAAGATTAGCTTGGAGATTTCCACCTAGGGTATGACCCAAGCACCCGCAACATGCTGATGGGATCAGAAAGGGCTGCCAACGCCTCTTTCATGGGAGACTCCTCCCGGTGGCCGACA
>Ga0209402_10005456_pt1 | contig 11322 bp, 13 predicted proteins | sample ArcticOcean_MG_C_3_FD_187437 | JGI IMG/M metagenome (GOLD analysis project Ga0209402, IMG submission 187437) | Marine microbial communities from western Arctic Ocean - ArcticOcean_MG_CB8_126 (SPAdes) (version 2) | ecosystem: Environmental > Aquatic > Marine > Oceanic | place: Arctic Ocean... | reverse complement strand
TGATGTTAAAATTGGGAGTCTACTTGACAAACACATCGTTGAAGAGACTATACAGAGAGAGCAATTAGAAGAAAAGGTAAACTTCTATGAGAAAGAATTCAATATTAACCCACTTAGCTGGGGTAAGCGGAAAAAGAAGTAAATGGGTAGTCTAACTATCCACTTGAAATGTGCGAATTATGCTACATTGCGTAACGCAAATCTGCATAATAGTATGAAAAATCAGGATAAAGCATGAAAAATAGTAACAAATCATCAGGTTTCGTCCTTAATTACTCGGAATGAGAAAGATACTATCAATACTGTTCTACCACTTAGGTCACTTCGCAGATAGACTTTTATGGTTTAATAGCCCTATGAGTGAGTGGGCAGAAGATAGTCTCGGAAACTTGCATCAATGGTCTATGTGGCAGTCGGTACAGTACGATGATTATTATGAAATATGGCAATCCAATAACCAAATTACAAGGTAATATGAAGAATGGATTTTATGGCTATATATGGCGAAGCCGGAATGATTGGCGTAGTGGGTGCAATGTTTGTGTATCTAGTAGTTTCAATGTCGAAGAAATCAGACGCACAGGCTCAAACGCTAGAAGATTTGAAGATTGAAAATCGTGGACAAAGTGAAACTCTTGAGAATATACAGGGTATGGTTATTAAATTAATTGAAAGATGGAATAAATCAGACGAAATATCTCTTCGTCATAGAGAAGATGTTATTCGTGAAATTGGCGATTTATCTGAAAAGGTAAGTTATGTAAGCGGAAGGATTAATAGTAAAAGCAATGGATAGTTTAAAAGTAACAGGCATCAGTACAAGTTTAGGTCTAGTATACTGGACAGATTTACTTTCGGGGGTATTGATGTGCGTAATGTTTTCAGCCCAGATTTATTATCTGTATTTAAAAACAAAAAAAATAAAGGGGTTGTAAATGGAATGGCTGTCAATAAATTGGGAATGGGTTCTATTGGGATTTATGATTGCGGAAAAACTTGTCAAAATGTCCCCATCAGATAAAGATGATATTCTTTTGGATGTAATAATTCAGGGGCTTACTAAAATGGTCAAGGGAGAAAAGAAATGAGTATGCTATCTAAGTATATTGACAAGTATATCGCAAAGAAGGTTGCAAAACATGGGATGAAGGGGGCTATCGTTTGGTTTATTAGTAAAGTGGTGAAACTCACGCCCACTAAGAAGGATGACCAGATGTTCGCTGAAGTAAAAAAAATATTGGATAAGTTCTAGTGCCGAAATTTGGCAAGAGGTCTAAAGAGAGACTCCGTGGGGTTGATGCAAAACTCCAGAATGTACTAAATGAAGTATGTAAATACTTTGATATTACCGTTATAGAAGGAGTACGCTCTCAAGAAAGACAGGATGAATTAGTCTCACAGGGAAAATCTAAGACAAAGTTTGGAAAACATGTTCAAGGCAAAGCTGTAGACATCGCTCCATATCCCATTGATTGGAAAGCAAGGGATGATTTTCATCTTCTAGGAGGATTCATTCTTGGTGTTGCATCTCAAATGGGTGTAAGGATTCGTTGGGGTGGCGATTGGGACTCTAGTTCTCTATTCAAGGGACAACGCACAACCAAGAATAATAATTTTGATGATTTGGTTCACTTTGAAATACTGGACTAATCTATGTTAGTTACTAAAACAGATTTATCTTGCATCAACATACAAAATGTTTTAATATAGGGGCGTTATGGCGTACTGCACAAACAGAGATTTAAAAGATATATTCCCATCAATAGATGAGTTTGATACAAAAATAAGTGTTTATGGATGGGTAGTCCATAGCACATCTCTTTATAGAGCAGATAATTGCGGACTGATTACGCTTCTTTTTGCCAATGGTCAAGACCTAGGTTCTGCTGAAGCAAATAGTGGCGTAGTAAATGCAAATGGTGAGTGGTATTATGAATCATCCCTTGATTCTGTTTATTATTACAATAGTGCCACAAATCCAAATGATATGCTCATGGAGTCAGGTGATGATTGGGTAGACATACGCACACGTTATATCTCCAACGCATCTAAATATCTTGATTCAAGGCTTGATGCAAACCTACCGAGAGAACAATTTAAAGACCAAGATGGTAATTACGATTATATCATAGTGCGGACTACTGCACTTCTCACTTGTAGTTTTTTAATTCGTGCATCCAGCCCAACGTCTGAAATAGCCGATGCTTTATTCAATGAAGCTGAACTTAATATTGCTTCTCTCAATGAAGGAAGTACGAAGCTATCTTGGCAAACAACTGGCGATGCATCAATGGGCATTATTAGAGAGAAAACAGTAAGTGGAAGTCTGCGAGTAGTTGATACACGAGGTGCTTACTCAGGGATATACGATAAAATTGGTGTAAAGATTACAACTGCTGGTGTAATGGGTACTGCTAAGTATTCATATTGGGCGGGGAATTCCGACAATCTCGGTTCCGAAAGAATGAATAATGCTGATACTGCTGATTATGTTGATACAGTCAATGGAGCATATCAACCCGTTAGCGGTGGACTATCAATCAGGTTTGCTGGTGATACAGGAGATTCGGCTACATTGAATGATAAGTGGGAAATTGAAGTACATGGCAGAAATGAAAAAACAGATAGTGGCTCGCCAAGTTCAATTAGAATGACCCGTAGATGATAACTTTTGTTAATATCTGGGAAACAAAGATTTTAGACCCTATCCGTTCATTCCTGAATACGGAATTTGCTGGTAGTATCCCCGTCTATACTGGGGATTTTAAAGACATGGGAAGTCAGTCAATAAGACTTAACCCCATTGGAAGCGATTTAATTGATTATACTTCCGTAGGGGAAACAAGAGAGTATATAATAGATGTATCGTATACTTTTAAAGAGAAATCAATTAAGAAGGATACTTGGGAGCATATACTCCGTCAAGTGTCGCACATAGAAGCGTTATTCCACGATAACATTAATAATACTTTCTTTAATGGGAGATTAATAAATTGCCGAGTAAACGATAAGACAGAAGATGAAGGTACGATTGACGGCTTAAATGTTATGAGATGGGAGTGGCGTGGTATGTTTTTAGGTAATTTATCATAAGAAAGTAAAAAGGACTATTATGAAAATCAAAGCAAAGGATGGCACTCTTAGTAGAGTCCCCGGTGGGTTGGGAGATAAGCTAGTAAGAGACTTAAAGGCTGGAAAAGAAGTTGAAGTGGATAAAATACCACATAAACTTATTTCACTAGTAGATGTAGTACAATCAAAACCAAAAATTAGCAAGGAGGTCAAGTAATGGCTTTTAACACATCAGCATTCTCGCCAAAGGAATGGACAATAGGCGTAGCAGAAGAAACCACAGTAGGGACAGCAGTAACGTCTTTCAAGGGGATTGAGGTAGAGTCTATTTCAATGCCATCAATTAATGACCTACGGGTCATGGAAAAACGGGCTGGTAGCACAGGAAGAGTCTTAAATGAAGATGACCTATTTTACCTTGAAGCTGGAGCAGAACATGAATTTAGTGTCGGTGGCACTCTAACCGATGACCTAATCCCAATCCTAGTGGAAAATGCGATGGGTGTTGCTGTCGCATCTGACGTAGTTCTTGTTGATTCTGCTCACGCACCAGCATCTTTCTTACATGGTGCAAGCACCAGCGGTAGTCACAATACTGTTTGCTTTGCAATAGACGGGGTAAGTAGCCCAGCATCTTCATATACATTAAAGGGGTGTGTTATTGAGTCCCTGACCATATCTGCAAATGCATCTGAAGATGGCGGTAGGTATAAATTTGAACTAACAGCAAAATCTCGTTCTCCATTTGAGTCTACGGCTCATGCGAGTAGCGTAAATACAATAGCCGCATATACAGAAAACTTTATATTCTTAGGTGATTTTTCTATCGACAAAACAGTATTTGCACAAGCTGTTGTGTTGGATACATTGTCTTTGGCAATAGAAAATCCTGTAGCGTTTTTAGGTAATGGAGCATCAGGTGTCCCAGAAGCGTATATGCGGTCTGTCCCCGAATTTAAAGCCACAGCATCTTGTGGGGTTAAGTTTGATGCTAATACAGCTGGATTTATTGATAGCTGGAGAGAGCAATCAGTAGCAACCCCTAAAGGCTTGTACATCGCATCTCATGCAACTTGGGGAAGTTCTACAGCAATAGGAGGCATAAAAATGGATAACGTAATTTTTGCTGAACAACCATCTTATGACGAAGGTGATTTCATGAAGATTAATTGCGTATTACAATCTATTGACGATGAATCTGACTCAGAGATATTATCAATTAGAGTGACATAATGAAAGAACAGAAACTCCCTAAAGGAGCAAAACTTAGAGAGATGTCAGTTGATGAGATTGACTTCTGTAATGATTTACCACAAATGCGTTATGAAAATGACGAAGTAGTGGCTATTACCAATCTTTCAAAAGCAAGAACGGCTTGGATTCGCAAAGGAGTTGTGGGGGCTGATGATAAATTCATCAAGTCCTTATCCGACAGCGAGAAGAACGAACTATCCATAGCCGTACAGGAATACCAACGCTTGGGGGAGTAGAAACCCTTACATTGGGAGCTAACTTCTTAATTGATGGACAATGTGGGGGGTGTAGGTTTCATACATACCCCTACGAAGCTCAAATTCCCATCTTAATCGATGGCAAATATGAGACTCGACACTTTACATCAAATGACGATGTTTGGTTGGTAATAGACCTTTTAACAAAGGAAACGGAACAAACAAATACTGAGGGTAGGAGTTTCAATATCGCAGAGTCGGTAATGGCACAACTACCCTTTTTTGCTTGTCAGAACATGATGTTAGACAGGGAAGCACAACAAGATATATCAAGATATATGTATTCAAAGCAATTTCAAATATCACCATATAGCGGAAGCTATGGCGAGCAACCTAAAAAATGGGTTGAAAAGAGTTTTCTACTCAATAACCTTATTGAGAGACAAAAAGCAAAGGCAATGAAAAATGGCTAAAACATTTCAAGATACAATAACAGTCAAATTTATAGGTGATGGGACTGGTCTAGAAAAAACTATAAAAGACCTAGACGTAGCAACAAAGCTCTTAATAGACACCCAGTTAAAGCTGAAAAAATCAGAAGAAAAGAAAACTAAGGCTTCTAAAATGCTGACAGAAGCCAATCGCAAATTGTACATAGAACTTAAGTCGAAAGGTATCCCAAGTTTCAAGCACTTAAGAGTGGAAACTGACGTTCTAACGAGAGCATTCAAGGGTAATAAAACTGCAATAAGAAAAGTCAGAAATGCTATGAAACTAGCTACGGATAGGGCAGATAAATTCAAAAATACAACTAAGGTATTAACAGAAGCTAATCGCAAACTCTATAGGGAATTAAAATCAAAAGGCTTAACGTCTTTTAAACAGCTAGGGCTATCTTCTGGTATCCTCACGAGGGCTTTACAGGGAAATAAAACTGCTATACACGCTGTACGAAATGCTATGGCTGGACTTACCGTTACTAATAAAAAATTAAGGGGAGGTCTACTCGCCACAGTCCACGACACTCGTATACTTGGAGGTTCGTTTGCTGTTCTAAGGTCTAAAATGTTGTTGGTTTCATTCGCCACTTCCTTAGTTGGAATGTCCATAGGAAAATTATTAAAGCTCCAAGCTGAACAGGAGAAGGCGGAAAAAACCTTAAGTCTTGCATTGGGATATAGGTCACAAGCACTATTAGACTTTGCATCTGCACAACAGAAAGTAACAAAATATGGGGATGAAGAGACAATCACCGCTATGGCTCTAGTGGGTGCTTATACGATGGATGAAGAAGCTATTAAGAAAGTAACGAAAGCATCTATGGAATTAGCATCTGGTCGTGGTATGGATTTAAAATCTGCCATAGATATGGTTTCTAAGAGTATCTTTAGTGGTACAAATGCTCTCACTCGGTATGGGGTGGAGATAGGAGACGCAACCACAAAAGAAGAAAAACTCGTTGCAATTACTGAGCGACTTACTGAAATGTATGGAGGTCAGTCCGAACAGTCTGGGACACTTGAACTAGCAACAATACAACTAGGAAATAGCATAAGTGACGTAGGTGAAAAATTTGGTGCAGTATTAACTCCAGCAGTCATGTCATCTATGACCGCTATAAAGGAGTGGACAAATACAATTAAACAAGAAGATATTAATAATTTTACAAAAAATCTTGTAACATTAACAGCTACATGGTATACCTTTAGATTAGCTGTTGTTATGTCGCATTGGGAAATAAAGAAATTCATTGTATCAGTAACTGCAACCACTTTTGCTATGAAGACGTTACAAGTCGCAATGGTAAGAACAGGCATAGGTGCGTTGGTAGTGGCTCTTGGATTCACTATACAAAAAATGCTAGAATTATCTGGCTGGTTTGATATCGCATCAAAAAAGTCTAGGGAACTCACAGATGAAATTGAAGCACTAAGAAAAGCACAGATAGCACTACACGCTGGACAATTAGACGAAGCGACTATTGCGAAATTTGCCAAAGAAGAAGAAGAATTAAGGAAATCCACCCAAAAGAAAACAGAAGCATTCTATGAAGAAATCAAAGCACTAAAGATAAAGAATGAATTAACTACAGCCACGACTAACCTAGAAAGAATTAGGATAAAAATGGGTGATGAGTGGGTTAGGACTCATGGCAAACTCGTAGTGGCAATGTTGGTTGAGATGGGGACAGAAGAACGGCTCATAGAAATTAAGAAACGAAGAGAAGAGAGAGCTAGGATAGAACTCGCAATAGCTAATAGGATTAAATCAGCACTTGACGCTACTGCATCTGCTCAGATACTGGTTCTTGAAAGTACCTTAAGACTCATTCAGGTTCAGGAAGATATGAATGGAAGTACCATCGCTGGTCAAGAAGCCATGGATAACCTTCAAAATTCAATAATAAAACTAAAAAACCCAGTTGATAATGTAGTCGATACATATAAAGAATGGTTTGCTGTTCAAGATAAGACATTTGATAAAAATAAACAAATGGCAGAGTGGGTTGCAAAACTGACTGAAGAGAATTATGCACTAGCCGACTCACTCGGATTAGTAAAGAAAACTCAAGCAGAATTAAACGCTGAGTCTGCCGTAAAGTCTACAACGGTGTCAAAAGAAAAAGAAGTCAGGGCAACGCTAGAATTACTGGAAGCGGAACACGCAGAGTTTGTTTGGATGGACACTCACATAGAACAACGAAAAGCTAAGTTAAAACTATGGGAAGGGGAACGTGCATCTCTCAATGAGCAAACACTAGGGACAGAATCGCTAGAAGGTGGCTCTGGTAGATTTAAAGAACTAACTCAATTAATAGCGGAAGCCGAAGCTAGTATTTTAAATCTTGGGCATACCGAAGAGCAAGTATTTCAAAAAAAGGCACTCGCTCAAGCAATAAAGGCAACAAAAGAAGAACTGGATGGGCTTGCAAAAGCTCAAATGACGGTAGCAGAGAAAGATGCTTCATCGGCAATAGCAAACACCATTACAATGAAAGAGGAAGCTATCCGTGTCACCCTTGAACAATTAGAGCTTGAAAAAACTTTAATGAGTATCCAATTGGGTGAGAATGTTGGAGTTCGACCCGATACAACTGATGAGTTGGCGCAATACGATGCTATTATCGAAGCAATTCAGAATCAAAAAGATGCCCTTATAGACTTGAATGAGACAAAAAAAGCATCGATGGCAGAATCTATTGATATAGGTCTGCAACAATTTCAACAAGCAACTGGTGCTTATAGCTCATTTGTACAGGGTGCGGTAGACTCTGATATAAATGCCCTGAAGGCTAGGGATGATTACCAGAGAGCATCCGCAGAACAACGTGCAGTAATGGAAGAAGATGTAAGAAGAAAGAATATGGTATCCCTGAGAAGGAGTGAAATACTTAAAAAGGCATCCGCTGTTGCATCTGCATCAATGAATACATATGAAGCAGTAACTGAAACATATGCAAAAATACCACATCCATGGAAAATTCCAGCATCTCTTATGATGGCTGGTCTTGGTATGGCTCAAGTTGCGTCTATTGTCGCTACACCACTTGCATATAGACAGGGTGGATTAGTTGGCGGTCAAAGCCACGAACAGGGCGGTACAATGATTGAAGCTGAACGTGGAGAATTCGTTATGTCGAGAAGTGCGGTTGAATCTATAGGTACATCAGCATTAAATAATATGAATCAAGGCGGTGGTGGAGCAATTACAATAAATATATCTGCACCGCTTGTGGATGAAACAGTTATAGACCACATTATACCAGCAATAAATAAAGCACAAAGAATGAATCTCGCATAATGGGTGCTTACGATGATAAATTAAAGCTGGGGAATATCAATGAAAATTGGGCTTTTAAATTTGAAGATTCTGGTGGTGGGACGTTAAATCTATCCTTTGCAGACTTTACGTTTTTAGGTGCTTTTTATCATGGTGTTATTTTAAATAAACCATCTATACGGGAATCGATTAATCTCAGTAAGTCTACGGCTAAGTCGTCCAATATCAGCATCACAATCGCTGACTTTACATATCAAGGAAGCCCCGTATCAGAATTCCTCTTTGATGGTTCTGTAAATTTTATTAACCAAGATGTAAAAGTTTATTCTTCCATGTCTACTTCATATGTCCAAATAGGTGAGTTTAGAACAGAGAATCTCTCAACCGACGGTAACACAATCACTATTACAATGGCTTCAAAACGACCTTGGGATAATATATCAATAGCCAATAATAAACACCCAACGGCTAGTGTATACGAACCAGTAGTCTATGGTGGGTTTACACCATCACCGAATACAAATACCGCACTTGATTGTACAGCAGTTCGTATGGGTGTATTTCCTGTACAAGTTATTTCATCTGGCAACTCAAAGATATTCTCATTAATGCCTAGGAGTTATGTGGCTACGGATAATGCTTTTATACATGATTACGCTGGTTTCAATCAATTTATTCCACTTAGATTATCTTCGGCTGTCTGGAGTGGAACATCCCCCAATAATAGAGTAGATTCAGTTACGACACAAATAGAGACCCATGGCAATCTTAATGTATTGGGGTCTAGATATATGCATCCCATTTCTGGCACTAAATATGGAAGTAACTTTGAAGGTTATATGACAACAGAAGTAGCTGAACCAGATTTTGCTGGGAGCATTACAATGTTTGCTAAACCAGAAAATATATTTAAGTACAATGAAGACGATACTCTTGATACTACATCGTCTAATCCCGGAGCTATGGGAAATTACGACACATCTTCAGGGGAGGACATCCATTTATTGGTCAAGACTCCACAAAAGAAATATATGACAGAATATATAAAAGCATTTATCTTAAATGTGATTTTAATAGCAGATGACGGTACTCTCAATTATCCCAATGTATTTTATATTGATGCTTTTGGGAACAGATTTGCGACCAGCGATGATTTATTTTCAAGTCCCGTGCGAAGAGACTATAATGAAACGGTAGGTTCTGGAGTTACCCTAGGCTATATAGGGGCTGTAACAATGGATGGTAAATCGGACAATCATATTTTAGGTTTAGATGGATGTATGTGTCCAGATGACCTATTGATTAGAGTGTCTTCGATAGCCCATGGTGGAGGGGCGGTCGGTGGCGATGGGGAAGATTGTAAAATGTATATAAAGTCTCTACAGATGCATTTTGTTCGTGCTATTCCCGTATCGGATGGGACTGGGTCTACTTTATCTGCTCTTGAAGCATCGGGTATAAAAGACATGGAGACACTTACGGAGATTGAGCAGTTCTACTGTGGTGGTAATGGTCAAAAAGCATCATGGAGTGGAACCCCAGATATAACTCTAATACACGAAGCACATAGAGATATGTTAATTAGGTATTGTGGGGTCAGCACATCAACTCCAACGGATTGGTCTGACCTCAATACATCCAAGAACGATTGGAAGATTAGGTGGTGGCAACATGAGCCAATTGAACTAAAAAAAGCCCTAGAGAAGCTACAGTATGAAGGTGGATTTATATTTCGGTTTTCTAGCTCTGGTAACCCACAATATATACATATTAAAGATTCAATGGCAGTTGACGAAACGCTTACGAAACATGATTTGGATAATATAACAATTCAACCGTCACCATTTAATGAACTATTAACAAAAATGAAACTTGACTATCAGAGACATCCGGCAGAAGGTGGGTATGTTGTGAGCAAGGAAGTAGAAGCTCAAACAGAGAGGACAAAGTGGAATATTGCAACTAAAGAAAATGAAAAACAAGTTCAATTAGACGCATATATTGAGCCGTCTATTACGGAATACGGTGGCTCAACACAAGCTAGTTCTTCTTCTCCCAATGATAACTTTTTTGCTTATTACTATAGTATCTTTGGGGATATAAAACTTATCGTTAGTGCAACAATTGTCAATCCAAAATACTTTGAATTAGAAGTGGGTCAAATATTAGCCTTTGACGATATGCATCCAGTAAAGGCATTTAATACATCATGGTCTGGATTAAAATTTATGATTACATCAACCGCCCGAAGTATCGGGATATTAAAATTTGAAGCGAGGGAAATATGAGTTATAATAGAATTGGGATACCAAGGGCATTTGTGGATTTGATAAGTTATAATCTAGCAACTGGATGGAGCGAACCAACAAACATAACATCCTTTAGGAGGGGTGGCTCAACAGCAGTTAGTTTAGTTTCTGGTTCCGGTGGTATAATCGAGTTGTTTGATATGAAGCCATCCAATCACATAACCATTGAAAGGGAGAATAAAGAATTTTATATCCAATATGATACTGAATTTGCCACAGATGCATTAGCTGAATCATCATTTCTTGCTATCTTAAATCACAATTTCTATAGTTCATGTGTGGTATTTAATGTTGATATAAGTGACGACACAACATTTCCAGTATACCCGACAAGCGATACTGATATTGAGTGTATTACTGGGAATAATGGTTCTGAGTTTTGGTTTCAGTCTGGGTTGGGACTTGGATGGAACTCTGGATTTGCTGGGATGAAAATTAAAATAAAAGACCCGAGCGATGATGACAATGACGGATGGTATACGGTAGATAATATTTCGGGTGATAAGTTATTTGTGGCTGAGACTCTCAATGCGGATACAGAGATTAGAGACATAACATTTTATAACACCACAACCAGAGTCACAACAGAAGGCAACTATACCGATGTTATAAATGCCGGTGTAGGTACTTCTACTGGTGAAATTAACCCACTTCAGAATGGATGGACATTAATGACTTTTCCAACCGTTACGGTGAATAATAAATACTTA
>Ga0209402_10005448_pt1 | contig 11330 bp, 8 predicted proteins | sample ArcticOcean_MG_C_3_FD_187437 | JGI IMG/M metagenome (GOLD analysis project Ga0209402, IMG submission 187437) | Marine microbial communities from western Arctic Ocean - ArcticOcean_MG_CB8_126 (SPAdes) (version 2) | ecosystem: Environmental > Aquatic > Marine > Oceanic | place: Arctic Ocean... | reverse complement strand
TCGAGGTCCCCCGTCCACTCCGTATCCAGCGCTTTGACGGTCTCGCACACGGAGTCCAGCCAGATTTCGTACAGTTTCGGGGGAATATTCAACTGAGACCGACCGTGTGACTTGCCGATGCGCTCGAGCGTGCTGCGCATGTTTGGGTCCGCGACGTCATGACTGACCATGATCTTTACCGTCGCTCGAAGAAGTTTGTGCTGCTTGTCGAAATCGGTGTCGGCGAAGAACGGGGCGATCTCGGGCGAGGCGTCGAGGAAAATCTCGTAGAACCTCTCGGTGAAATTCCCACTGGCTTCGCATCTCTCGAAGCTGAGTTTTACCTCGTCTCGCGCTTTGGACAGAACGGTCCGCTCCACTTCACGGTCCCCGATGTCCCGAAAGAAGTCGATTCGACATGTCACAGGGCCGTCGAGGCTCAGCTTGTGGGGCGCCTCCGGCGCGATGATGACGAGGTCGGGCGCCGAGACTTCGCGTTCCACATTCGTCGCTAAGTCCACGAAACGCACCCTCCCCTCCAAGATTGTGCAGTACCGCCCAATGGTCGGGAGCCAAAGCATGCTCCTCTCGTAAAGCCGCTGGAACGGTCTCTTGTGTGAAGGTCGGCGAGCACCCCATGGGCGCCAAGTCCGTAGGAAGGGTTTGATGGTCCACTGGGTCACCTCAAATCAGTTGGGTCTGCGTTCAGCTCGGGTTTCGAGCGCCGAGTAGCGCACGGCCTTAGTGTTCTTCAACCGCCCTTTCGATCGCTGCCAGCAATGCCTCGGATGACTGCGCCCCGACTGCGGCAAAGCGCATGTCGAAGACGAACGTGGGTGTCCCCGTGATGCCGAGCCGCCTCGCCGTGTCCGTCGTCTCGATGATCGCGTCCTCGTATTGCCCAGCGTCGAGGCCCTTCTTCATCCGGCCGACGTCGAGTCCGCTCGAACGCGCGATATCCTCCACGACGTCCGGGTCGCCTAGGTCCCGCCCCTGCGCGAAGTACGCTTTGAAGAGCGCCTCATGAAACTCGGGGAAGCGCTCCGGCTCCTCGACACGGGCATATTCACCGGCCATGAGCGCGCGGTGGGTGTTCGAGACCTTGGGCCGCCGCCCGACTTCGAGTCCCTCCTCAGCGGCGCTTCGACGCAGCGCTTCCTGCATCTGCGCCCATTGCTCCCTGGAGTACGGCAGCTCTTCGACCGACATCCCTTCGGGCGGCACCTCGGCGTGGATCTCGTACGGTCTCCATCGGACCTCCACGTCGGTCCCCTCCGGAACTCGACGGAGCGCTGACTCGAGACGGGCCCAGCCGACGTAACACCACGGGCAAGTGTAGTCGCTGAAAACGTCGAGATGTACGGTTCTATCCACCGGAGTCATGGGGGAAGTAAATCTTCGTTGACGCTCAGTGGCAAGGGTGTTGGTGCTCCCACGGACTGGTAAATATCAGCGCCGCAACTCAACGACCTCCCAAACGCTGCTAAAGTCGTCGGTCCAGAGAGGCCCATCCACCGGCATCGACTCTTCGAACTCGTGTACGGCACGAGTATCGAGAAACTCACGGTTGTTGGTTAAGAGAATCCAGTCCGTAGAGCTGATCTGTCGGTCGATCCTACCCGGGTGTTCGATGTACAGCGCGCTCAGGTCCGCTGCCGCCGCGAGGCTCGCCACGATCGGGACAAGATCGACGTACCGGTTGCTGACGTGTATTGCGAGGATACCATCATCTGCCAAGTGCGCGAGATACGTCTCGACGCTCTCTAGGGTCAAGAGATGAATCGGGATCGCGTCGCTGTTGAAAGCGTCCACAACGAGAAGATCGAACCGCTGGGCGTCACCCTCGGCGAGCTGGCGTTCGAGCACGATCCGTGCGTCCCCCATCAGCACGTCCACGTCGTCGCCGCGCGAGGCCGCGTCTTCGAGATATGTGAACCTCTCTCTCGACCACAGTTCCACCCGTGGATTGATCTCGTAGAAGCGTGTGTAGTCGGGGACGCCCCCTACGCGGGCACGAACGTACGTCTCGTCGGGATGGTCGGGGTCGACGTGGGCGTTCGAGTAAGCGGCCATCGTCCCGACCCCCAACCCCACGACCCCGACCCGGAACTGGCGCGTGGAGTCGGAGCGCGCCGGATGATGGCGCACCGCGAGGCCGACCCCCGTCTCGGGGCCGAAATACGAAGTCGGCCAAGTCGGGTTCCGCTGAAGTTGAAGACCGTGTCGGATGTTCCCGTGTGTCAGGGACAACTGATGCGTGGATGCCCCAACGAAGCGCTCCCTGATCACGAGCGTTCCGTAAAAATTACGAGCTTGCGCGATGACCGACCGTCCCGACTCACCGACTTGCCAGCTGAACGCGCCACCGAGGAACCAGAGCCCGGCGGCGACCATGGCGCTCGTTCCAAAGCGAGCGAGGCCTCGACCGGTGGACCACCACTCGATGAGAGGCTGCCCCTCCATACGCCGCCACACCTCGAGGACAAGCAGAAAGGCCAGCACCGCGTATGGGAAAGTGAGCAAAAAGGAGACCCGCCAGGCGAGGAACGCCACCTCGAGGGTCGCCGTGGAGTTGGCTTCCACCCACGTGCCCACAACGACCGTCTTGTACGCTCCTAGTGCGATCACGACCAACGCGGCCCCCCAACAGAGGCCCGAGAATACCCTCGTGGGAAGCGACTTTTTCGGGGCTTCGTCGAAGCGGAACAGTTTTGGCAGCACGACGATTGCGGCCAGAGTGTAACAGGCCACGAGCAGAACCTGATATTCGTAAAGCCCGACAAACATCGCGGGCGCGACGATGGCGACGAGCGTGCCCCCCAACGCACCCCCGACCGCCACCATCAGGAAAAAGAACGTCAGATGGCGTGGCGCCGGACGCATTCGGGCCAACTCGCCATGACAGACCATGCAGCAAACGAATAGCGTGAACGCATATCCCAACACCTGTTCGGCGACCTCCAACTGGCCACTCCGGTAGAGGAGTCGTACGGCGTTCACGAGCGCGACCGGGAGCAACGCGGCGAACAATGGTCGTATGTACCATCGGTCGGAGTCGAAGCAGAGGATGAACGTCAGTAAGTAGAGGGCGAGCGGGACGATCCACAGGAACGGGACGACGGCGATATCGAGCGTGATCTGGTTTGTGGTCGCGAGCAAGAGCCCGGACCCGCACGCCGATAAAGCGATCCACATGAGTGCGGTTCCGACACCGGGCAGCGCATCGATCCTGGCGCCGACCCCGTCCGTATCGGCCGCTTCGGCGTCCAGATCGCCTCGACTTGGGTGCTCAGCCGAAGGACGAGTAACGGACCAGGCACACGCCCCACAAAGCCCGGCGAACACGACGTACCCGACCGACCAAATCGACATTTGTGCCCGTAGCGGGACCAAGCGCTCAACGAGGAACGGATACGAGAGAAGGGCAAGCAAGGAGCCAGCGTTCGAGAGGGCGTATAACCTGTAGGGCGACCGACCGGGCACGAGCGAGGCAAACCACATCTGGAGAAGCGGGGCCGTTGCCGACAGGACGAAGTACGGCGCACCGACGGAAAGAGTGAGAATCGCCAGGATGCGCCCGATAGGAGAATCGGGACCGGCCGGTTTTAAGGCCTCGGCGGGCGTAATCGGCAACGTAACGAGGGCCAGAACTAGAAGCGATATGTGAACAATCGCCTGACGACGCCAAGACATCGGGCCGAGGATGAAGTGTGCGTACGCGTAGCCGGCCAAGAGCATCAGCTGGAAAAAGAGTAGCGATGTGGCCCAAACACCCGGTGTCGAACCGAACCAGGGCAAGATGTACTTGCCGATAATCGGCTGGACTTGAAAGAGCAGAAACGCGCTCAGAAAAACCGTCGCAGCGAACACTACCAGAAGCCGGACGCCCGGAAAGGGCGGCGTAGCGAGACCAAGATCGTCAACGACCCGCGAGGTGGATTCGTCCTCGCTCTGGTCGTCCTGCTTCTGTTTGGTATCGGCGTGGCCGGAGCGGTGGGATACCAAGTGGTCCTCAACGAAGCCGTGCTCTCCGTCCACACCAAAGAGACGCAAACGGCGCTCTCGATCGCCCGCGCCGGTCTGAGGATGTATATGGGCAAGCAGATGGGGGTTGAACACGACGACATCATCACCTACCCCCTCGAGGGGGGCGACGCGGTCGTCACCGCACGTCGTGTGGCCGAGGTCGATGGTCACGAGACCCTGTATTTACTCTCGTCAGAGGGGGTCTACGCGGACCCGACCTTTGAAGGCTCCCCCGCTAGGCGCACCGTCTATCAGTACGTCAAGAAGCGGGGGGTCGTCCTAGACCACATGGCCGCACTGACGCAGGCGACGGGGGGTGTCCGGCTGCGCAGTGGGACGAACACTTATGGGGATGATGGAGCCAGCAGCGGCGACTGCGAACAGCCCCAAGCTAACCTGATGAGTGTCCTGATGGGATCCGGTTCGCTGGAGATCGACAAGGGCGCGAACCTGAACGGGACCAGCGAATCCCTTACCGTCGGCTCTAAACAGGCGGTGCTCGACTCCTTGAATCTCGATTGGGATCTGATCACCAACCCATCCTTCGCCGTGGACTACGAAGACGAGCTCCCGGACTACGGTACGCTGCCCTACGACTCGTTCCCGACGGTCCGCTTCAACGGTAGTTTGACTTTGGACAAGAACGATGAGGGCTGGGGACTATTGATCGTCAAGCAGACGCTTACGGTCGAGGACGGTTGGTGGTGGGACGGCATGGTTCTGGCCGGGCACCTCGTGACTCCCAACAACCAAATCTGGATCACGGGCCTCGCGGTGGCGGGTCTCGACGGGCTCGGCGGGTATACCGATATTCGCGACAAGACCGAGATCAAGTACCACCGCTGTTACGCGTACAAAGCGGGTGAGAAGTTGAGCCACTTCGTGCCGGTCGGCGGGACCTGGTGGGAGGGAATGTAGGAGCTTCCCACCCCGCCAAACGGCCTCTTGCTTCAACGATCTTGTTTAACGATCCCAGGCGCATACCTTCGATCGACGGGAAGGCATTTGCGGGTAACCTCATCTGCGGAGGAGAGACCCATGGATTCGAAACAACCCGATCGAAGGGTATTCCTAAAACGCGGGGCCGCGTTGGCCGGTGGTCTGACCTTGGGAGCAGTAGAGCCCGTCAGCCGCCCGGCACCAGCATCCGGACAGTCCGTCGAGGGACAGTCCCAAGAGGCCCAGGACTATTCGAGTGAAGAACTGATCGCCTACGGCGAGCGCTCCCGTTTCGTGACGTCGAAACGTATACCGCACCCGCGCGGCGGCAGGCCGTCACCCGATGAGTTTGGGCTCGTCTTTCATGTCGCGGCTCCGCTTCAAGATTCGGTGGGCGTGATCACACCATCCGCGCTCCACTATATCGGGACCACCCGGGGCTCCTACGTTCCGGACATCGATCCAGCGGAGCATCGTCTCATGATCCACGGCCTGGTGGACCGTCCGCTGATCTTCACCATGGATGAGTTGAAGCGTTTCCCCTCTGTGACCCGACTTCACTTCATCGAGTGCGCGGGGAACCGTTCGAACCCCAGGCAAGAGACCGTTCAGGAAACGCACGGGATGACCAGCTGCGCCGAATGGACCGGAGTACTCCTGTCTACGCTCCTCGAAGAGGCGGGCGTACAAGACGGGGGTAACTGGATCGTGGCGGAAGGGGTCGAGGAAGTAAAAGGTGCGTCGAGCCTCCCGATGGCGAAGGCGATGGACGACATCCTGGTGGCCTACGCCATGAACGGAGAGGCGATACGTCCCCAGCAGGGCTTCCCGTTGCGGCTGGTGGTTCCCGGCTTCGAAGGAATCCTTTCCGTGAAGTGGCTGAGGCGAGTCAAGGTTGTAGACCGATTCTATATGACGTACAACGACTACGGGCATCTTCGCCAGGACCCCGACGACGCTGCGCTGGGTTACCAGATCGGACCGAAATCGGTCATCACGTTTCCATCCGGGGGACAACAGCTGCCCGGCCGCGGATTCTTTGAGGTCAGCGGTTTGGCCTGGTCCGGTGGGGGAGCCGTCAGCAGGGTGGAGGTATCCACCGACGGGGGCCAAAGCTGGATGGACGCCGAAATTCAGGGGACGGCACATCGCATGGCCCATACCCGGTTCAGCTTCAACTGGACTTGGGACGGGCAGGAGGCGGAGCTCCTGTCGCGCTGCACGGACGAACTGGGCCAGGTTCAACCCACGCGGGCTCAGGTCCGCGAGTTCTGGAACGTACCCCCGGATCAACGATTCTCGGTGAAAGGCCAGGACAATTCGATTCAGCCGTGGAGGATCGCGAGCGACGGGAGCGTTCACAATGCGATCTCTTAGGCTTCTCCCGTTCCTGATGCTCCTGGGGGGGGGCTCCGCGCTGGCGCAGTCGCCCACGTATGGTATCGGAAGGACTCCGACCAAAGAAGAAATCCGCGCATGGGATATCGCCATCAGCCCTACGGGAGAGGAACTCCCACCGGGGCGAGGAACGGCCGAGGAAGGCGAGAGCCTCTATCTGCAGAAAGGGTGCGCGGGTTGCCATGGTATGACAGGGACCGGCGGTCTCGCTCCCGGGTTGCTAAAACGCGAAGCGGAACCAGGTACCGACCCCTGGGCGTTGGGGCGGGTATTGCCCATCCGCTCACCGTACGCGACGTCGGTGTGGGACTACCTCAATCGCGCCATGCCTCTGGGTGGAGAAGGAACCCTCACCGCCGATGAGGTCTACGCGCTGACGGCGTATCTGCTATTCGTAAACGGTGTCATCGCGGAGGACGAGGTGATGACCGCACAGAGTCTACCGATGGTGGAGATGCCCAACGTTGATAACTGGGCTCCCCTACCCGATTGGAAGCCGGGGACACCAAGGCTTCCGGGTTACCCCTACTGACGTCACGCCGTACTGACATCCCGCCGTCGCAACGCTTTCCAAGGATGTCTGCCGCCTAACGATCCGAGCCCCCGTGATGAACGACCAGCCGCCAGCCGATCTGCCGCCCATTCCCGAGGACGACGACGCCCTGCTCGCGGAGTGCCGGGTCGAGACGTTCCGGTCGGGAGGTCCCGGTGGTCAACATCAGAACGTCACCGAGAGCGGTGTGCGGCTGGTTCATTTGCCAACCGGTGTCCGTGCCGGCGCCAGGGATGAGCGGAGTCAGCACCGTAACCGCTCCCTCGCGTTGCAGCGGCTGCGCCAGAAGCTCGAGGAACTCGCCCGTGAGCAGAAGCCGCGCGTGCCAACGCGGGTCCCTCGGGGACAGAAGAAGAAACGGGTGGAGGAGAAGAAGAGGCAGGGGCGAAAAAAAGAGCTAAGAAGGCCGCCCGAGCCCGAAGGAGCCTGACGAACGACCGTATTTCGTCATGCCTTTTACACCGAGGGAGCGGCAGCGCTTCCTGTCATTGCTTGCGGCCGAAAAACGCCTGCCGTTTGCCGACATGCATCCACGTAATGGGCGTGGCCACGGATGGTCTCGTGCCGCGAGCGACCGTAGAGGCTTTACGCTGATCGAGCTGATCGTGGTGGTCCTGATCATCAGCATCATAGCCGCGATCGCGCAGCCCCGACTGAACGAGGCCATCACAAAGGCTCGGGCCGTGGATGCGATCGCCGACATGAACGTTGTTCGGCTGGCCGTCTTCAACTACCAGACCGACCAGCAGGGTTGGCCGCCCGACGCGGCCCGTGGCGTCGTGCCGACCGGACTCGACGCCTACCCCCCCGCCAACTTCGCTTTCGAAACAGACGACTACACGCTCGATTTCGACAATGGGGGGGGATCGCCCTTTTTCGTCGGCATCACGTTGAGCACGCCGGATCAGCCGCTGGGGACGTACGCGTTGGAAATGTTGGCCTCACCCAAGTGGCAGACCGCGCCCGACTCGAAAAGAGCGCGGGGACCGACGAAGCCTGTCCATACTCCTCCCGAGAAACGGATCGAGGATGGCCCGCCTGTACCTCACTGGTCGGGGCGACAGGTGTGTTCTTCGAGCAACTAATTCGCGAGCCTGGCGAGGCGCTGGTCGTAGACGCGTGGTCCACCCGAGGCCTCGCGGTTGCCCCGGTGTCGTTCCCCATCTACCATTCGCGAACTCATCGCGTCGTGACACCCACGAGGCTTACAGCGCGGTTCTATGACCGCGGGGAATCAGGAGCAACGAGCATGATGAAAGTCGACCCTCGACCCTTCCGCACGTGGACTCTCCTGCTTTGCGTCGGCCTCGCCTCGATGGCCTCGATGGCGACGGCGGCTCTGGCATCCGCTCAGGTCCTGTCGGGGACCGAGAACGGCGAGTGGCGCTATGCCGGTGGCAACGCCGGGCACACCCGCTACTCACCTCTGGAGCAGATCAACGCCGCCAACTTCGGAGATCTCGAGGTGGCGTGGATTTGGCGGGGGGACAACTTCGGCCCCAACGTCGACTACTTTTTCCGGGGCACGCCGCTCTACGTCGATGGTGTGGTCTACACGATTGCCACGCCGCGCCGGCAGGTGGTCGCGATCGACCCCGCCACGGGCGAGACGCTCTGGGTGTTCCGCGAGCCCGAGACCGTCAGGCATCTGCGGTCCCCCAGGCAGGCCTACGGCAAAGGCCTCGCTTATGCCGAGGTGGACGGTCGCGACGTGATCTTCGTCATTACGCCCGCGTTCTTCCTCTGGGCTCTGGACGCCAAAACAGGACTGCCCCTGGAGGATTGGGGCGCCCCCATACCGTTGGACGATTTCCCCCAAACAGGGGGTGTAGATCTGATCCCTGGCCTCGTCGGGGACTGGGGCCGCTGGCAGGACTACCTCGGCCAGGGCAACACCTACGACCCGGACCACGGGATTCCGAGAGAACTCGGCATGGTCAGCAGCTCGGCGCCGCCGATCGTGGTCAACGATGTGATCGTCGTAGGCACCGGCCACGAGGCCAGCTACAACCAGACCCGGGTCGAGAATGTCCCGGGTGATATCCAGGGCTACGATGCCAGAACAGGAGAGTTTCTCTGGAAGTTCCACATCATCCCCCGGCCCGGCGAGTTTGGACACGAGACGTGGGAGAACGACGCCTGGCAGTGGTCCGGGGACATGTCGCAATGGGCTCTTATGTCCGCCGACCCCGAGCTGGGGCTGGTGTACATGGTGACGAACGCCTCCACCGTGCAGACGTACGCGGGCCAGCGCCCCGGTCACAACCTCTTCGGCGGCAGCGTCCTCGCCTTGGACGTGCAGACGGGCGAACGGAAGTGGCACTTCCAGATCCACCACAGCGACCAGTGGAACTACGACCTGCCGACCCCGCCCATGCTGATGGACCTGACGGTAGACGGGGAGGTGATTCCGGCGTTGGTCCAGAACACCAAGCAGGGCCTCGTCTTCGCGTTCAACCGGGAGACCGGTGAGCCCATTTGGCCGATCGAGGAGCGCCCGGTCTTCCAGACAGAGGTCCCCGGCAACTACACGGCGGACACCCAGCCCTACCCGACCCTGCCGGAACCGCTGGACGACATTCTATTGAACGGACTGACCGAGGAGTTCGTCGTCGACTACACGCCGGATCTGACGGCTCAGGCGCAGATCATACTGAGTCAGTTCCGGGTCGGGGGCCTGTACGTGCCGCCGCTTCCCTACAATCACGAGAACGAATTCCGCAACAACGTCGGCTGCCAAGGGGCCGGGAACGTCATCCCGCACCCCCCGGTCGCGGATCCCACCACAGGCACGATATACGCAAACCACCACCGGAACTGTAGCGCCCCGGCGTTCATGCAGCCCACGGATGGAGAGGCTGCGGATATCCCGGACTATGCTTCGCCCGGTGCCGGCTACTCCACCCCCACCTTTACTCCGACGACGGGCACGACAGTGGCAGAGTGGTTGCCAGGCGGCGGGCCCGAGGCGCGCCGCGAGCCGCTTCCGAGGATCGATGGCCTGCGGCTTTGGAAGCCGATGGACAACCAGCTCACCGCCATGGACATGAACGTAGGCCAGCGGACTTGGTCGGTGCCGGTCGGCGAGACTCCGGAGGACATCCGGAACCACCCTCTTCTAGCGGGAGTGGACGTTCCCAATACTGGAGGCCCCGGCTTTTCGATCCAGATGGTGACGGGGAGCCTCTTGGTCCAGACCAGGGCCTACAGCTCGGGGCCTGGGCAGTCGGTTCCCGACGAGCCGTTCGAGCTTCATGCGCGCGACAAGGAGACCGGCGAGATCCTGGCGAGCGTCGGCCTCCCGGCCCCCGGCCAGTACGGGATGATGACCTACATGCACGAGGGCAAACAGTACATCGTCGTGCAGACCGGTAACGTGCATGTAAACTATCCGGGCTCGCTGGTGGCGCTGACCCTGCCCTGATTCGTAGCGGGCCGAGGGGCCGCCGCCGATGATACTACGCGTCTCACGGACGTAGACCAGGCCGCTCACGTTCGACGACGTGAAGGGCGAGGTGAGAGCCCCGTCCTCGACGCAGACGGGAAAAAGCCGGGAGTCCCTACCTACCTAGGGACTCCCGGCCAATGAGCCAGGTGGGTCTCGAACCCACGACCTACGGATTAAAAGATCGATGGCAGCATATATGCAGAGTGGTCGTGAGGTCGCCTAAGTTACTGTGAATTAGGGCGATAAAGGGGCCTGACCGAGCCATGTTTCCGCCCAACTCCAGCCGTCCCATCCGGGCACCACCAAAATGCCTGGCCGCCCGCCTCACCCTCCAACCCTGGAGAGGCGACCGCAAATTGACGGGTTGAACCTCGTCCTCACGTTATCCCGACCCGTCAAGGGGCTTTGGTCAAACTGTCCTTACTTCAGGATGTGGCCCGCTGTTGAAGGACCTCCTGCTTTGTCTCTCGTATGTTCGATGGCCCACTCCTCGAAGTCCTTGTTTGAAGTCAGCACGGTCGAGGCCCGCTCGTAGCGTCGGTTGATGAGCTGGAAGAAGAGCATGGCGCCGGTTTGAGTGACGTGCAGGTATCCGAGCTCGTCGACGACGAGGAGCACGACGTGGGTCACCCGCGCCCTGACGTTCCGCCGGATCGACACTAGCGACACAGATCCGGGCAGCCGCGCGAGGATCGCGCGGCTGCTATCCGGTGGTCGACTCTCCCTCGCCGCCTCCGGTCTCAGCCACGCTGGGGCTCCTTGAGACCGCCGGTTCCGGTTTCGCCACCGCAGCGGACAGCGCATCGGCGGTCCCGAGCCGGGTCGACGGGATCTGTCCGGTCGACCCGGCTCGGACTGATCCGCTGCCGCGCCCTCAGTCCTGCTCAGCAGCCCCGGAACGAGCTTCTCCGAGAACCCGGCGATGAAGCACCAGACAGTGAACAGCGCGAGGTTCCTCACATCCGGCCAAGCGGTGCCCCCCCCCCG
>Ga0209402_10005446_pt1 | contig 11334 bp, 9 predicted proteins | sample ArcticOcean_MG_C_3_FD_187437 | JGI IMG/M metagenome (GOLD analysis project Ga0209402, IMG submission 187437) | Marine microbial communities from western Arctic Ocean - ArcticOcean_MG_CB8_126 (SPAdes) (version 2) | ecosystem: Environmental > Aquatic > Marine > Oceanic | place: Arctic Ocean... | reverse complement strand
TGTGTTAGCTTTTGGACCCAAATGGTCCAGCTAATTCTGACGCCGTACAAATCAAGTTGTTATCTGGAGGTAACATGACACGAATGGTAATTTTGGAACTAGTAAATTCTGTAAAAGATCTGTTGATAGAAATATTTTTTCTTGAAGGTGAGGAGGGTTCAGATGTGGAGGATAGTAGTGAATTTGATAATAATAATACTTAAAAGGATCTCGCCTAGACTTTAGGTGGATAAGGAACTCATGGGAGTTCCTTTTTAGGTTGTTATGGATAGTATAGTATTTGGATTAAAATTTTGATACATATTTTTGCAATTAGTGTATTTAGGATTTTGAAGTTATAAGTATTATACTATTTAAACACCAAACAATTATTATTAGATTGTCGTTTCTGTAAGTCAGATGAAATGTAGGAGATATATGTATGGGGTGGTTAAACAAAGTAAAAGCAGCGAAAAATGAGTTATCAAATGCCGCTAAGAAAACGGTTAAAGTAATATCTGAAGAGCTTGAGGAAGTTGCTGGTGGTCAGGATTGGTATGAGGAAACCAAAAAAGTAGGGAAAGACTTAAATGGTAAGTTACATAATACTGTAAAAGCGAGTGGGGAAGTCGCTTCAGAAATTTTAACTGAATTCGGAAAAACTGAATTTGGAAAATCGGTAGGTAAATCCACCCGATATTCTGCTGGTTTTCTTTCAAAGGTTCCTTTAATCAGTACAGCAACAGACATTATCCGCTCCGTAAATGGTGTCGATAACCTTTATGAGCATTTAAGATTGAAACCGACTGACCCAGAACGCAATCTTTGGTTAGCTGAAGCAATGCTAAGAATGGAACGAGACCAACAGCGTTATTTATGTGTTAGAGCAGCAATTGATCCCACTATGGCAATAGCACAACAGGCTGTTAAATCTGCTGCAGATTTAGATAAAGTACCGCTGGAACCATCTCATAGAAGACTACTTAAGAATGCATTCATTCTTTCTGTGGATAAATTGAAGACCAGACCAAATGACACACGCTCATTGCACATAATTAGTAGAGTCTATCTTATCCAGAACGATATTGGTGAGGCAACTAGGTTTTCTAAACTTGCGGTGTTGTCTGACCCGAGCAATGGTTATCCTTATGTAACACTTGCACGCATTTATAGTCAAATGCTACAACATGAAAATGTTAATAAGGCTGCTTTATCAGCTATAGAAAATGGTGCAACAATAGGAAATGAAGTGTTAGCGGAATCTAAGCTTGCTGACAATAATCTATCTGCAGGTACACGTATGAGTACATATAACGACTTGCGTGAATCAGTTGATCAGGAATCTCGTGAAAAATATTGGGGACCATCTGTTCGAGGATATAATATTTTAGAGGCTGTAGGCGAAGCGCAGTTAAAAAAAGCTAAATATCTAGTAAATTTGGTAAAAGAAAACACATTTTAGGGAATATAAAATGATTGACTTTGGATTTGATTTAGATTTTGATGGAATTCCAGATAGTATGGACTTGGACATCGATATTGATATGAATGGTATCCCAGATCATATGGATCTAGGGTTAGATATTGATGGCAACAATATTCCTGACATCTACGATTCTGGTTTAGACCTAGATGAAAATTTGATTCCTGATGTCATGCAACCGATGGGATTAGACATTAACTCAAATGGAATACCAGATGCTAATGACCCATTTCTTGATATGGATCACAATGGATTTCCTGATGCTGGGTTCTATACTTATTTTAGAAATCTATCAATGAAAAATCCATTTTAACTATTTTAGGACCCAAGTAAATAAAAAATCCCTAAAGATACAGCAACAAGTAAAAATTCTAAAAATGGCAAGATATTGAATCGCTTAGTAACTAGCATTTGACGTATCCATCTGACAGTTAATATTGTCGACAATGTTACAATTAATCCTAGACTAAAATAATTACCATCACTGACATCATACATAGTTCTACCAAAAACTACAAATATCATTATGACAATTAAGTATACAATTCTGAATTTAAAAGGTGGGTTTACAAAGAATACCAATACAATTGCTTTAATCAAAATCTAGTAAATCTTAATTAAAAAACTCAAAATCCAAGACAATAATTATACCTTTCTTTTCCGACTTAACAAACTCTCTAGACCCCTGCCAATTGGATTCGCCCACTTATTTACATTTTTGATTATCCCTGTCAATTTGTCTTTTTCATCATCAGATATATTATCATTATGATTAATGGAATCTATTGTTTTTTCAAACACAATCTTTGTAGGGTTTACTAGATACTTTGCACCTTCGTAAGTTTTTTCTTTAGATATCCTGGACAAAGTGGTCTTGATTCTTGCAATTAAATCTGATGTTATTGCACTCGCAGTACTTAGAATAGTTTTTGGAGTTGGAGATAGCTCTCGATCATCTTTGATAACCAGTTTGATGCAATAATTCTCTGTAATAAATGAAATTCGTGTAATGAGTACAGCGTTAACTAATCCATCAGATAAAGATGTAATAATTGTATCAACGAATGGTATGCTTTTTAATGCATCTCCAGTTAGCTTACTAGCAACTTCATCAACAGCATATTCCGTTGTCTCAGACCCTCCCACTGCCAAAGAGATGTATACTTGTTTTGCAATCGTAATTAAATTTCTGTTTGAGACTCTACCATTATATAGAATGAAAATATCTTTGACTAAATTTACAGTTAGTGAAAATATGAATATTACGTCTATGAAGCCATTCTGAGCAATTGCAGTGCTATAAAAAACTTTAGTTATATATTCTGTTCTAATTTCATCGCATCTTATCTGCAATATCTGAACAGCATCTTCATATGATTTCCTTCTATCTTGTTCCTCGTTTATAGTAAACCCTTTTTCCTTCAAATAGTCATTTTTTTTATAGTTTTCCAATCTAACTTTAATCAATTTATTTTCATCTTTCTTGTCGTAAACTGGTCCAGGTGTATGTGGAAGTTTGATAATTTGATACAATGGGAATCCAACAAAGTACAGTAGTGCAGCAGAAATTGATGCCAGTGTTAAATATCCGGCTATTGGGTGAAAAGAGAATGCAAAATTATATAGTTCAATAAATTCACGTAATATTGCAAAGCAGAATACTATTGTTATTAACAGAAATATTCTTTTAATCAATATCATAAAGGCCCCTGAAAATTAATGTTATAAAATCATACAACAATTTTTCGAATAATAGTGATTTTTCGAAGGCCGCACTGATGGTAAAATTGCAAGCCATCCAGCGAGACAACACTAATCCAATATAGAATTGAAGTGTAGAACTAGCAATCTAGTAAAAACGGTAGTGTAGAACAATAACAATAATATTGAACAGTATATATAATTGGAAAAAATATACATGCGGAAAGATTCCTATTTAGGAATCCGTTCAGGATGGCGGGGTTGTGGAGATACCGGGTTAATGCAATGCAAACCGCTATGTATGGGTCCCTTTACCGCGGAAGGCGATGGTGGTTGTGGTATATATTTTTAGAAATTTTTTAGGGTTTGTGGGATACTGATTGCAGTAATTTCATCTTATAAACCTTCGAAAATTCAGACCTTAATCGGTCAAGAGCTGTCGTGGCTCGCCGACTTACTGGGTAGGAAGCGCAGGGGTAGGGATAAAAACAGCCGGCACAATTAAGTGTCGGCTGCTACCATTATTATCAAAGCGATGGTTATCGCCGGCCATATGACGCAGAATACCCAAACGTTGATCTGGGTGTAGGTTATGCCTAATTTAATAGCTGTATATCGCAGTAAGTTTACACAGCCATAGAATACTTTATCCGTCATAGTAAGCCTCTATTTTATCATAAATTTCCAATGCAACGTAAGCACCTACTGCGCCTGCTACTATTGAAATGATAACTTCTGTTAAGATCAGCCATTTCATCATTATTTTTCCTTTTAGTTAAATGGATATATATTCTTATACCACATTCTGGATCGTGTATACTTTTCTATAGGGGACAATTAAAAATTATAAAAAATATTATACACCGGGGTCGGTGGGTGTCAGTCCTTTAAAGGTACTTTCCTCTCATTAGGTTGAGGTGAGTCTCTAACCCCCATGCCGATCTGACAGCGGATGTTGCTTTCAAAGCATTCTTTTTTATCTGAATCTTTAAATGTACAACCATCAATATCTTGTATTATTCGTCAATCAAACACAAATTGCACTGAAAAATGATAAGACAATAATCAAACTCCGAGCTAGTACACTCACTTTACATGTTATCCTAATTGCTCCTCACTAGGTTGTATCGGCTTGCCCCAACGCGAATAGATCACTGGCAACACCAGCAGAGTCAAAGCCGTGGATGTCAATATGCCGCATATGACCACTGTGGCAAGCGGTCGCTGTACCTCAGCTCCCACACCTTGCGATATTGCCATCGGCACAAAGCCGAATGCGGCAACGAGTGCTGTCATTATTACGGGGCGAAGACGCTGCACGCCGCTTGCACGGACAGCATCAGATAGATTCATTCCATCCTCCTGTAATTTTCTGATTGCTGCAACAAGCACCAATCCATTGAGCACTGCTATTCCCGACAGGGCAATGAAACCTACACCTGCTGAAATGGTAAATGGCATACCTCTTAATGCCAGCCCAAAGACTCCACCGACCGCAGCCAGTGGTATTCCGCTGAATATCAGGATAGCATCTCGCACCGATTTGTAAGTTATATACAGCAACCCAAAGATCAATAGAAGTGAGAGTGGGACGACAATCATCAGTCTCTTTCTAGCGCGTTCGAGGTTTTCAAATTGACCTCCATAACGAATGTAATAGCCTGATTCAAGTGAGACCTCCTTTTCCAAACGGTTACGGACATCGTTCACAAACGAGCCAATGTCGCGTCCACGCACATTGCATTGTACCACGATCCGACGCTTGCTCCACTCGCGAGTGATGGTGGAAGATCCTTCGGTTTGATCGAATTTTGCGAGATGGGATAGCGGGATATGTTCTCCAGCATTTCCTAACAACAGGATGCGGTCAAGAGCTTCGGGGCTACGGGTATAACTACTGTCGAACTTTACGACATATTCAAACCGCCGCTCACCTTCACGAACTTCACCCACATCTATGCCACCGATTGCCTGGATTGCTTCGAGAACATCTTCAGACCTCAACGAATAGCGTGAGAGTGACTGACGGTCAACAACCAGTTTCAAAATTGGCTGTCCAGTGATCTGTTCCATATTCAAGTCGGCGACACCCTCAATCTGCCCGACTATCTCCGATACTTGGTCAGATTTTTGCTTCAACACCTCAAGATCATCACCGAATATCTTTATCCCAAGGTCTGTCCGAATACCGGAAATCATTTCGTTAAACCTCATTTCAATGGGCTGGGTAAAGACCATATTCATCCCCGGTAGATCGGATAATTCTTGATCAATCAGCTCAACAAGCTGCTGTTGATTTTTTGCCAGCTTCCACTGACTTCTCGGCTTCAGGGCAATGAATACGTCCGACAGTTCGACACCCATCGGGTCAGTAGCCACCTCGGGCGTGCCGGTTCGCGTCCATATCTCTTTCACTTCATTGGGAAATTTCTCTTTTATAATTTTTTCCACACGTGTCCCTTGATCGGCAGACTGCTCAAGGGAGATTCCAGAGAGTCTAATCAGATTGACCACTATGCTCCCCTCGGAAAGTCTTGGGATGAACTCGGCACCGAGACGAGCAAAGGTAATGACCGCAAGGGTTAACAGCAAGAGCACACTTCCGAGGACAACCCGACCATTTCTCAGACACAAATATAAAACAGGCTTGTAGAGCCGCTTAAGTGTTTCCACCAACCACAGTTCTTTGTTCTCTTTTCTGGAACTCGCTGGCAGCATAAACGCACAGAGAGCGGGAATGGCAGTTAGGGAGAGCAGCATAGAGCCGATCAAAGCCAGAATAACTGTCAGTGCCATCGGTCGGAACAGTTTACCCTCTATGCCTTCCAGCGTTAAGATGGGTAAATAGACAATCATAATAATCAATTCACCGAGGATAGTGGGCTTGCGAACTTCCATTATAGCATCTCTTAGTACGCGCAGGCGTTCTTTAACGCTCAGCTTTCCCACGAGTCGCCTGGTCACATTTTCAACTTGGATTACCGCATTGTCAACAACGAGCCCAAAGTCAATCGCTCCCAGGCTCATCAAACTGCCGACGATACCCAATTGCAGCATCATATTAAAAGCGAATAACATGGAAAGTGGAATTGCCAATGCCACAATAAGCGCAGCTCTTATATTGCCCAAAAAGAAAAACAACACCACTACAACGAGAGCCGCCCCAAAGATCAGGTTGTGTTCAACTGTTCGCAATACCTGATCCACAAAGTCGGTTCGGTCATAGACGGTTTTCGCGACGATGCCTTCAGGAAGATTCTTCTTCACTTCATCCAACTGCCGAGCTAAATCCTTAGCAACTTGATGAGAATTTCCACCGGTAAGCATAAAACCAAGCCCAAGCACGACTTCACCTTCGCCGTTGTAGGTAGTTGACGCCATCCGAATTTTGTGTCCTACGACCACTTCAGCGATATCGCTAACAAGAATGGGAGTCCCGCCACGAGAATCTATGACGATCTGCTCAATGTCTTTGATTCCAGTTACGACGCCCACTCCCTGGACGATGAACCTCTCACCAGCGCGATTTACTATGCCGCCGCCTATATTGTGTTGTCCCGAGCTGAGTGCTTGAGTCACATCGGCCAGCGTCAGATTCAGAGCCAGCAGTCGATTGTGATTAATGAGCACTTGGAACTGCTTCTCAAACCCGCCCCAGCCGTTTACTTCAGCTACACCGGGAACGGTACGGAGTTGAGGTTTAATCAGCCAGTCCTGAGTTTCGCGGGCAAACGTCGGGCGATTTATGGAAAGAGTATCTATAATAATATAATGGAAAATTTCGCCTAATCCTGTCGAGGCTGGTGAAAGTTTTGGTTTTTCGATGCCTTCCGGCAATTCGACAACGGCAATACGCTCGCCGACCAGCTGACGTGCGAGATATATGTCCATACCGTCCGCAAAGATGAGAGTCACTTGCGATAGTCCTATCTTCGAAATCGAACGAATTTCCTGCAAATCTGCGAGTCCGCCAAGCTCCCATTCTATGGGGGCAGTCACCATAGCTTCGACATCCTCGGCAGCGTATCCAGGCAGAATAGTGTTTACCTGCACCATCACCGGTGTTGTATCAGGATAGGCATCAAAGGGAAGTTGCATAAATGAGATGACTCCCGACACCGCCATCAGCAGTGTCAATGCGAGAACCAAACTACGGTATGCAATAACCCAATCGAATAGTTTTTGCAAACTCATTAAACTAAGCTCCTACACCGCAACATCCTGCGCCTATTCCTTCTTTCAACAACTCGGTCTTCAGAAGATAACTTCCCTGAGTAACGATCTGCTCTCCTTCATTCAACCCGGCTACGACATATGAATTGCCGGATGCATACTCGACTGTCACCTTCCGCGGTTGAATTCTGTCGGGAGCTACAACCACAAAGACAACATTACAACAGCCTTCCCATTGCACGGCTGATTGCGGGATGACAAAACGGTCTTCCAACTCACCGATTTCTATCTCAACCCAAACGTATTGATGGGCACGCAGATTGGAATCTCTACGGTCAATATCTATATGAATAGGTACCATTCGAGTCAAAGGGTTGATAACATCCGAAATCCAAATGACTTTGCCGGTAGCTTTCTGGAAATCATTCACATCCGCAGAGACTGATGCGGTTTGCCCTAAACTAATTTTCGGTAAGTCTTTCTCTCTGATCTGCGAGGTGACCCAAAGATCGTGGGTATCTGCAACTAAAGCTAACGGTTGTCCCGGTGTCACTACTGAGCCCAAATTCGCCTTATATTCCACAAGCTTCCCAGAACGGCGAGACCGGATTGGGATCAGGCTTGTTCTGACGCTAGTCTCTTTTTTTTTAAATTCATTTTCTTTAAATCCAATTGCAGTCAATATTGTGAGTGCCTTCTGATATTCGGCTCGGGCACGTTCGACTTCACTTCTAACTTTCAGGATTTCCTTTTGGCTTGTTATACCTTCCAGTGCGAGATTTTCTTTTCGCTGAAGAGTGGTCTCAGACAAGCTGAGAATTGCCTTGGCATGAAGGAAATCTGCTCGCAATATTGTCACTTCGATGGACTCCATCCGGGCAATCACCTGTCCTTTCGATACACTATCGCCTTGCTTGACTGCCCATTCGACTAAGGTTCCGGTGGTCAGACTGGTCATCATGGAGGAAGCGTTTGCTGCGAATTCTGTCTCACCGGAGGCTTCAATCAGCTCTCTGGATGGAACAACCGAAACTGCTGAGACTACCAGCCCTGAGCGGTCTGCAGTCTGCAAACTCGCCAACTGGATGACCGCATCGGTGTTAGCACAATAGTCAACGTTTCCTCTATAGATAGATGTGTTTGGCTTGCCCTGAGACCGGGTGTCCGATTTCGGTTTGGATTCTTGATATTCAGCCTCCTGAGGGAACTTAATACCGGGGTTGCACAAATAGCAATGCGACTCTGGAATTCCGTGACCGCCACACCAGTCGGTTTTTTCCTTGAAGGACTGAATGAGTTCAGAATTGCATTTTGTGCATTCCGATTCTGGGACTCGGTGTTCGCCACACCAGTCGAGATTGAGCTGTTTAGTTGGGCTCTTGGTATTCAATTTCTGGTTTTGATATTCAATCTCTTGAGCAAACTTAATACCGGGGTTACACAAATAGCAATGTGATTCAGGAATTCCGTGACCTCCACACCAATCCGGTTTATCTTTGAACGATTGAATGAGTTCAGAATTGCATTTTGTGCATTCCGATTCTGGAACTCGGTGCTCGGCGCACCAGTCGAGTTTGAGCTGCTGACCGGAACTTTGTGAAGCGTTTCCGGTTGACTTGATAGTCAGTATAGAGATAGATATGGCGATAGCCAATACTGTCGCCAAAATTATTGAACGTGATTGCATTGTTTTCCTCAAGCTTGTAATGTAAGATAATAAAAGGCACAATCCAGCAGATTGATACAATCCCTCGATTATTGATTTTAACCTATTGTCACCCACAGTCGGGTGTATTTGAATCCGCTATGACAAGTAGAGTTTGGGTGGTCTTTCTATACGGGGAAAATTATGGGAAACAGAGACTTGTGCCTGACTTAGATAAGCCAACGATTCGCCAGGTGGTAATTTCTTAATAGTGCTGAAATCCAGTCCAAGAGAACAACATATACAAAGGCATGAGTCGTCATCCTCTACATGTGGCTCAGGTTGATCGTCGGAGCATTCACTGGTGCAAGAGCTATTGCATTCCGTCACATTGAAACCAGTAGTAGCAAAAAGTGTAAGCATCAAAATTAATGCAACGATTGTGTGTACACTACTCAGAAGTTAGTCCTGTGTTTTATTATTATTTATTGGAAGGATAGTCCAGACACTATCCCTCTTACATAGGCTACGTATCAAATATAAACAAGTTTCTTTAGATTGTTTATGATTTTCAACGATATATTGGCAACAGACTTCTTTTTACCAATTATTTTTACTCAAGTTCAACAACTGACTATTGGATACACTGGTGTGCCTAGTCTTTTTCCATGGGCACTGTTAATTTCACATTTGAGGGATTCTTAACATGCTCAAAGATCATACAACTGATATAAAAATAGGTTCCACCTATCAGCAGACCATTAAAATCACAATCCTAATTTTTCCTTATTCGCCTTAAACAGTAACAACTCAACATAGGCAGTAGTTCCACACATCACTTTATACTGTTGAGTTCCTACAGTAATACTATGATTTTATTCTGTTTACGTATTGCGACCCCTACCAGCATTGACTGTTACGTGCAAACATCAACAGTAACATGGATATAAGTAAATGATATTGTGTAGGTTGGAAGGGGTGAGTACCCATTGAGGTCCTGTTTATTATTTTGAGTACCTGTATATCTTTGGGATCGATCATCTACTCAAATGTAATGCCACTGCCCATTCTGCTATTTATCAATGTCAGCATATTGTTGTTATTACTGACTTTCTTTGCTTTACTTTATGGCTAATTTTTCCAACTATAGCTGGCGTTGGTACGGGACCTTTGTATCCGAGTGCTCCCATCTAAACAACAGTAGTCCCACCAGGGCTTTTCATATCCTTAACCATTTGATCGCCAGCATTCCACGCCTTCAGCCAACCGGGCTGTTGGGTAAGTCTTCTGATTTAAGTAGTGGGCTTTCTTGGGTGGGTAGGCGAGCAAAGTGCTGCCAGGCGTTTTTCCGGTTACCTGGTTACCGAACCCAATGCCAGTACGAAAAACGTGGTTACCGGTAGGTAATCTGTGGTTACCGTAGTATATTAAAACAGATATTCATTTGAATTTATTGATACGAACGTCAAGCTGCATGAAGGTACATAAGGTGATTGAATTGTAGCCGAAGCTCTTTAAAAAAGCATATTAATAGTCATATATCATGTTGAACACACATTTTGTATGCTGTTAAGTCCTTTGTACATTAGCTTACAGCACTCTACTTTTTTTAAATCTAATGGCAAAGGCAATTCATGCGGGCTTACTCGGATACCTATAGTCGATACATTTCAAATAAAAGGGACACACCCAACGATGTGCCCCTCTCGATGAAGATATTACTTTTTACCTCCACTTGAAGTCGGCTTTGGTGTAGCAATATCCCTAGACCCACGATATTGTTGTCGAGAATCTAATTGACCAGATCTGTTATCAACAGCTGGTTTTGGCAAACTACGAACCGGTCTGCCTGCATTAGTTTTAGGTGATTTAGCCATCTTATATACCTTTCACTTTAATTTGTGGAGTACTTACTAAATTATGGCGCAACTCCACTTTTTCGCCATAATCTTCATTTATGAAATAATCAGCTCCACCTCTTTCGATAAACCTATCTTTGTAAAATCGAATTTCACTCCAAGCTTGAGCAATCCCAACTTCAAGTATTGGTCTGCTGTATCTTTCTCGGCCATCAACATTATCGAAGAATCGACCCAAGGGATCGACCATAGCGTAGCTGCCAGTCATAGATTGGTTGTCTTCTGGTATAACGCAAATGTCTGTATCACTCAAGGCAGATTTATGTCGATTAACGTAATTGTTAAATTGATTTTTCGTTATCATTAATTCTTCAATATGCTCATCATTCTCACCAAGAATAGGGAGTACTTGGAAAATCTTCCATCGTTCAGGATTCAAGTTTCGAATAAACGGACTCTGTACGACGTCAGAATTAGCTGGACCATTTGGGTCC
>Ga0209402_10005440_pt1 | contig 11345 bp, 8 predicted proteins | sample ArcticOcean_MG_C_3_FD_187437 | JGI IMG/M metagenome (GOLD analysis project Ga0209402, IMG submission 187437) | Marine microbial communities from western Arctic Ocean - ArcticOcean_MG_CB8_126 (SPAdes) (version 2) | ecosystem: Environmental > Aquatic > Marine > Oceanic | place: Arctic Ocean... | reverse complement strand
GCTTTTTTTTCATCACGGATTATTCCTCTGATGTGATCAATAAAGTCTGTAAATATTTCCTTAATAAATATCTACTTAATGCTGATATAATTAAATAAATTAGTAATACCTAAAAGTGAGGGTTGGACTGTTCATGGTTCAAAAAGATTATTTGGAAAATTGTTTTACGGGAAAACAACTTACAGAATCTGTCTTTATTAATTTTTTTTGCGGTTGGAGAGTGACTCTATTTTGATAACATTATTAGGAGGTTACCATAATTATCGACCTCGGCCTTATATCCAGGATGGATAATGGTTGTTGAGTCCATTTCTTCTACAATAGCAGGTCCTTTTATTACTTCTCGTGCATTGAGATTGTAACGATTGTAACTTGGACAATCTACGAAACCACTGGTTTCTGCAAAATAAACTTTTCGTACTTTTCGAATTGCTGATTTGGAATCTGCTTTTTTAAAAGGTAGTTCCCGCATCTTAGGTTTAGTTATTGTACCAATTGCAGTTAGTCTAAGGGTGACAAATTCTACAGGTTCTCCTGGGGCTCCGAATCCATAAGCTTTTTCGTGTTCTTCGTGAAAAAATTTAAGCATTCCTTCTAGAGCTTCTTCAATATTATTCTTAATAAAGGGGATAGAAAGCTCATAACTTTGACCTACATATCGCATTTCAATATTTCGCTCAAATCTTATACTTTTGTGGTCTCTTCCTTCTTTGAGTAAAATGTTTTCACCTTTCTCCTCCATTTCAATATAAAAACGATTTACTTTTTCGAAATCTAATTGGTCAATTCTTTTTATCAATGTAGTTGAAAAATCATGCTTCAAGTCTGTTACAAGTAATCCCATGGCAGAAGTCGTTCCTGGACTCATTGGTACTAACAATTTTGGAATTTCAAGTTCTGCAACCAGTCGGTTAGCATGAACAGGTCCGGCACCCCCAAATGCAACAAGTACAAAGTCACGTGGATCATAGCCACGCTGTAATGAGATTCTTCTAAGTGCATTTACCATCGCTGTATTAGCGATTTCAACGATTCCAAGAGCAACCTCGACAACATTAAGGCCTAATGGATCAGCACACTTTTCCTTGATTACACTATGCGCAGCATTCACGTCTAACTTCATTTCTCCTCCCAAAAAGTAATCTGGGTCAAATCGGTTAAGAACAAGATTAGCATCTGTGATGGTGGGTTCCGTGCCACCTTTCCCGTAGCACGCAGGTGCAGGGTCGGCTCCTGCACTTTTGGGTCCTACCCTTAAAACCCCACCTGAATCCACCCATGCGATCGATCCTCCTCCAGCTCCAATTTCTATAAGATCAATCACTGGTGTACGAATTGGATAACCTGCTCCTTTTGATCCATGTTCAGCTCGCGCTGCAGTTCCCACCTCATATTCTTTGGTGATTTTCGGAGTACCTTTCTCAATGAGGCCTGTCTTAGCAGTTGTCCCACCCATGTCGAAAGACATAATGTTTTCAAAACCTAGTAACTCACCTAAATGAGTCGAAACTATTACTCCAGCCGCTGGTCCTGATTCCACCATGTATACTGGCTTTATACGCGCTGCTTGGAAAGTTAGTACTCCCCCACTACTTTGCATAATAAGAAGCTCACCCTTAAAACCCTTTTCCTGCAAACGAGATTCTATTTTTGATAGATATCTCTCCACTATTGGCCTCACACCAGCATTGATTACTGTTGTACTGGCACGAAAATATTCTCTGAATTCTGGTGCAACATCAGAAGATATTGAAACAAGTGCTTCAGGAAATACCCTTCTAATAATCTCTTGAGTTCTTTGCTCGTGATTAGGATTGACGAAAGAGTGTAAATAACATATTGCTATTGATTCTACGCCTTCTATTTTGAGTTTTTCTGCAGCATTAATAACTGATTTTTCATCAAGTTGAGTAAGTACTTTGCCAGTAGCATCTAACCTTTCAGGTATACCAAAGCAAAGATATCTAGGAATCAGAGGACGGGGTTTTTCGAAAAGTAAGTCATAAAGTGATGGACGGATTTGTCTTTGTATCTCGAGAATATCGCGAAAGCCTTCTGTAGTTATGAACCCTGTGGCTGCAAGTTTGCCTTCAATTATGGAGTTAGTAGCAACAGTAGTTCCATGAACCAAAATATCTATATCTTCTGTTTTGATATTAGCTTCATGAAGTATTCGTTTGACTGCTTTAAGAAACCCTATAGAAGGATCATGGGGTGTGGAAGGTACTTTAGTTATTGTTGTTTCACCAGTTTGGTCATTTATAAGGATACCATCTGTAAAAGTTCCTCCTACATCAATTCCAATTCTGAATTTAGAAGCCATTATTATCTTCAGGTGTTTGCAGTTATTTATTAAACTAATTAGATTAAACTAATTTAGTATTATATTTTTTATATGCTTAATTAATTAAATACAAAATTTTATTTACTTGAACGTAATTTTTTTGTTTGGTCTTCATTTACTAACCAGTTCCGATGATCTATAATAGTCTTATAAACCTTTTGAGCTCTTTCAATAGAGATCTTACCTTCTCTGACATCCTTTAGAACGAGTGTTGAGTCCCGGTCCTCTGGTGGCCCATAACCTCCTCCTCCGCAGGTTTGATAACTGATTACATCTCCAGGATTCAATTCCAGTGTTGTTTTTGAACTCAGTTCCTTGGCTTCACCTTCTGGATTTAGAATGTAGTAAGCTTTACGACCATCCTTACCGCCAAAAATTCCCCAAGGTCCTGTTTTACCACGATCAGATAAAATTGTAAAAGTAACATCATGATCTTTAAATAAGTAATCACGGCGCAATCCTAAACCACCACGATGACGACCAGGCCCTTCGGAATTCTCAACAAGTTCATAGCGAACGATTTGAACCGGATAGTTGATTTCAGTCTCCTCAATTGGTGCATTTTCAGTGTTTTGGCCATGAGTCTGAACTGCATCTGGACCATCACTATTGAATCGTCCCCCGTAACCTCCACCAAGGGTCTCTAGATAACAATAATAACCGCCTGTTCGAGGATCATTTCCACCGAATCCAGCATGACAAATCATAGCTTTTGTTCCTGCAATCATTCTTTCAGGAATAGCCTGCGACATAGCTTTAAAAATAGTATCATTGAGAAGTACTTGAGTCTCCCATCCAGCAACTACTGGAAAAGGATGTACACAATTCACTACAGTTCCTTTTGGTGCAACCATACGTACATGTTTATAAAACCCTTCGTTTACAGGAAGATCTGGGTCTGAAACACACTTTAAAGCATAAGCTGCAGCAGAAAATGTTTGGGCATATGTAGAATTAACAGGAGCTCTGCGCTGAGCGTCAGAACCGGTAAAATCGAATAATACACCATTTTCATCAATTAAAACTCGTACCATAAGTCGAACTGGTACATCCGTAAAACCGTCATTGTCAATATAACTCTCAGCTTTGTAATCACCTTTAGGAAGTTTAGCAAGTTCAGCAACTGTAAGTCTGTCAGTGTATTCTACTAGTTCATCTATGTAAAAATTAACTAAATCTTTTTTGTATCGGTCGAGTAATGTCTTCAACCTACGAACACCAGTATTATTCGCAGCAAATTGTGCACGAAAGTCTCCTGTCGTTTCACGTTTAGAGCGGATTTGAGCAATAATAAGTCTAAAAATATCGTCAACTATTTTACCCCCCTCTACAAGTTTCACTGGGGGAATAATTACACCTTCTTGAAAAACTTCCCTAAATGCACCAATACTAGCTGGGGCTCCACCTCCTACGTCCACATGGTGGGCTGTATTTGCTATGTAACCAAATATTTCATTCTGATAATAGAATGGTGCTATAACCACAATATCATTAAGATGCGCTCCCCCAGGATAAGGGTAATTAGTAACAATCTGATCACCTGGAAATAAATTTTCACTTCCATATTCTTGCACAGCCTGTTTTACTGTGCCCCCCAGAGAGCCCAAGTGATTTGGCTGACTAAAAGATTGGGCTATAGATCTAAGATTTTTGTCGAAAAAACAGCAAGAAAAATCACATCGTGTCTTAATATTTGTTGAGTAAGCACTCCGCCTTAAAGCAACAGCCATTTCTTCAGTTGACTCAAGTAAGCCATTTCTAATTACTTCGAATTTAATAGGATCTAGTTTCATTTTATTATTTCATTATAGTTTTTCCATAAAATAAGGTTATTTAATAAACATATTAATATGTTAAAAATTATTTATTTTATAAACTAAATAAATTCAAACTCTATTTCCACCAAATGCTTGAACAAACATTTCTCCATTTTTAGTTCGATCATAACTAAACTGTTTAAAATCATCTTTTACTACATTTTTCGTAATCCATTCTGCAAGTTCCCGAGCAAAAATGGGACCGGTTTTAAAAGCATGTCCACTTCCTCCTGATGCATCATAATAACCTTTTATGCCATCTCTTGGTCCAACGAACGGAATCCAGTCTGGTGTAACATCGTAAAGTGCAGCATATGAATTTAGCAATTTGGAACCCTCTAATCCAGGAATCCTTTTGCACCACCTTTTATATAAATCTTCCAAAAATTCTTCATCTGCTGATTCCTTGTAATTGTATGGATCGCATTCATAATATGGTTTTGGATACCCTCTACCAAATAGCCATCTTCCATCGCTCATCGGCCGCATATAAGTTGCTTCTATTTGATTTGCAACAGGTGATGTAGGCAACCCTTTTTTTGATCGGACCTCCCAAATACTGTCTTGTTCACGAACAGCTTCAATTGGCAATTCCAATTGAACACTATTTGCAAGGAATTTTGACCAAGGCCCTGCTGCATTAACTACAGAATCACAGTAAATTTTTCCTGATTCTAAAACGACTCCATTAATTCTATTACCTTCTCTAATTAATTCGCGAACCGGTGTGCGGTCTTTAAAAACTCCACCTTTACTTTTAAAGGATTCAACAAACCCATCTGTTGTTTGAACTGGATCTGCATAGCCACTATCTTTTTCAAAAACAACGGCACCTAATCCTTCAGGGTTAAGCCAAGGAAACCGTTCTTCCCATTCTTTTTCTGGAATAAATTCTGTATTTATTCCCAATTTATGGTTCATAATTACTACTTCCTTAGCTTTGTCTAACCAATCAGGACTTACAAGAACTGTAAAGCCAGTGGGTTTGAATCCTCCGTCGGTCCCAATTTCTTCTTTAAGATTATGAAAAAGTTTTACTGCTTCTTTTCCAAGACGAGCCATTACAGGGATGGAGTAATATGATCTTACAATTGCTGCACTTTTACCGGTTCCTCCGGAAGCTGTTTGATTTTTTTCTAATAGCAGAACTTTAGATACTCCTTGTTTTTTTAAATAAAATGCTGTGCTTGCTCCTATAATTCCCGCACCAACAACAATAACATCATAAAATTTTTCTGGCATAAATATGTCTCTTTTTAGTTTAAAATAATTTTTTATATTTTTTTATTATTTGAAAATTTTTCATCCCCTGCCAATGAATATGCTAATTTAAAAAGGGTATATTCATCCCATTTTTTACCCATGATTTGAATTCCTATTGGAAGTCCATTTTTACCAAAACCACAGGGTAAACTCATTGCCGGATGTCCTGTTAAATTAGTTGGACATGTGTTACGATTCATTTCAATTTTTCCTCTACCATCCCAAGAGCCTTCTTTTGTTTCGGATGTTATCTTTGTAGCTTTCATAGGTGTAGTTGGAGAAATAAGAACATCAATATCTTTAAATACCGAATTCATCATTCTTGTAATCTCAAGCCGAGCATTTTGTGCTTTTGAAAAATAAATACTGCAATATTCTTGTCTTAAGTATTTTCCCAGAACCATCCAAACTTTTAGTAAAGTTGGGAATCCATTGCTTCCAGCTCTTCTTGCTTTGCCAAAAGCCTCTTGCCAATTAGGGTCGCAAGCTCCGCCTCTAGAATAACCTTCGAGATCTGATTCAACCATGTATGATGCTGAGTGAGACAAGATGCCATGTAGTATTGGTGAGCTATTTTTCCACCATGGTAATGAAATTGTCTTTATTTTAGCACCTTTATTTTTAAATTCATTTAAAGTTTTAATTACTGCATTATTAACATCATCTTCAGATTCGGACCACTCGGTAGATTCTTTAATTAGAGCAATCTTTAACCCTTTAATATTTTCGTGTTTAGCGTCAGTATATTTTGCTTTATTAGCGAGACCTCTAAACCATTGTGGATCTTTTTCGTCTTCACCAGCAATTGCTTCCAATGTCAGAGCAGTGTCTTCAACTGTTGCAGCTGTAGGACATACAAAATCAAGTGTATGATCTAAGTATGTTATTCCAAAACTTGGTACTAAACCATGAGTAGGTTTTATACTGATAACACCGCACCATGATGCAGGTATTCGAGCGCTACCACCTTCATCAACACCTAAAGCAATATCAACTTCTGAAGCAGCAACAGCAGCAGCACTTCCTCCCGATGACCCCCCTGCAGAACATTCCGGATCATGAGGATTTAAGGGTATCCCAAAATCACTTGTTTCACTAGTGCCTCCCATACCAAAACTGTCCATATTTAATTTACCTATAATTGTACCACCCTCTTCCAATAAACGCTCAGCTACTACAGCATCTACTGTTGGCACAAAACCTGGAATCAAACGGGAACCGTTTGTCATAGGTATGCCTGCGAGACGAATATTATCTTTAAGCCCAATAGATTTTCCTGTGAGTAATCCATAAGACCTTCCCTTAACTTTACATTTCCTAATGAAAACATTAAAAGGATCTTCTTCAATTGTAGGCCTATAGCCGGGATCTCTTTCAAAAAATTTGATCGCATTAATATTAGTATCCATATCATCAAGCTGATCAATTTCATTGAGCGTATTATTTATTAATATTGAAAGATCATTTGTTTCTTCTTCTGTTAATGACATATATAGAGACGATGCAATCGAAGAAATTTCATGATTCGATGGTCTTCGTATAAAACCGCTTAATCTTTTTCTCATTTATTTAATTTTTTATATGATTTTATCAGCTGAAATCGCTCCAGTAATCATTCCAACTATTTCCTCTTTATTCGTTTCACTAACATTTCTAATTCCTTGAACTTTACCTAGCCTTAATACTTGAATTTTGTTAGATATATTAAAAACAACTTCTAAATCATGACTTATCAAAATAATAGATTTTCCTCTATCTCTTAATTGATTTATGATCTCTAATACTTGGTTGGTTTCTCTTACTCCTAAAGCTGCTGTAGGCTCATCCATAAGAATAACTTGCCCTTCTTGTAGTATCGCTCTAGCGACAGCGACAGCTTGCCTTTGGCCGCCTGACAATACATTTATAGGTGCGTAAACTGAGGGTAAGTTTATGCCTAAATCTTTTAGTATAGATGCGGTTTTTTCATACATTTTCTTTCTGTCAACAAAAATGTAAGCTTTCTTTAGTGGATTACCTAGAAACATATTAGTAGCAACATCTAAGGTTTCAACCATTGCCAGGTCTTGAAAAACAGTCGAGATCCCTAAAGATAGAGCATGTGCTGCGCTCTTTAACTCGACTGTTTTTCCATTAAGATAAATTGAACCAGAATCTATTTGGTAAACACCTGCGATAATTTTAATCAAAGTAGATTTGCCAGCTCCATTATCACCTACTATCGACAAAATTTCTCCAGGGCAAACACTTAATGAAGCTTCAGTAAGTGCATCAATATTTCCAAATGATTTGGAGATATTATGAATCTCTAATATTTTATTTTGTTTTGAGTATGAGATAGATTTTTTCATCTATTTTGAAAAATAAAATGCGATCCAAAGTTTGATGGATGTTCAACGGGATTTATCTCTTATACGATCAAAAATTGCAGCAATTAAAATTACTGAACCAATTGCTGTTTGCTGCCAAAATGGGTTTATACCCATTAGATTTAAACCATTTCTTATTGTAACTATTAACAGAACACCCCCAGCTGTACCAATGACTGTTCCAATTCCTCCACTTAGAGATGCTCCTCCTATAACAATCGCAGCTATTGCATCTAATAAATCAAGTGCGCCTAGTGTTGGATTTGCTGCGTTCAATCTGGAGCTAATAATTACTCCAGCTAATCCAGCAGAGGCTCCACTTATCAAAAAAGAAAAAAACTTTGTCCAAAGAGACGAAATTCCAACTAAATTAGCAGAATTTTCATTTCCACCTACAGCATAAATATTGAGACCAAAAATTGTGTTTTTTAAAACTACATGCATAAAAACTAAAAGTAATCCTGTAAATAAAATAGGCGATCTTATATAAAATAAATCACCTTGTCCAATCCATTGATATGCTTCAGGAAAACCATATACTGAACGGCCACCAGTAATTAGCAGCGATATACCACTAACTATGCCTAAACTCCCTAGTGTTACAACAAACGAAGGAATACCTACAACCGAAACCAAACATCCATTTACTGCGCCTACCAGTGCTCCACTAGAAATAGCAATAAGTATTGATACAGGCCAAGGAATTCCAAAATTTACAATACAAATTCCAGCAATGACTGCACAAAAACCTTCAATTGCTCCAATTGACAAATCAATCTCTTTACAAATTATTACTGCAGTTGATCCAATTGCAAGTGCACCAATTATTGCAAATTGTACTGATAAATTACCGAAATTTGTTAATGTAAAAAATCTAGGTGCAAAAATCCCAAGTATTATCCATAAAACAATTAGTGGACCTCCAATTCCAGCCGAATTAAAAAATCTTTGAAACATTATCATTAGAAATCTAAATAACAGTAAAATTTATAATATGAATTATTTAGAATAAATAAATAGTGTAAAGGATTCATATTAGAAATATTTATATAATCAAATATATTTGATTATCAGACCTCAAATAATATTCTAAGGCCTGACAATTAATTATTTGCAACCAGATATTGCTTGTTTTACATCATATTCTAATCCAGGTGTAACACCATCGTAAGTTCCTGCCACAATTGCAGCCATAGCTGGTTTGTCTATCACAAAAGTTGGCATAATAATCTTTTTAGGTACTGATTTCCCCTTTGCAACATCTAGACTTGTCCTTATGGTTTGTGCACCAATATCTCTCCACCCTTGATAAAGAGTAGCTAAGATACCATCATTCCACACACTATTTAAAGTCTCACAATCACCATTATATCCTGTAATCTTTTGGGATGTATTAGATGATTTAACAGCAGATAAAACCCCTTTAGCCATGGCATCACTCATTGCAAAAATCATTTCAATGTTTGGGTCTCTTGTAATCATATCTGCAGCTATTGAGTTAGCTTTGTCTCTAGCCCAATTAGCTTCTCCGTAACCCACTAGTTCTATTTTGGGATATTTCACCATTGCACGGCGGAAACCGTTTTCCCTATTAAGTCCTGCTTGATGGGCAATAGCTCCTTGTATGAATGCTACTCTGCCTATACCTCCAAGACGATTAAACCCCCATTTGGCAATTGAATACCCTCCTAACTCTTCATCACTTGATACAAGACTAACTGTTTTGCCACCACCTAAATTATCTCCAATCCACATAACAACTGGGATTCCTGCTGCATTAGCTTTTTTCACGGATGCACCTATAGCTTGCGAATCTTCAGGGTCTATTGCTATAACGTCAACACCTCGAGCTATTAAGTCATCCATATTGTTAGCTTGAGCAGCTGCACCTGCTCCTAGAGCAAAAACTACTTCTACACCCAATCTTTTCCCTTCATCCCTGCCGCCCCGAATTGCATCAGCAATAACAGGTATATCTGCTGGATAGGAAGTCCAACCTATTGTTATTTTTTTTGCTGAGAGGTTTCCTACACTAATAAAACCAGCAACTGAAAGCATACAAATTGTTTTATAAATTTTACTAATCAATGATTTACTCATTTTAGTGCTCCATTTTTTTAAAGGATTTAGAAATATAAAAATTTAAAACATGAACTTTAAATTTTTATTGAAAAAAATACTCTAGTAATATTATCTAACTATGTCAAGCTTTTTTTTCATCGCGGATTATTCCTCTGATGTGATCAATAAAGTCTGTAAATATTTCCTTAATAAATATCTACTTAATGCTGATATAATTAAATAAATTAGTAATTAATGGGGGTGTTTTCATGATTCATAGTGGTGAAGAAAGAACCAACGGAATTCGTTGCCGTTTTAACCCATCGACAGGGATTAATTTTCAATGAGCAAAGATCAGCTCCGAGTTTTTACTCTGTAATTTGCTACCTGGATGTCAGAGACCACCACTGGGTTTGACTTATCTGGTATAGAACTATTACCGATTCCACCCTTCCACCAGCACTTCACTTCTCCATCTTGTAGCACTGGACATGTGTGAAGGTATCCAGAACAGACTTGTATGGCTTTTTCATGACCAGCATAGCCTGGTTCTGGTTGCCGTCAACCCGAGCTGAACTATACAATGAAGGAGAAGCAAAAAAAATTATACAAATGGCTGATTACCAGATTGATTGGGTAGAACAACCTCTAGGCGTATATAACATAGAAGGAATGGCTCTGTTACGAAAAATGATACCGATAAGATTAGCAATTGATCAGGAAGCTAACACCTTAGTAAAAATTAACCGAGCTATAAATGTACAAGCAGCTGATGTATATGTTGTTGGTTTTCATGAAACACTTGGAATTATGGGATTAAAAAAGCCTGCAGCAATGTTACAGGCTGCAAATCTACCCTTAAACCGACATGGTATTATGGGAGAATCTGGAATAAGTACTTTAGCTGCTTTGCAGGTTCTTGCAACAAGACCGAATATAACAGATGGTAACCAAGTTATGCATCATTTGTTGGCATAAAATATTGTTGTATATGGACTTTTAATATTTAATGAAGGAAAAAATTTAGTTCAAGAAAAACCTGGACTTGGAATAGAACTCGATAGAGACCGCGTAGAAAGATTTGCACGAGCATATAAAAAACCTGGTTAATATAGTGTTAATCCAGTTCATAGCGATTAATAAAAATCAGTAGTAGGAATTAGAGGATATTGCATCTCCAGTAACATTTGTAGTCTCAATTCTAATATCATCTTTGGTAACAATTTAGCGAAACAGGAATTGGATAAAGGATACTATCTCCCAAATACTAACCCCATCATCTCCTGTGAGTAACCCCCACTAATTCTTCACATTCAGACAATTCTTCAAGAAAATATGCAGAATCATGTATGGAGTGTAATTTGAAAACAGAAGCAAAATTTTCAGCGTGTAGAAAATACAGGTATGCACTCTGGCGCAATTGGGATGAGTCAAAGCCATACGCAATGATTATTGGTCTGAATCCATCAACAGCTGATGAAAACGTAAATG
>Ga0209402_10005439_pt1 | contig 11345 bp, 11 predicted proteins | sample ArcticOcean_MG_C_3_FD_187437 | JGI IMG/M metagenome (GOLD analysis project Ga0209402, IMG submission 187437) | Marine microbial communities from western Arctic Ocean - ArcticOcean_MG_CB8_126 (SPAdes) (version 2) | ecosystem: Environmental > Aquatic > Marine > Oceanic | place: Arctic Ocean... | reverse complement strand
TGCCATCGGGCTCTTCGCGCACAATTGCTCGACCACGGGTTAGGCAGGAGATTATTCGCCCTTCAAGGTCAATCGTGTTGCCGTTTGAGCACTCTGATGGCTCACGGTAGATTCCGAAGCCTTCGGATTCGCTCCAGCTGACGATTCGGTTATTAGGCAGATCACTAACTATCACCTTGTTTTTGAGCGGTACCCAGCACACGCCCTCGGCAAATGTCAGACCATCGGCAAGTAGTTTCAGATTCGGGTTCGAGCCCAGAATTCTCCGAAAACTATCGTCGAATATTTCAAACTGGTCAGATACAGTCATCTTCAAGCACCTCATGCGATTGGTTGAGAACGCAGCGGAGCGTATCACCCGGCGGTGAAATTGGCACTCAGAACATGTGAACTAACAGCTAATATCGTTACCTGACTTGCGGCGATTATTCCGAGATTGGATTCTGAATGGTTCTGGAGATGGCAGGCAAAACCGATCCTGACCTGTTCCTGGCGGGAGCGGGCAGGGCAGTGATTACGCCTCCAGTGGGATTCGTTATCGACGGCCCCGAGCATGGTGCGCGTGCGTCGACCGGCGTACTCGACGATCTGCTCGCGCGAATCGTGGTTCTCGATTCGAAGGGGACGCGTGTCGTATTGGTCAGTCTCGATGTGTGGGGACTGTCATCGGTGCTATCTGCGTCAATCAAATCCGCCGCCGGTAAAGCAGCCGGCGTAGATCCCAGTTCAGTCTGGCTGACCGCAACTGGCAACGCCACAAGCCCGCCTCTCTGGCGAGACGATCCGCAATATGCCGCCTACTCTGCGTATCTTCCTGAACAAATCGCCGGAGCAGTAACGGCTGCAATCGGCAGCCTCGAACCGGCATCGATGGGCTCAACTGGAACTCTACTGCCCGACGTTTCGACCTTCATAGAAGGACCGGGCCGTCCCGGAAATGCCGCTTTGTTTGTCCTTGCCATAAACCGAGCTAATGGAAGCGGTATCGCCCGCATCGTGAATTTCGCCTGCCCCGCGACAATTATCGGGGCGTCTACGATGTGGACCGCCGATTACCCTGGCTATGCCTCATGGGCGATCGAACAAAACGGGGGAGGCCTGACGCTCTTCTCGCAGGCACCATCACACGATATTCGACCGTACGACTGGTGGGATGCGAACCCCGATCCGACTCACGCCGAGCGGGCAACCCAGGACGTGCATGCGATGGGACTTCTGCTGGCAACTCAGGCCGCCAACGGTGCAGCCGACACCACCCAGCGTCGGAACGTTGAAGTTTCGATCCGCACCGATGAACTGTCGGGTCTCCAGGTAATGCGAGTCGGAGATGCCTTTTTTGTTTCGACGGAAAGGCCGCAGCCAAACAAGTTCGCACGTCGGTTCCGTCGTGAGTTGACTCACTCAAACACGTTTGTGGCTGCCAACCTCTCGGGTGGCAGGTTCGATGCCAAAGCCACGTTCGATGCACGGGGTATCAAGCGTGGCACCGCTATTCTGAAAGAGTTGGGCGCCAGTTAGCTCGGGCTCCGCACATTCGGGTCTGGCGGGTCTGGTCGCAGATATCACCGTATGCTAGCTTGCCGTATCGTCTCGGTAGTTCCGAGTTATCTAGAGCGTAAGGAATATTCGTCTTGGCAAAGATTTCACTTATTGGTGCCGGCAGCGTCGTGTTTGCACGACGATTGCTACAGGACATTGTCTGCGTACCGGAACTAAACGATTCGACTGTCTCGCTGATGGACACCGATCCCGAGCGCCTCGCTCTGATGAGCAAGTTCGCAAACAAGCTCGCCCGCGACACCGGAACCAACATTAAGATCGAGACCACGCCTGATCGGCGTGAAGCTCTCGATGGATCTGACTACGTCATGACCACCATCAGGGTCGGTGACAGTTATGAGCGAGACATAGCGATTCCACTCAAATACGGCGTCGATCAGTCAGTGGGCGACACCGTGGGCCCCGGAGGAGTGTTCAAAGCTCTTCGTACCGCTCCAGTTCTCATGGACATCTGCGAAGACATCGAAGACGTTGCACCCGATGCCACGCTCCTCAACTACACGAACCCCATGGCGATAGCCTGCTGGGCCATGGCCGAGGCAACCGACGTCCCGACAATCGGGCTCTGCCACAGCGTTCAGCACACCACGGCCGATCTTGCCGACTATATTGGCGTGTCCAAAGACCGGGTGAAGGGCTGGGTCGCTGGCATCAATCACCTCGCATGGTTTCTGCGCTTTGAGGTGGACGGTCAAGACGCGTACCCTCAGCTGTTCGATGCGATGGACAATCCAGAAATCTTCTCTCGTGACACCGTACGATTTGAGGTGATGAAACAGTTCGGATACTTCGTTACGGAGTCGACCCGTCACATGTCGGAGTACACACCGTATTTCCGCACCAACGAAGATGTGCTTGAAGACTTTAACTTGAACCAGATTCGACAGGACCTGCAACGACGGACAGCCCGTGTCGATGACCATTACACACAGCTTGTCGAAGCTGCGAACTCAGACAAGCCACTGATCGCCGAGCGATCAGAAGAATATGCCTGCCGGATAATCGAGGCGATGGAGTCTGACCGCCCGACGGTCATCAACGGCAACGTCCCGAACGAAGGCCTGATCGACAATCTTCTCGCCCTGAGCAGCGTGGAAGTCCCGATCCTTATCGACAAGCTCGGATTCCATCCCATGGCAGTCGGTGAATTGCCGGGTCAATTGGCGGCGCTTAGCCGTTCGAACCAGGCTGTTCAGCAGCTTGCGACACAGGCGATTCTCGATGGCGACAAGGAAGCTGCTTTCCACGCAATCGCACTCGACCCGCTGACTTCTGCTGTTCTATCGCTAGGCGAAATCCGAGAGATGTTCGACGAGATGTGGACTGCCCACGGCACTGAACTAGCGGCCTACTCGTAAGTGGCCAGCTCAGACGGAAAAATGCGGGCTGCGATAGCGACGGAAGTCGGCGTGATTCGTTGCGCGGAAGTCGCAATACCGCAAATCAAAGACGGCGAGGTTCTCGTTCGAACTCTCGCCGCTTCGATCTGCGGGAGCGATCTGCACATGGTCAACACGGGCTGGGGCATGCATGCCTTTCCAGCCATGGCGGGTCATACCGGTCATGAGGCGGCTGGGCGAGTAGTCGAATCTCGTTCTTCACGGTTTTCCGAGGGTAATCTGGTTCTTACCGTGCCCTTTATCTGGGACTCACGGTGCTTCGCCGATTACCAGGCTGTGGACGACGAGCATGTCCTGAAACTCGACCCTGACGTCGACCTGGACACCGTTACGCTGGCTCAGCAACTGGGCACGGTTATCTACGCAGCGAAACGACTCCCGGCATCACTGGAAGGCCAGACCTGCGTCGTAGTCGGGCAGGGCAGCGCTGGACTTTTCTGGGACTTTACGCTGAAGAATCTCGGGGCCGAAAGAATCATTTCAATCGAACCGCTGGCGTGGCGTCGTGAGTTGGGACCTCAATACGGGGTTGACCAGACGATAGATGTGACTGGCGATGCTGCGACGCAGGCCGTTAAAGACCTGACGGGCGGCGCAGGAGCCGATCTCGTAATAGAAGCTGTCGGTTCGACGCCAACTCTTTCGCAGGTATTCCACCTTGTTCGCCAGGCAGGAAAAGTCGTGCTATTTGGCCTGCCGGAATCCGAAGATCCGGTGCCGTTCGACTATTCCCAGATGTTCAAAATTCGTGCCGTTGCGTTCACCGTACTGGGCTCGCAAGATGAACCGGGTTTGCCGAGCTATGTCGAGGCGGTGCGGCTCATCAGCACAGGCGAAATTGACGTTGAACCGATCATTTCACACCGGATTAACATCTCAGAAATCGACCGTGCATTCCGCATCGCTGGTGAACGAAGTGACGGAGCAATCAAGGTCGGAATCACTTTCGAGTAGGGCGCACGCCACCCTAAAGCAAACTTGGCACGCCACTTACCCCGGCAGATCAGACAGTGGTTGCGTTGTGTGGTGATCCTTGCGAGTCATCACTTCACGCGAGTAGAACTCGTTCGACCAGCCGATCAAATTCTTCACTGCCTCGTCGAACAGGGCCTTTCCCTTTTCGGGTGTGGCAAGAAGAGCGTCACCGCAGACACCTGAATCGGTGTATTCGCTGGTCCACGAAGTAACCGAAACCGCACCTGCTCCCCACAAATCGACCCACTGGTACGGCGACTTGTGTTCGTGGAACTTGATGTCCTCGTTAACCGCTTTGTCCATCTGGATCAGATCAGCGTTCATGTGCAGAGCCATCGAGGTTTCAGCCTCGCCAGAATGAGCACACCCGCCCGGGAATCCTGACTCTCGCCATGTCGCCATGAACTCGGGATCGACCGCTGTCAGGTTCCACCACGACGTCAACGCCACGTTCGCATCGGTTTCGACATTGGCGCGTCGGCAAGCAAGATCGAGCGGTGGCATGTTGGAGCCGTGACCGTTAATTACGATGATCCGGCTGAAGCCGTGATACGCAAGCGACTTCAGAATATCGACGATGTACCGGATGAACGTCTCGTAGTGAATCGTCACCGAGCCCGGGAAGTCCATCACGTGGGTCGTGTAGCCGTACGCCACGGGCGGCATAAACAGCAGACGATCTTGATGCTGTTCGGCAGCGGCTTTGGCGACTTCCGTGGCGGTCCATCGATCCATCTTCACAGGTAGGTGAGGACCGTGCTGCTCCATCGTTCCGACCGGAAGCACAGGAATCATCCCCGCCTCTACAGCCTGGTTCATTTCAGACCAGGTCAGGTCTTCGTATCGCCACTTACCGTTGATTGCCATGAAGGTTTCCGTTCAAATGTCTTGAAAGTCGTCCGGCCTGTCGTGCCCGAAGTTCGTTAGTTCGTAGTTGGTTACAGCGCGCCGTAATCGTCAGCACCCTTGCCGTGTGCGATCACAGCGTCCTCGTCGATCTCAATGCCGAGGCCGGGACCATCCGGAATCGGCAGCATTCCGTCGTCGTCGAGAAGCATGGGCTCAGCAAGGATCCCGCTCACGTATGGAGCCGGGTGCCAGTATTCGAGATATCGCCCGTTCGGCATAGACGCCGAAAGCTGCAGATCAGCGGCGGCTCCAACGGCGGTGTTCCAGCCGTGCATCACAACCTGAACGTTGTTGTCGTAGGCAGCCTGCCAGATCTTGCGAGACTCAGAAAGTCCCCCGCAGATCGTCTGGTCGGGCTGAAGAATATCGCAGGCCTTCTGGCTGATGAACGGTTCGAAATTCAATCGACCCCGAATGACTTCGCCCGTGGCAATGCGTACCGGCGAGATCTCCGTCAAACGCTTGTAGCCCTCGATGTCATCCGCTCGAAGCGGTTCTTCAAACCACGAAACGTCGTAATCCTTGAGCATCTTCGCGCCTTCAGCGGCCCACTTGAAATCGCCGTGCCAGAAAACGTCAGATCCACCGGGATCGACCATCAGTTCTGAGTCGTCACCGATCGTCTTGCGTGCGATGCGAACCAACTCTTCGTCGTGTTTTAGATTTCGCTCACGCCCGAAGGTACCCCAACCGAGCTTAAACGCTCGAAAGTTCTTCTCGAGACCCGACTCAAGACTGCTGACCATTTCGTCCACTGGCCATGAAAACAGCATCGAAGCGTACGGCTTCACTTTCTCGACGTAGCGCCCACCAAACAATCGTGAAATCGAAAGCCCGGTGTGCTTGCCAAGAATGTCCCAGAGAGCATGGTTCACCGCACCGATATAGCTCGTGACAGCTCCGCCACGGCCGTACCAGAACGTCCACTGGTGCAGTCGCTCAGTAACCGACTCTGGTTGCAGGGCGTCCTCACCGATCAAGTGTGGCCACAGAACCTTCTTGGTCGCTTCCGCCATCTCCCAACGAACACCCGTGCAACCCCAGCCCGAGATACCGCTTTCGGTGTCGATTCTGATCAGCGTCTGGTCGTAGCCCCACCAGCTGGGGTGAATGGGCTTGCCGACCCTGAGTTCAGGACGCTGGCTAACGAGTGGGAAGACGGTTATGTTCGTGATTTTCATAGAAGTAGGTGACAACCGGATTCGGGTTATTTAGAAGTGATCCGGCGATGTTGCACTCGGTGGAAATCGGTGTCAATGATTCCGACTGCTCGATCCAATCGAAATGCCACCGGTTGGTCACTATCGAACGATATTGCACTCTGCTGTGAGCAACTGAAATCGACTGAGAGTGGAACCTGAAGAGCATGGGAAGGTAAATACACTTCCAGCGGATGTTTTTATATGATCCACCTCGTGGCAAACCTGGGTTATGATTTCCGCCGGTGTGTACTCGGTGACAATTATCTGCGGAGACATGAATGACTGATCAGAATTTCGACGGTTCGAGCTACAAGGCCGGGCAAAAGAACAGTGGGACATAGTTGGCGAAGCCTGGAGAAAATGGTGGCCGGAAATCGAAAGAGGTGCCCAGTCTGCCAGCAATGCTCTTGCGAGCGCGATCGGTGCAAAGCCGGGTCAGAAAATTCTCGACATCTCCACAGGTATCGGTGAACCGGCCGTGACTCTGGCAAAAATTGTTGGACCTGAAGGTCGAGTCGTTGCGACCGATCAATCTGCGGGAATGCTTGCCGTGGCGGGCGAGCGAATAAAGGACGAAGGTCTGGGCAACATCGAACTCATCGAAGCCGATACCGAGTCGCTAGATCTTCCTGAAAACGAGTTCGACGGAGCTGTTTGTCGATGGGGCTTAATGTTTCTTCCCGACCTGCAGGCTGGGTTGCAGGCGATTCGCCGAAGCTTGAAACCCGGTGCAAAATTCGCCACCGCAGTGTGGAGCACTCCCGACAAGACCCCAGTATTGAGCATTCCGATTATGGTTGCTCAACAAATGCTTGATCCTGCTCCTGCTCCTCCGCCTCCTCCAGCTCTTGCACCAAACCTGTTCTCACTCGGTCCCGCCGGAGCGTTGGAGTCGGCGCTCAGTGCCGCCGGTTTCAATGATGTCGAAGGCAACGACCTGCAGATCGACTTCGATATGGAATCTTCTTAGGCCTATGCTGAATTCCTGAGAGATATCTCACCACCTGTTCAGGCGATGCTCGTTGCCCGTCCCAAGCAACAGGTCGATCAATTTTGGAATGCCGTTGTCACTAAGAGCGATGCGTTCGTGAATGATAATGGCGTTTTCAAAATGCCAAACATTGCACCTATTGCCGTTGGAACCAAGTAGAGCCGAAAACATTCCGTCAGTCCGTCAGTTAGGCAGCAGAGGTTGACCGGAAACAAAGATGAAAATTTCCAAACTAATCGTTACACCCGTAGCCACCCACGACCAGCCACTCCTCAACAGCACTGGGGTACACGAGTCGTATCGAGAGAGGACGATCGTCCAGATCGAGACATATGACGGTTACACAGGTGCAGGCGAAACCCACGGTGGTAAAGCTAGCGAAGTCGAGGCTAATCGAGATTGGATCGTGGGGCACGATCCGAAACAGATGACGAAAGCGCGTCTCCTCTGGCGAGGTACTCCGCAGGGATGGTCGGCTGTTGAGACTGCAATGCTGGATGCTGCTGCCAAAGAAGCCGGGATGCCTGTGTGCGACTACATTGGCGGTCGAGCTCGAGACAAGGTCGAATGGGCCGCGTACCTCTTCTACAAGTTCGCCGACGAAAACGGGCGGGGCGAAATAGCGAATGGCGAGGCACTAGATTCTGAAGAATTCGTAAAACAGGCCGAGGAGTTCGTCGATCGCTACGGCTTTAAGGCGCTGAAGATCAAAGGCGGATTTTTCGAGCCCGACGTCGATATCGAAACGTTCCGCCTGCTCCGAAAACGGTTCCCAAAAGAAGATGGCTACGAGATTCGGATAGACCCGAACGCCGTCTGGACTATCGATACCTCGATCCGCGTCGCAAAGGCGATCGAGCAATACGAGCCGCAGTACCTCGAAGACCCAACCGACTCGATTGCTGATCACGCAGAGGTGAAAAAGCACACGGATATTCCCACCGCTTCGAACATGTGCGTATCGGCGTTTGCCCACGTGAAACCCAATGTACAGCTCGAAGGAATCGATGTGATTCTGGGCGACCACCACCACTGGGGCGGAATTCTTGCCTTCAAGGAAATAGGCGTGCTGTGCCGTGTGATGGGTTGGGGGCTCTCAGGCCATTCGAACAACTCGCTGGGAATTTCGCAGGCAGCGATGCTGCATGCTTGCGCCGCCACGCCTGAATTGAGTTTCCAGCCCGATACTCACTACCCGTGGACCGATACCGATGGCGACATCATCAAGGGCGGCAAACTCCAGTTCAAAGACGGTTACATGGAGGTGCCTGACGCACCCGGCCTCGGTGTCGAGATCGATGAAGATGCGCTCGCCGAACGAGCCGAGGCGTTGAAACAGGGACCTCCGAGTAATCGAAGTGAAATGATTCTGTCGATCGATCCAGACGCAAAACCGCGAGATGGCTCGTGGACGGGCTTCAATTTTCCCAACTATTCGAAGCCAAGATGGTAGTCTGCGCTTGGAAAATCACGGATTCAGAATATTCACTCTGAAAAGAGGGGGCCATGGACGCAGAAATCGTAATTCTCAGGCTATTGCACATCTTGCCTGGAGCTACATGGGTTGGGAGCGCAGTATTCCTGGCGTTCGTAGTACAGCCAGCACTCGCTAAAACCGGTCCGCCTCATGCCCCGGCGCTGATGGCGAATATGCTCAAGCCGCTAATGATCGTCTTGCACGGCTCCGCGATTATGACAATCGTTTTCGGTATCGTTATGGCTTTCCGAGTTCGACCGGATGGCCTATTCGATGTCCTCTGGTCGACCAACTGGGGAACGATGATATGGCTCGGATTCCTGTTCTCGATTGTTGCATACGGTATCGGAAACGTTGCGGGACTCAGCAATAAGAAGATGGCCGACATCGGCAAGAGTCTCACCGGGCCACCAAACCCGGAACAGGCTGCCGAGATGACCAAGCTGCGAGACCGAGCGATCTTGCTCGCCAAGATCGGCGCACTGGGCGTCGTTACCGCTGTCGCTTTAATGGCGTTCGCACAACACGTTTAGCCAGGAAATATAGATAGGATCGAATTGGACGTCGGTTTAGTTGTAACCCGAATAATTCACATCGTTTCGGGTTCGTTTTGGATGGGAGCGGCGATCTACCTCGCCGTAGTGCTTGAACCAAAAATAAGGTCCACTTCGGTCGATCTTGAACGACAACTGCTGAACCGAATCAGCAAGCTAAACAGCCTGTGGATTACAAGCGCGGCCGTCGTGACTATGGTGACAGGCATGGCTCTTGTTTCGACTACTCCCAACCACAGTTTTTCCGACCTTGGAAACGGCGGCTGGGGCACGATGATTCTTGTCGGGCTGATCGCCTCAGTCATGGCGTTTGTAGTGTCGGGAATGGCCGGAGCCTTCACCGCTAAACTCAGACGAGGGCTTGAATCGGGGGATGCGACGGACGAGCAACTTGCCAGCTACAGGCGTGGTCTTTCGACCCTCGGATACGTGAATGCCGTTCTCGTTGTTATTGCCGTAGGCACCATGGCGACAGCCCGGTTCGCTTAGTACGAACTTCCGTAGAGCCCAAGCTGACCTCCGCCGAGCAGAAATAATCCGGCAGGGTTGCTGCCTGATCGGTCGTCCGCTGTTGCCGGTTCGAAACTCGACATTAGACGAAATCCGTTAGGCGAGTGGGTTCTGGCGACTTCAGCAGCAGTGCTTGCTGCTTCCAGTATTCGATCGGACTTCCACAGGTCTCGCTGGCTCAAGGCGCTGGAAGGAGAAATCCTCGCTGCGAACGGTGTTTCAGCAATATAGAACTCGTCGACCGGGAAATCGCTGACGACGCTCAACGCCGACTTTTGAGTCCCGTTTTCTAACGATTTAGATACCCCTGAGATGACGTGTAGATGCGCATGAGACTGACTCTGGTGTGCCTGCAATCCGAAGTTCGAGATAACTCGATAACCCTCAGAACTACAGTGAGTATCGCCCATTTCAACCGCCATTTCGGCAGCGTCGCGTAGCGAATCCGATGTCCAAAACTCGAGCTGGGTCATGTGCTCGGTCGGAACGATCAGCAACATCACTCGAACCCACGTGAGACGATTTTGAAAGCAGGCGATATTCGACTCGCTACTTGGGCTTACTTCCCAATTCGCTTCAGAATCCCCTGCGACGATCGAGCAAAACACGCAGTCGTCGCTTCCGGCGTCAGCAAAGTCGAAACTCACTTGCGCGAAGACTTCCTGGAAGTTGATCGAGGCCTCGGTGTCGAACCCCGGTGTCGGAAATCGGGGGCAGTCAGATAGCGTTCCGCAACCACGTTCGCGTCGCTGAGCCTCGAAACAATCGCCTCGGAGTAGCGGGACGTAATGAGACTCTCAGACCCACCGATTGTTTCGAGCGCTGTCCTGCTCGTGAACACGGTGGGTAGCATCGAGTCGTGCCGGTGGACGATCAGTTGATAGAGCTTCTCTTCCGCCCAGGCTGTCGATGCTTCGGCTCCCAGGTCGTCCAGAACCAGCACATCCACATTCCTCACCTGGTTGAACGTGTGATCGAACGATTTGCCGCCTGCCGGCCCATATGACCGTCGAAGATCATCGAGTAAATCCGGTACGAAGCGGTACAGCACATCTCGTCCCTGGGTGATGCTTTCGCCAACAATCGCTGCTGCCAGATGGGTTTTGCCAACACCGGTGGGACCTGCCAGATACAGCCAACCGGATGGGGCTTCAGCGAACACCTTGGCCGCTGCATGGGCTTCAGACAACGAGCGCCGTTGAGCTGCACTGGCTCCCGCCGCTCCTTTTACGCTGAAGCTGTCGAACGTCATCGAGTTAGAAAGTCGTTTTTCCAGGCCTGAATCACGGATATCCGGTGTACCACTTCCGGCCTTGATGTTGACCACGGTCGAGAAGTAAGGATCACCGAGTCGAGTGCGCAGACGATCGCCCAGCTCATCGAACCTGACACCCGTAGTAACAAGCGTTGGAAGCCGGCGATTGAAGCGGTGAGTCAGGATCTGATCCAGCTTTTCATCGGCCCATGCAGTCGCTGACTGCGCACCAAGATCATCAAGAATCAAAATTGGAGCTTCGATCGCCTGTAAGAAAATCTCGTCGTACTGCGCGCCAACCGCCGGGTCGAATGCAGAGCGGAGATGATCGAGCAGGTCAGGAACCGACACGAACCGAACAGGTTGATTCGATTCCACGAGTGCGTTTCCAACCGCCGCAGCAAGATGAGTTTTACCGGTGCCAGACGGACCGCAGAGCACTAGCCAGCCCTGCAGGTCGGTAACGAATCGTTGGGAAGCGTGATACGCGTCTCGGAAACTGGACGGCTCCG
>Ga0209402_10005436_pt1 | contig 11352 bp, 9 predicted proteins | sample ArcticOcean_MG_C_3_FD_187437 | JGI IMG/M metagenome (GOLD analysis project Ga0209402, IMG submission 187437) | Marine microbial communities from western Arctic Ocean - ArcticOcean_MG_CB8_126 (SPAdes) (version 2) | ecosystem: Environmental > Aquatic > Marine > Oceanic | place: Arctic Ocean... | reverse complement strand
GCACGGCAATTGGGTCATCGGAGCCGTTATGTTCATCCAAGAAGGCGAACACATTGGGCGGGGAGTCACTCGACTCCCACAGTACGAAGCCCCGCTGCTCCGAATTGTTCCGCCATTTCTGTCGGCATACCTGAACCTTGCCGGGAGTGACCGCCTGTCGCATGATGTGTGAAATTAATTATCGGTAGACTAGACGATGAGTTCAACGGTTGGTTGAATCTTCGGTAGATGGTTGTGCCAACAAGCAACACAATCCAGCCAAGGATGATGCCAATGCAGAAGGACGAAGACAAGCGTGACCAGAACCAGCCTCGACCGGCCTGCCCCGCTTGCGGCGGCGAACTGATTGAGATTCGTGCGAAGCTCCAGTGTTCCCGCTGTCATACGATCTGTGAGACGTGCTGCGAAGGGGGTCGGGGGTGATCTTCCGCCTGTCCCAAAAACTCGCCAAGAAACTCGACGAAGGCAAGCTCTGTGAGATGCCACTCGATGAGAATCCGTATGCAGACTGGTCCTGCCATCTCTTCACGGCAGACCGCACGCAGTACATCATCTTGAGCAACACGGCATCGTTGTACTCTTGTGTGCTGTACGGGAAGGGAATCACAAACGACAGCCGGTTCATCGAACGGGCCTTGAGCACGATCCGTGAATTCATGGAAGACGATGGGCAGCAGTTCGCCTACAGAAAGTTCATTGCCCCGGTCAGCGGCACAGTCAGTTTTTCCAAAGCGCTGAACCGCTCGGTGACAGGCTCAATGAATGAACTGATCGGGGAGTCGCAGATGTACTTGATCGAGGACGAAATATCGCCCCATGACGTCGGCTTCAAGCTGAACGGCATTCTGCTTTCGACGCTGAAGAATGCCGAAGGCGGAAAGTACGCCGAGCCACGGGATGCGTTCAAACGGCTGATAGGTGATCAGTCAACGAACAGATAGTCACGCTTCCCAATCCGGCACCACATTTTGGACAGGTCTTCATGTCAGCCATCTGTAGAACTCCTCAGTTCATCTTGATACTCCTTCTGACGGAAACCAAGGAGATGGTGACATCGTTTTTTCTCGTTTTTCTGAAATACTTCAGCCATTTGAATCAACTCGCTGCCATCGGCGACAATTAGGGTCTTTCGTAACTGTAGGCGAAAGGAATTCTTAACCACGGATTTCACGGATGGGCACGGATAAAAGAAAGACAAGACTCTAAGCCGGGATTTCCCATATGGGTTGAGCCTGAAACCGATCCAGACTCGCAACCTTCGCGGTTATAACACCACCACCTCCCCGAGCCTAATGCGTGTGGATTTTTCGACACCTTTCCCGTCTTCCAGCCCGAGCGATCCGGGAACTGGGCCAATCGGAGCGTTTCCCAGCGGCCAGCGTGTGTTCTGCGCAGACCATCTCCATGAGGAACCCCGTTTTCCACCATTTACTCCACTCCAGCTTCGCGTCACGTGACTCGCGGCGGCGGAATTGCCAGCCGTGCAATCCGATCAAGAATCGCGGCGAACAATCTCCGTGGCACAGCCACTTCAGCCATTTGGAACGTCACATATTTCGCGTGTCGTGTTACCTTCGCCCCGATCTTGACGAGCTTCTCTCGTAGCGTCGTTAACGACCAGTGCTTCACATCTTGAGGCAGTGTCAGTCGTCGTAGGAAGTTCGCCAGGTTGTAAGCCAGGGCAAACAATTGCAACCGTGTCTGGTTGTCCTTGAACGTGCGGCAGGACAGCTTCGTCCACTTGATCGCGTTCTTGCCTTCCTTGATCCACTGCTCGGCTGTGCCTCGACCGTTGTAGAACTTCACCACGTTCTTCGATTGCTTTTTCAAGTTGGTCACGATGAAGCCGACTCGCGGGAACAACTCGCCTGCGTGCCACTCGATCTTGGCGACCACGCGCCGCGCTCGCCGCCATGACTTGGCCTGATACTGGAAGCTGTGATAGAAGACCTTCGGCTTGTGCGAGGGACGACCCACGGGTCGGGTCAGCAGATGCTCAATTTCCCGCTCCAGCACGGCATTGGACTTGATGCGGATGGCGTATTGGTAGCCTTCCTTCTCCAGCAATCGGTACATTGCCGGATTAGCAAACGCAGCATCTCCACGAAAGAACTTGGGGATGTCGTAGCGGCGATACCCTTGTGTAGCCAAAGTCGAACAAGCAGCTGGCCCGGAGTCCCGTAATACGTTGGTTAAAGCGTGCAGGCAAAAGCCCGTCCCTGTCGGATTCATCCGGTCGAGCCCGATTCCGCTAAAAAGAATCCATGTAAGTCCGTGGTTTGGAGTGGAGCCAGCTTTTACGCTGGCTCGTTTCCAGTGACACGTTTTTGCGTGTCACTTTGACAACCCCAGAATCACGGAGCTCGATGATGATCATTCTCGCAATCGACCTTGGGAAATTTAACTCGATGTGCTGCTTTTACAATACCGACACGAACGAGTATCGATTTCAGGCAGCGGCGACGACACCACACTATCTCACATCCGTCTTCAAAAACCACAAGATTGATCTGGTCGTGATGGAAGCCTGTGGGCCGAGCGGATGGATCAGCGACTTGTGCCAGGAACTCGGACTCAAGACGCTGGTCTGCAGCACCAACGATGCGGCTTGGCTGTGGAAGAACGTCAAACGCAAAACGGACAAAGATGACTCACTCAAATTGGCTCGAATGGCGATGATGGGGCAACTCACGCCGGTCCACGTGCCCAAACACCAGGTGCGAGAACATCGCTCGCTGATCAAGTATCGCAAGAAGCTCGTCGGACGGATCAACCAGATCAAAAACTCGATTCGCGGTCTGTTTGCCGGCCGTGGCATCGAAATTGACAAAGGCCAGCGAGCCTGGCGCACCGGTCGAGAACTCATCGATTCGCATCGAAAACCACTCGCCGAATGCTCTATGGAAGAACTGTGGCGAGGCCAGCTCGATCTCGAGTTGACGCAACTCGATTCACTTGCCCAACAACTGGCCGATGTCGAACGCCGTTTGGACCTGATCGCCAAAGACGACGAACGCATCCAGCGCGTTCAAACCATCCCGGGAGTCGGACGCAGGACGGCTGAAGCGATTGTGACGGCGCTGGACGATGTGGATCGCTTTGATAATGCTCGGCAAGTGTCGGCATACATCGGCCTGGTGCCACGTCAGTATCAATCGGGCGAGACAGACCGCAACGGCCGGATTACCAAACGGGGTTCGCGGCTATTGCGGACGCTGCTGCTGGAATGTGCCTGGGTGAGCTTGCAATACAACGACTGGTCACGAGCGACCTACGACCGCATCCACGGCGGCCAGCAAACTCGCAAGAAGAAAGCGGCCATCGCGCTGGCCCGCAAGATCGCAGTGGTGGCGTGGTCGATGTTGAAACACAAGACGGATTGGGACCCGGCCCGGCAGGGATTCCCTGCCGCAGCGACCATCGAAGAAAGCCCACCGGAGAAAACAGAAATCAGAGCCGCTGGAATCGCGTAAGTCATACGGACGCAAGCTCAGTCGGCCACGTTGCTGACAGCAGCACGACGTCGTGAAAACGAATGCGACCAGCGGCTTTTTGAGACAGTAACTTTTGAGTGATTGGAGGGAACCTAACGAGCAGGCACGCCAAACCAAAGACCAATCGCTGTGACCACCCAACTAGTACTGACGCCGAGCCGCATGCATCGGACGTCGCGTTAAAGAATGTGGCCAGCGGACGAGTTTGAAACGCAAGGAATGATGAGACGGCGCAAATCTTCAACAGAACGCGCCGACACCTCGAATAGTCGTATCAGTCAAATCGTTTGGCCCAAATGCCCTTAACGTTGTTTCTTTCACAAATCGCTCACCAAAGACAAGTACCGCAATGTGTGCCGCGGCTGGGCCGGGGGCCCAGCGTTATTCTCCGCGAACAGAAAAAATGCGCCTAATACCCACTTGACCAACCACGGACTTCATAGTCGTATGACTTTCGCGTGCAGGTAGGGAGTCCGCTTACGCCTGAACTGGCGGGCATCCTGACTGAATCAGATACAAAAAGGTGTTTCTGCCGCTGCCGAGCGGTTGCTGCCACTGGTCTTGTACTGTGACAAGTGTCCCCGGTCGATTAGAATCGTTCACTGACAATCCTGCAACGAATCGAGAGTTACGTTGTCATGTTTAAGCTTGTGCTGATTGGTTCTCTGTTTGCCATCATGTCTTCGTCCGCCCTGTTTGCGGATGATCGCAAGACCGACTTTTTCGAGAAACGCGTTCGCCCCATTCTGGTCCAGCATTGCTACGAATGTCATGGCCCGGACGAATCATCAGGCAAACTGCGGTTGGACACGAAAGCAGGTTGGGTGCGTGGCGGGGAAAGCGGGCCGGCGATTGTTCCGGGAGATCCTTCTAAGAGTCTCGTCTTTCGCGCCGTCTCGTACAAAGACGCGAAATTGAAGATGCCGCCGCCGGACTCCGCTCGAAAGTTGAGCAATCTGCAGATCAACGATATCGCGAAGTGGATTCGAGACGGAGCAATCGACCCTCGGATCGGTGACCCGATTGTCAGTGAGATCGAAGCGGCCTCCAAAGACCATTGGGCGTTTCAACCGATCGCACTTCCCCTGACCAAACCGTCGGGGCACCCGATTGATTTCTTCATTGATCGAGAACTGAAGAAACGCAGTTTCGAAGCAACCGACGACGCTGATACGCGGACGCTGATCCGTCGGGCAACTTACGATCTGCTGGGTCTTCCACCAACGCAGGCACAACTGGCGACCAGCCGAGAGAAGTTTCCGGAACTCGTGTCGAGTTTGCTCGCGTCACCTCGCTACGGCGAACGCTGGGGACGTCACTGGCTAGATGTCGCCCGCTATTCAGACGCGAAAGACGGCGTCCTGATGTACGGCGACGCTCGGATCCGGCCCTTCGCTTACACCTATCGAGACTACGTCATTCGAGCGTTCAACGACGATAAACCGTTTGACCGGTTCATCCGCGAGCAGCTTGCCGCCGACCAAATGGGACTTGCTGCGAACTCACCCGATTTGGCGGCCATGGGTCTGTTGACGCTCGGCCGCATGTTCGACAACAACCCGCACGACGTCATCGATGATAGGATCGACGTCGTCACGCGCGGGTTTCTGGGACTCACTGTGGGTTGTGCTCGTTGCCACGATCACAAATTCGATCCGATACCGACTGCCGATTACTACTCGCTCTACGGTGTCTTTGCCAGCAGTGTCGAACCGTACGACCGTCCACGAGTTGAGCATGTTTCCGATAAAGGGAAAGCGTATGAAAAGGAACTCGGCCAGAAACTGAAGGATGTCTTCAGCACGCAACGACGACATTATGAGCGGACGCTTGAAACGGCTCGCGACCGAACTCCTGACTACCTGGTTCAAGTCGCAACGACAAAGCCGGACATCTCCGAAACAACCATTTTCTTTCTGTCGTTGCTGCCCGAACAACTGCGTCCACAAATTACCTACAAGTGGCGAAAACTGATCGCTCGCCGCGCTCATGCAGCTGACCCGGTCTTCGGGCCGTGGCACGATTTGATGCAGAAACCGGTCTTGCAGGTCGAACGCTGGCGTAAAAACGGTGTCGACGAGCGAATCATCGACGGCCTCGTCGCAGCCAATCCCAAGAAGCCGGCCGAAGTGGCTCGCGCATACGGTGCGATCATTCGCGGCGTTTGGGGGCGAGAAAGGGATATCAGGCAGCAAATCGCCAAGATCCAAGCCGACCTGTCCGCTCTCGATGGCGGAGCAATCAATCTGGCAGACATCCTCGCCGGCGGAAACGGCTACGGCACGGGCGTGAAGGGGGCCGGCATTCATCCGCAGACCGGCAAAGCAACGACCGGCGAAACGGGATTCATCGACATCAAACGCCACGATAAATTGATTGCCGTTCCGGCCAACAAATACGTCGATGGCGTTTTTATCCCGAAATCCGACACGGCCACGATTTCGTCAACCGGAATCAAAATCACCGGCGTCAAAACGTCAAGCGGTCAAACGTGGGATTACTTCAAGTTCGGTCCGAGTGCGGGATTCACGGTCAATTCGATCGATGGAGTTGATTTCAACAAGGCCCCCAATTGGATGCTGGCGATGCACGCCAACAAGGGCATCACCTTTGACGTAAAAGCCTTCAGATCCTCCCACGAGTTCCAGACTGCTCGCTTCAAGGCGATCTTCGGTCACGGTGGAAAGAAATCCGAAAGCCAGTTGGACTTTGCCGTTTATTTGGACGGCAAACGAGTTGCTGAAGCAAGAGACTTCCAGGCCCAGCAACATGGAAAACCGATTGACATCGAGTTGTCTGAGTCAAGTCGGTTTCTCACGCTAATCGTCACCGAAGGGGGGAAGGGGATCTCACACGATCAGGCGATCCTCGGTGACCCACGAATCGTTCCCGATAAGAACCAGAAGGTCAGCGATCGCAAACGGCAGAGAATCGCTGCACTCAAACAACAGACGGTGGACCTCCGAGAGGAGTTGCAAAACCGGGACTCTTTGAAAGGCGATCCACTCGCAGAGTTGTTACTTTCAAAGAGCAGCCCGGTCTGGTTCCCTCGAAACAAAATCTATCTCTACCTTTCCCGCAAAGATAAGGATGCGTACCGAGGTCTCGTCAACCAGATCGATACCATTTCCGTGAAGCACAAGTCGGCCGCAGCACGGGCGATGGTAATGGTCGATTCGGAATCAATCTACGATCCGGTCATCTTCCAACGAGGCGATCCAGGGCAACCCGGCACGCCGGTCCCCAGACAATTCTTGAAAATCGCAGCAGGCGGAGATCGAAATCCGTTCAAAAAAGGCAGCGGGCGACTCGATCTCGCCTCCGCAATCGCCTCTCCGAAAAACCCTCTCACTGCACGAGTGTGGGTGAATCGCGTGTGGATGCATCACTTTGGCGATCCGCTCGTATCAGCCCCGAGTGATTTCGGCCTGCAAACGAAACGTCCGGTTCAATACGAACTGTTGGATTACCTGGCGGCGACGTTCATTAAAAATGGCTGGCGCACAAAAACGCTTCATTCGTTGATTATGACTTCCAGAGCCTATCAACGATCTTCACAGATTGGCGAGACGGCGCAAATAACCAAACAGTTGCAGTCGGATCCAAGCAATCAACTGATCTGGCACGCGAATCGACGGCGGCTCGATCTCGAGCAGATGCGCGACACCATGTTGTTCATTTCGGGCCGAATCGACGACACAATGTTCGGGCGACCGCCATTGATAACCGACCCGGCCAATCGCCGTCGGACGGTTTACGCATTCGTCGAGAGACAGAACATCCCCAACGTCATTCAGACCTTCGATTTCGCCGACGCAGATACGTCAACCGCGAGACGCGTCACAACGACCGTGCCGCAGCAGGCGCTGTTTCTGATGAATTCCGGATTCATCACCGAAACAGCCAAGGCACTCGCCGAACGGACGGCCAGCGACTCCGCAAGCGAGCGAATTAAAAAACTTTACACTCTGGTCCTAGGCCGATCGCCGACCGCTCAGGAACTTCGGCTCGGTAGCACGTTTGTTAAAACGAATTCCTGGGAACAGTACTCACAGATTCTACTTTTGACGAACGAAGTGATGTTCGTGGATTAACTCACGTGGGTGAGTTAATCCGAGACGTGGCCACCTGCAGGTGAAGATCAAATGAACTCGATTGCCAATTCATTTCTCACTCGACGCGATGCACTTCGCAGCATGGGCACCGGTCTGGGGCTCGTTGCCTTGCCGGTGCTATTGGAAGCTGCAGGGAATCCACTGGCACAGAAATCGCCTCACTTCAAGCCTCGCGCAAAACACATCATCCACATCTACTTGAACGGTGGACCGTCACAAGTTGACACCTGGGATCACAAGCCGGAATTGACAAAATGGGGTGGAAAGAGACTGCCCGTCGGCAACCTGACGACCGAACGCGAGACGGGGGTTGCGTTGGCTTCGCCTTTCAAGTTCAAGCAGCATGGAGAAAGCGGTCTCTGGTGTAGTGAGGTGTTTGAGAAAACCGCCTCGCAACACGCCGACAAGCTTTGCGTGATTCGTTCCATGTACGCGAACACGCCCAACCACGAACAAAGCATGCGGCTGATGAATACGGGTGACGAGCGACAGTCGCGGCCAAGCTACGGATCGTGGCTCACCTACGGACTCGGTTCAGAGAATCAGAATCTGCCAGGCTATGTGACACTTTGCCCTGGGCTGCCCGTGGCTGATTCGTCGAACTGGCGCAGTTCTTTTCTGCCCGGCATCTACCAGGGAACATACCTAGATACTCGTAAGAAGAAACCCGACGAATTGATTGCCAACATTCGCAATCGGGGAATCTCCAACGATGATCAACGCAAACAACTCGATCTGCTGGCAACGTTGAATCGGCAACATCAACAGCAGCGCAAAGAAGACGATAATCTCGAAGCTCGCATTCAATCGTTCGAACTCGCCTATCGCATGCAGATGCAGGCAACCGATGCGCTCGATATTTCCAAAGAAAGCAAAGCCATCCAGCAACTCTACAAGGCCGAGACCGTACATGGTCGTCAGTTGTTAATCGCGCGGCGGTTGATCGAACGTGGCGTTCGAGTCGTTCAATGTTTTCACGGCGATGTGCAACCCTGGGACTCTCACAGCGACATTGCTACGGCGCACCGGAATCTCGGCAACCAAGCCGATGGACCAATCGCCGCCCTGATTTATGACCTCGATCGTCTCGGTCTTCTCGAAGATACGCTAATCGTCTGTGGAGGTGAATTCGGACGGACACCGGCCGTGGAAATTCCGCTCGGTTCCAACGCCGTCCCTACCGGCCGCGATCACAACCATCACGGATTTACCGTCTGGCTGGCCGGCGGCGGAGTCAAAGGCGGCACGGCCTACGGCGCCACCGACGAGTTCGGGTATCAGGCCGTCGAAAACCGAGTGCACGTCCACGACCTGCATGCCACCATGCTGCATCTGATGGGCTTCGATCACGAGCGACTGATTTATCGTCACGCCGGCCGCGACTTCCGACTGACAGACGTTCAAGGCACGGTCGTCGACGAGATCATCGCCTGAGGACCGGTGACAATTGTGTCGTTGCTTACGGTCTCAAGAAAATTCCGTGTTTCGCTGGTTGACAGTCGCCACGACATACCGCAGCAACGCCCTGATTTCTCCGAGGGAAACAGGTCGATATACCCCGGCGTTGTATTCGTAGAATACGTCCCGCCGTGCTGTCCGTCACGACATTCTGGAGTTTTCTGCGGTGCTGCGCGTCAGAACATTCTGGAGTTTTCTGCGCGAGTTCTCGCCACTTTTCCGTGCGGGAATCTGAGATTCGGCGCGTTTCCGTTCGAGATTCTGCTGGGAAGCTGTGATCGCCGGATGTGATGATGGAAGCATGATTTCCACAACCCGCACTCAGAACAAATACGACCATCGCCTGCGTGAGCTTGTCCGATCGACAGGTGCAGTGGAACATGCAATCCAATTGGGAGTTCCCCGCTCAACCGCGCACGGTTGTTCTCATCGCAGCAGACCTCAAGTGGCGAGAACTCGCGCAGAAAACTCCAGAATGTTGTGACAGACAGCACGGCTGAGATTGCTGAGTACGAGAACTGCTCGATCCGAGTCTTCTCCCCTGGTCTCGGTGCGCGCCGAGTCCGTTTTCTTCCCCCCACATCTGGCGTCTGACGGAAAAGATCCGTTGCTTCCCCGCGATCAGCATGTAACAATCGAGGTTTGTAAGACCAACGAGTCATCCATTAGCGTACATTGCGACACATTGACGTAGTAAAACCCGTTGGGCGACCAAGCGCCATGCCATTCTACTTCCGTTGCGATGCCTGCGAATTGGCGTTTGAAACCGGCTGGTTTCACTACCATGAGTACGACGAATACGGATCTGAGACTCGCTTGGTATGCTCAAACTGCGGTACGCTTCATCGACTCCAACACGCTATCGGTGGTGATTTGCCGGATCTGTTCGCCGCGCAACCACGTCCTCTGAATGTTTCCACTGATGCGCCGCGTCTCGCGAACCTGTCGGCCCAGGACGCCGAACACATTGAGCTTATTCGCGTTCCGCCTGTCGTGGCACTAATTGGCCAATTACTGAGGGATGCCATGGCACGGTGGGGTGACGACGCACCAGCGTACAATGTTCGCGTGGAACGAGCAGAGTGGCCCGTCCTGTCTCTGGACGTCGAAAGTCTCCGTTGCGCATACTGCGAAGCAACAGGTTGCATGACCAAATGGCAGATGGACAATGACCATTGCCCGCGCTGCAAGCAAAACAAACTTTCCTGCCTCGGCGAGTATATGACCTAGGAGCCTGTCCGGAAAGCCGTTGTGTGGCGGAGTCGGTGAGGTCTAGAATTTCAATCTTTTCGGTCGCTGTTCGGCCTGCTGTCCCGTATGGTCAAAAAACTCGACCGAACGTCTTTTCCCCTGTTTTTCGCTGAAACTCAGCGGTCACGACTCACCGGGTTTTCCCGATTCGCCACTTGATTTTGGGCCGAATCACCCGGATGCTGGACAGGACATCCTGAACCAGCAACCCGACGGTGCCAAAAAGGAATCAACAGAAACAATGAATTAGGGACGACGCACCGTCAGCGTTTCAGCAAGCACAATAACGGAACAAAACCGCACAAAAGCACGAGAATGCCATCAAAAACGGTAGAAAAACCAACGAAAAAAGCGGCCTAAACCCGCCTAAATGAAAACGTCCTCGCAACGGTCATGCACTCGCTTTTCGATGCTGGCGAACTTCGCCTTCGGCATAAAACGCAAAATCCCTCTTGCAAAAACCTCAGATGTCTTCGGGACAACTTGTCCGCGTCAGGATTCGTCGAATAGCACAGATTGATGCCCTCAGTTCGACATCTGGCTTCTATCTGTCTCTGATCTCTAACTCGCTAGCAATCGCATGGTGTGTTTCTATTTCAGCTGCGTAAGGTCATCGGATAGGAGAGTCGACGCTGGGAATTCCGATCTGTAAGTTACAGTGACGTAATAGATTCCGAAATCAAGTTGGGGGGCACTCGTGGATCAAGAGCGACTCTTGGAGAAGATCGGCGACGTCATTCGAGCACTCAATTCGCTTGCCGAGGAGATCCAGTTAGAAACATTTGATCACACTGACGACACCAGTTCTGAATCGGGTCAGAGGAGATTGAACCGTACTGAAGACTCCATCGAAACATCGCAAGAGTGCTTTGGTAACCCCGCTTGGCGACAGCCGTCTTCAAACATTCTTACAAGAAACGTTACTACTCACCGGCGATTGGTATGGACTGGATTTGGTGATTTCGGTAGGAGCGTCTGGTAAGGAGTTTACCAGATGGTCGAATGTTTACCGAATGTCTCTGAACTTTCCCCGG
>Ga0209402_10005425_pt1 | contig 11373 bp, 9 predicted proteins | sample ArcticOcean_MG_C_3_FD_187437 | JGI IMG/M metagenome (GOLD analysis project Ga0209402, IMG submission 187437) | Marine microbial communities from western Arctic Ocean - ArcticOcean_MG_CB8_126 (SPAdes) (version 2) | ecosystem: Environmental > Aquatic > Marine > Oceanic | place: Arctic Ocean... | reverse complement strand
TACGCACTCATGACCTCTTCTTCTCAACTTAAGGTCAAATGCCCTTGTTCATCCTCCGCAAATTTCCCATCATGGACCATTCGAGTTACGACGGCGTCTATGCCTTGACGAGTGTCCTCCATAGTCGTTTGGATGCAATTGAGCAGCAGTTGAGCAAGGCGATTGACCTCGGCGTCCCTGATCTTGTCCACCGGTGTATTAACGATCTTGATGCTATTCATAATGAGGTCCTCGACCGCCTACCTGCATATCATATGAAACGCTTTGAGTGGCTATTAGAAAGACTTCAATCAATGCGAGATCCAGGGCAGGCAGAGCAGATCGTTGCCCAAGGAAGGCGAGCGATCAACAACAACGACATAGATGCGCTGAAGGCGGCCAGCCGTCAGCTTGTTTCCCTGTTACCCATCGAGGTTCAACAAGAGGCAACTCATGTGAATGTCGGCGGGACAATCGTATGAGATTCGACATTGATAGCAGCGTTCTCAGATAATCCGATGGACATGGATGCGTTTGCGAGGTACATTGCGAATCACTTCTTGACGATAATGCATTTAATCTAGAATTCGAAATGATAAGGGGCCGCAGAGTGGACGTAAATACTATTCTTTCTCAGATCGACATCGGCGGCATTGCGTTGCCAGAGTTTCAACGGGGATACGTTTGGAACCGCGACCAAGTCAGGGGATTGATGCAGTCGATGTACAAGAAACATCCTGTCGGAAGTCTCCTCGTGTGGGCCACCAGAACTGAAGAGGCCCATGCCCGAGGCGACTCCTCGCTTCAGCCTGGAGTAGTTAAGCTTCTGCTCGACGGGCAGCAGCGAATAACTACTTTATACGGGATAATTAAGGGCTCGCCACCTGCATTTTTTGAAGGCCACGCTCAGGCTTTTACAGGTCTTTACTTTAATCTGGACACGGAGGATTTCGAGTTTTACGGCCCCATTAAGATGAAAGACGACCCCCTTTGGATAAATGTAACTGAACTGATGCGCGACGGTGTCGGCGAATCCATACAAAGCCTGTTGAAGCTCCCGGACATCCAACCCAAGCTGAACACCTACATAAACAGGTTGAACTCGATAGAGTCCATTAAGAACATAGATCTTCACATTGAAGAGGTCTCAGGTGAGGATAAGGACATCGATGTAGTGGTGGACATTTTCAATAAAGTGAACAGTGGAGGTACCAAGCTATCCAAAGGCGACCTGGCGCTTGCAAAAGTATGCGCGGATTGGCCGGATGCACGCCAAGAGATGAGGAGCCGATTAAACAAGTGGAAGGACGCAGGATTCCAGTTCAAATTGGACTGGCTGCTTCGCTGTATCAATACCATCGTGACCGGAGAGGCCTTATTCACGGCGCTTGAAAAGGTAGATGCCGCCACCATTAGACATGGTCTGAAACAGGCAGAGGACTCGATTGATTCAGCTCTGGATCTAATATCCGGACGGCTAGGTCTAGACCATAATCGAGTGTTGGGTAGTCCATCCTCCTTGCCATTAATTGTCAGATACATGTTCCAGCGCGGAGGGCATATTGAAGACTATCAAGAGCGCGATAAGCTCTTGTACTGGTACATTCATACGTTTCTGTGGGGCAGATATTCGGCGTCGACTGAAGGGGTGTTGAATCAAGATCTGGCTTCCATTGAAGAAGTGGATGGGGCCCTTGATAGGCTGATAGACAGGCTGCGCCAGAACCGTGGCGACCTTCGCCTGTCTCCTCGTGACTTTGGCGGCTGGAGCAGGAGTGCCAGATTCTATCCCTTGCTTTACATGTTGACCCGTGTTCATCGCGCCAGGGACTGGGACACAGGAGTGGAGTTGACCAATAACATGCTTGGTCGATTGAGCTCACTGCAAATCCATCATATATTTCCGAAGTCATTACTTTACAAAGCTGGTTATGCTCGTCCAGAGGTAAATGCGATCGCAAATTTCACCTTCTTGACGCAGGAGACGAACCTAAAGGTGTCGAACAGAGACCCGCTGGAATATTTTGAGGAGTTCGCACAAAGGCAACCGGGTACCGTTGAGTCCCACTGGATACCTATGGATAGGGAGCTCTGGAAAATCGAAAACTACCCTGACTTTCTTGCGGCCCGTAGGGAACTTCTGGCGAAGGCAGCCAACGAATTTCTTGATAGCCTTCTCGCCGGCTCTGTGCCCGAAGTAATGCCAATCGGTTCGGTTCTAGAACGAACGGGAGACGTTCTGGGGGGTATTGTAAGCGAGGAAGAGGAGCAGACGCTTCTAGACATTAATATCTGGGTAATCAACCAAGGGTTGCCAGAAGGCGAACTGTCTTATGAACTAGTCGGTAACGATAACGATGAACCAGTCGCTGTCTTAGACCTAGCATGGCCCGACGGCTTACAAGAAGGCTATAGTCAGCCAGTAGCTCTGATCATAGATGAGGACGCCCAAGTAGGACAATTAGCGGATCACGCCGGGTTCTTGTTTTTCACAGACCCCATCGCTTTCCAAAAATATGTCAGCCGGGATATTCTCGCAATTTACGATGCCGCTGACTAGTTTTGCCTTATGCCGATGAGTATGTATCGTTGGACAGTAAGTGATCCGCACCCGTCATCGCTGGAGGGCAGAGAATGGTCGTGCTCGCTGCGCTCGCGTAAGTCGAGGGAGGCCTCATTAGGTCGTTGGGCTGCGGGTTCGTCAGAGTTGCGATCCTATGCGCGGATTATAGCGGTTAATAAAGGCCAGCCGAGGGAACAGTTGGTGAGAGATTACTTGCTGAAAGACCGCCTTGACGGTCTTCTTTATGCCCCATAAGATGAACCCAATCTTAATTTGCGGGTCAAAACCATGTCAACAAACGGATTGTTTGGGGATACTAGCAACGATAACGAAGTCCAAACAGGACTGAGGCTGGATGACGGCTCTGGGCTCCGAGTTGTGAGTGTCAGATTCCTAGAAGAGCAAACATTCGACTGGGACCTGTTTGATGGATACGACACTCTACGAGTGTTGACATATTCAGCCAGTATCAAAGCCATCATTAGGATGCTGGAAAATTATTCTTTCACAGAGTTCGAGTGCGTGTTTGGATATGAAGGCGTGCTAGGCGATATGAAGGATATCCTCGCATTTCAAAAGGTTGTCGTTGAGGATACTCGCGCCGCGATCATGGGGTTAAAGGACGAACGTCATGTGCGTGTTTTGCAACAAGTAAGCGCTGGTCACGCTCGATTCAGCGTTCTCAGAAAGCACATTGCTCATGCAAAGCTATATCTTCTGTCCAACTCAGACGGACGCACACGTGTAATTATCGGCTCAGCTAACCTATCGGAACAGGCTTTCTCAGGGCGGCAGTCAGAGACGTTGGTAAAGTTCGATGACGACGGGGAAGCTTGGCAGCATTACAACAGAATGTTCGATGAGGTAAAGGACTCAGCGTCCGACGAGATACCGCTACCCGAAGATAGGATATTACATGCGGAGATTGAGATAGCTGAAACTCCAGTCATGGCCGACACATCGACCACACTCCTCATTGAGCCTCCCTCAGCTGAGCAAATGGAAGTGATGGCTCCAGTCCAGATTTCACGCGTGGAGAAGGTCGTTGGTTCGATCGGTCCGCGAGTGTCCGCGGCGGTACCTGCCATTCGAAATGGAAAGCAACGGATAACGCCTGAGATAAAGAGGGTGATAAGCCGTATTCGGCTTGTAAAGTCAGCAGAGGAAGCAGACAACCGTTATCTCTCCATCGACAGGACGAACCGGTTAATTCTACTGTCCGGTGAGCGGCTCCCTTTGGAATTGGACAAAGAATTAGTCACGGCAGATGCGAACCTCTTGTTGCAGTATTTCAGGAACTATGAGGATGCCTTTGAAGGGAATGTTCAGCGCCTGCAGCAGGATTACTTCACCCTAATGGCCTGGCTATATTTCTCGCCATTTATCTGTGACATGCGTTCTCTGGCTCTGCTCCAGGACAGTGATGTAATCAGGTATCCCACGTTCGCGATAATATTTGGCAAATCGAACTGCGGGAAAACCAGTCTGGTCGATACTCTGATGACCTCTATGTTCGGTTACGCACACACTATAGATAAGCGCGGCTTTACTACATCTCAACTCCGCGGATTACAGCAGGGTTTCAAGAGGTTCCCGGTGGTGTTTGACGACATAGGACGCCGCGCTTTCAACACACATGGCAGGGATATGATCAAGGACGAGCTACTACCTCCCGTTACGGAATACCCCGGCTTCATGCTTTCAATGAATGCAGAGCCTCAGTCGTTCCCAGACGAGGTCGTGAAGCGTAGCTTGATGATATACACGACAACGGCTTTGCCGCCACACAACGAACAATTACGGCAGCGGCTGCAAGGCAGGATACAGGAGATGCGACGGGGTTTGAATGGTCATCTATACCGCCGCTATTTAGCGGAAATTATGGATCGTCTTGATGATGAGAGTCTGCCGCAAGATTGGCTAGCTCTATCATCAGGTGTGTTGACGGACATCATCTCAGATGCCACAGATAGTCCCCTGCCTAACTGGTGCCAGCCGATTACCTGGTTCGATTATGCCGAAAGGCGTTATGATCGGGTAAAAGCTCGTCTCGATAATTTGCTGAGGATGTCAGCCTTTGCCAAAAGCGAAGGTGAAGCTCCTAATGGTTGGACAATGGAAGGTGAAAAAATAATCGTATGGGAGCAGCGGGACGCCTTCGGGAGACGGGGATTTGACTGGGAGGATGTACCCTCGACGTTGATAGACGATGAGGCTAGCGGCGGTGGGAGGACAGTTCTTCACAGAGCCAGTCTTGAAGAGTTCGTTGGTCGGGGCCTAGGGTCGTCGCGTCCTTGGTGGAAACCCTGGTAGCCAAACATTTTAGAACAAGTGTAGTGGTTGTAAATGTCTGAAGGATACAGAATATTCAGTTATTGGGTATGTCAGTGACCCCCAGCACGCTGGAGGGCAGAACTGTGTCGTGCTCGCTGCGCTCGCGTCGTCGAGGGCTGTTTCGTCAAGCCGCTGGACCGTATCACCTTCGTCAACCGAGTACGGCCCTTTAGCATCCGCCTCTGGAGATGTATCTGCACAGGGTCCTGCGGTGTAACTCTCACCAGTAGTGTATTGCTCATCAGCGTCGTCGTCTCCATCCTGGAAACAGACCTGTGCGACCAAGTTCGAGCCATTTTGTAGGAATCCACCATTAGTTGAGAAAGGCGTGGTGTCGGTAGGATCGTTAAATACCGCCACTTCAAAGTGCAAATGCGAGCCACTGGCTGCACCAACCCTGCCCTCTTTACCAAGGGATTCTCCCCTCATGATCGTGTCCCCGACCGACCAGCCGAAGTCTTGGGTAACAGTGCCGGTCTCTGGGTGGGAGTATTTCGTCCACTCACCATTGGGATGCTCGATCCAAACGTAATTGTTGTAGTTGGAGCATTTACCGCCCTGCACATTGTCGGCGTCACCATCGCCCGAACAATTGTCTTCAAGGCTGCCAAGCTGAGCCACAGGGGTAGAGAGGTCGAAGCCTAGCCCGGCGTCTCGTCCGTAGTCGTCTTCATGTCGATCTACGATGCCTCGAATTATGCCAGAGGCTGCCGCAAATATTATGCTCCCTTTTCCGGAGCCCATATCAATCCTGTCCGGTGCGTTTGGATGGTTGTGATGATCGTTGGAAGCGGTAACGGTGAGGCCATTATCGTAAGGAACTCGATAAACTCCTTGGGATTTTGCGAAGCTACCATGGCTAGCTGACACCGTTCCCCGTGGCATATCGGCTGCGAATAGCGTAAGGAGGCTTACTATCAGCGTAATTACGACCAATCTAGAAATACCAGAGTGAAATACCTTCATTAGAGTCTTCTCGATAATTAGTCGGTTTCTTTAACAACGTAGAGTTCAACATTGTTATGTCATGTTGACACCTCCGTCCATTTTTCCAATAGGGAGCCACTTGACTAAACGAACGCATCCCACAGGCACGGCCTGCTGGTGCTGTGGGTTTTCGCGGTAAGAACCCGTGATTTGCCACCCATAGCAAAAGGCATGGCGCTCTGGAAACGAATTGCGGCGTTGCTCTGCATTTTGCCTCGGCACAGCTTTTCTCAGTGGTTAGTGACGAACTTTGGGCGAATCCTTGCTCTCGTCTTGTCTTCCGCGTAAATTACAAACTGTTAACTCTTTACAGGCGCTGCCTAGGCTGGAATAGGACCAGAATATAGGCGTAATAAGCGGTTCGAATGAACCTCTGGATCAGCTATTTCACCTGGACGCCGGAGTCGGTATATACTGTGGGCGGAACTCGCGGGCTGTCAGCCCGCATAACACTCAGCTTAGAAACAGATTGGACAAATAAGGAGGTCTGAGTTATGGGCAAAGTAGAGGGTAGCTACCTGGTAGCTAAGGCGATCAAGAATGAAGGCATATCCATGCTATTTGGCTTACCGGGTGGGCCTGTGGTAGAGATAATAGGATTTGCCGCTCAACTAGGCGTCAGGCCGATAAGTGCGCGACATGAGCAGGCGGCCGCACTTTCTGCAGCGGCATATGGCTTCGTCAGGAATGAGGTTGGCGTTTGTGTGCTAGCCGCGGGACCTGGAGTAACCAATGCACTGACCGGCGCTCACGTGGCTTTCGACAATGGCTTTCCGCTGGTGCTTCTGGGCGGGTCCGGCCCGCAGCGTGGCCGTTATTCCGGCACCTTCCAGGAGACTGACAATGTGCCTATGTTCAGGAGTATAACCAAAATGTCTGTCCAGATAGACAGCGCTGCTCGTATTCCTGAATACATGTCCATGGCGTTCAGGAAGGCGCGAAGCGGTCGTCCCGGACCTGTCTACCTTGACTTGCCCTCCGACGTTCTTCAAGAAATGGTCGAAGAGGACGACGTAAAGTGGCCGGATAGTTACGTTGCGGACGTTCACCCCATGGGTGACGCCAGCCAGGTCCAGAAGGCTGCCGACCTACTGCTCAACGCTGAACGACCAGTCATGATCGTCGGCAAGGGCGTACGCTGGTCAGAGCCCACTGAAGAGCTCAAGGGCCTCGTAGAAGAGCTTGGCATGCCATTCATATCTTCTCCAATGGGACGTGGATTCATTCCTGACGACCATCCCCTGAACGCGGCAGCAGCTCGCAGCACGGCAATTCGCGGCGCTGACGTTGTCCTCATGGTGGGCGCAAGGATGAACTGGATGTTCGACTTTGGCCGAGGTTTCGCACCTGATGCGAAGATAATCCACATCGATATCGAGGCTGGCGAGCTTGGTATTAACCGAAGCCTAGAAGTCGGCATTGTTGGAGACGCCAAGGCCGTTCTACAGCAGATATTAGTAGAGATTGATGGAAAGACTGATGGCATTGCAGACAAGGCCGAAGAAGGGCCATGGCTGACTGCGATCAGGGACAAGGCTGAGTCTAACGCAGCCGCCATTGAGCCCCTCCTGAACTCTGACAGCGATCCAATTAAGACTTTCAGAATGATGAAGGAAATTCGCGATGTATTCCCCAGGGACACAATCTACTGTGTAGACGGCCAGATGACCTTGGGCACCGGCCGGCAAGTGCTTCAGAGCTTCACCCCTGCTAGCCGGCTGAATTCAGGGACTAATGGTTGTGTTGGAGTGGGTGTCCCCTACGCAGTTGGTGCCAAGCTAGGCCGACCGGATGTGCCGGTGGTCAGCGTTAACGGCGACTGCGCGTTTGGGTTCAACGCCATGGAGATGGAGACTGCGGTTCGTCATGGTATCCCCGCGATATTCATTATCAACAACAACTCGGGCATCGTTGGCGGCACCATGGAGTCCAAGATGGGCCTGCCTGAGGACTACCCCGAGAGAGTAGCGACCTATGTCCAGGACATTCGCTACGACAAGATGATGGAGGCCTTCGGTGGCCACGCGGAAACCGTAAACTCTCCTGAAGAGCTTCGACCAGCCCTAGAGAGGGCGTACGAGGCGAGCAAGAACGGCCAGGCTTCTTGCGTTAACATTATTTCTGAACATATGGAAATGATGGTAAACAGCAATACCCGCGGCAGTGCCTTGATGGGCTACTAGTCGCCAAACCAGGCTAAATCACGAGCCGGGCACCCACGCTGAGAATCAGCCTGTGCCCGGCTCGATTGCGTTATCACGCTTTATCTGATCATGTCTCTTATGTTACAGACCCACTCAATTCTTCGGCACTCACAACACTATTATGCTCAACTGTTTTAGAAAAATTAAATAGCTCATCGCGTAAAAGTTTCATATCGTCAATACTACTGGTTTCCTGATATGGTGCTGATATTTTTTCTAGTTCTTGAATTCCGTAAAAGAGTGCTTGACTAACTATGTACCTTCCCCGCAACGAATTAAGTAGCGCGAGAGCTAAGGCCCGCATAGTATCAGTGGTATCAGTCTTTTTTTCTGTCATCGTCTATCGCTTCCAATTATTACTGCTTCCACGAACTTCCTACCGGCGCAAGGCAAACAGAAATTACCGTTCGGAGTTCCCTCCGGTCTACCGAGCAATACTCAATTAGGTAATCGTTGGCGACTTCGTAACTAAGATTAATTACTCCGTCCCTTAATTGATTGCTCCCCTCTAATCTAACAATGGCTTCCAATGCCTGCATGGACGATATTTCCAATGGGGCTTCCTCAAGCTTCAATAGTGTATTCCTTCCCTTCCATATTCAATCGGGTAAGCCCTTCCAAGTTCACCATACGATAGGCTTGTTTGTTAATATCAAAAACCACGATTAGCTTTTTCTGGCTTGGAGAGAACTTTAGACCTTCCCCTGTTATATTTTTTACTACTCCACGCCGTGCCGACATCTTCGTCAATTCACCAGTAGTTCTCTTTATAAAATGGATATACCCACACATGTCCCAAACGGTGAGTTAAATAAAATAATAGAATGTAACCCGATTAGCAATAATGGATCGACGCAATAGGCTAGAACTAGCTTCGCAACTTGATGCGCACATGAAGGGTTTGATTGGTTGAAGGTTATAAAGAGGCGTTAACTGGCTGTCATTCAGTTAGTTTCCCAAAGCGCCGGAATTCAGATCCAGTCTATGGTAGGCTCTCCATATTAACCGAAGACGGAGGAAACCATGGCGAGAATACCCCTGCTTACTAACAAAGAGGACGTGGCCGAGGACAAACAGCACATAGTTGAAGAGATCATGGGGAGCCGTGGTGGAAGGATCAGTGGTCCATTTTCGGTGCTACTGCACAATCCAGAGGCGGCAGGTCGCTCGGCCCATCTGGGAAGCGCCCTGCGATTCGAGTCCACCTTACCTGACGCCCTGCGGGAAGTGGCCATCAACACAGCGGCAAGAGAGAACGACTGTGGGTACGAGTGGTTTGGTCATGCAAAGCTGGCGCTGTCCCTCGGTGTGACGCAGGAGACATTGGATGTGATTGCAAACCGGCAGCCGCTGGATTCCATTTCTAAGGACGAGGCGCTGGTTGTGCAATACGGGCGGGAGCTTTTCCGAGACCACCGGATATCAGATGCGACCTACGCGGCTGCTTCCGAACGGTTTGGCACAAGAGGATTGGTTGACCTGACCGCACTGATGGGTTACTACGGCATGCTGGCCTGTTCCCTCAATGCTTTTGATGTGCAGCCTCCTGCCGACGGTCCTCAGTTGCCATAGCGTATCGGATCCACAAAAACCTATGCGTCCATCTCCTTTTGACTGTAAAGGGAGAGGCGAATTTCACCACTAATAAAAGGACGCCTTATGAGGTGTCATAATACGAAAACCCTTGCCCTGCTTTACCCTTTGGAAGTCCTTTGGTATATTGGGGCTTGTGGATTAAAGCTGGTTTGGGAAAATAGATGATTGTTAATAGCAATATGAGTCTTTACCATATGTGGTTTAGCGACATACGCCAGTAGATTACCGAAATGGAGAGTTAGATTTATGCCAAAAAAAGTAGGTCAATACATAGAGCGGCCCGGCAGGCAGCTTGGTGATGACTCAATCACCATCCCTGTTGCCGAGGATTTGATGACAGAGCCAGGAATTCCGTCTCGAGATCGAGACGTTTCCTTTTTCAGCCGAGAAGATCCTATTGAGAACATGGCTCTTTCCGAGAGCGCCTCAGCTGAATGGTCTAGAGATGAGCGCATCAAGCACTCTCCGGAGGCCACCGATTTCTTTGATCAGCATGATAGGAACATGGAGCCTATCGTCGAGTGGGTCAGGCGTAGTGGTGACCTGGAGCCAACCGGTACTCCTACCGGTGTCGACGTCACCGAATTAATTCGACAGAAGGCACGCGAGCTAGGATACGGCGAAGTAGGGTTTACTCGTAATGACGCCCACTACATTTACCAGAGCCGCAAGAAGCCTCTGAGGAACGACCTACCCAGCGCTATCTGCCTAGCCTTGGAGCAGGACTACGTGAAGACCCAGACGATCCCCAGCCTGGACGCTGAGGATACTCACTTCGGCACATACGAAGATCAGGGGCCTCTGTCTCAGGAGCTAACTGACTTCATTCGTGACTTGGGCTACAGCGTGCAGGTCTCTGGTCCAACCTGGCACTATGGCCCAATGATTCCTCTCTTTGTAGAGGCGGGTCTCGGCCAGCTAGGCGCAAACGGGCAGCTGCTATCACCACACTTTGGGTCTCGTGCACGGCTGCAGATCATTTACACGAATGCTGCGGTGACACACGACAAGCCCATCGACTACGGCATTCACCAGTTCTGCAACGAGTGCAAGGTCTGCGTAGACCGCTGTCCCGGTCGCGCCCTGATGCCGGACAAGGTATGGTATCGCGGCGTCGAAAAGAACAAGTTGGTGTTCAAGCGTTGCAGGCCGGTTATGGCCCGATATTCAGGTTGCGGCATCTGCATGAAGGTATGCCCGATACAGAAGTACGGGATGAAGCCTGTGATGGAATACTACATCGAGAGTGGCGGAGAAATTTTGGGCAAGGGCACTGATAATCTGGAAGGCTTTACATTCCCAGACAAGGGCTACTTCGGCCCTGGCCAGCTGCCTACCTTCGATCGTAACTTCTTTGATATGCCGAAGGGCCGAGCAGAGGACTGGCTTCTGCTTGAATTCCGCGACAAGCTCTTTGAGAATGCTGCGGCAGATGGCAAGGAAAAAGAGGATATGTGGACAGAGTTCCGAGAAAAGGTGGAGGACTCTTTGAGCCGTAGAGGAGAGTCGGTAGACATGGGCATGGACCTGGGAGTCTAGCCACCTCGGACACGATGTAAACGAGCCTACGACGAAAGTTTAGGACCTATAGGCGGGGACGTTTTTTTAAGAGCGTCCCCGCTTATTTCTTTGGGTCAAGCATCAAGCACTATCCGCTAGTCTAACTAGTGCCGCGGGGCGTTTGACGAATAATTTAGGGCAGTGCTAAAC
>Ga0209402_10005421_pt1 | contig 11377 bp, 9 predicted proteins | sample ArcticOcean_MG_C_3_FD_187437 | JGI IMG/M metagenome (GOLD analysis project Ga0209402, IMG submission 187437) | Marine microbial communities from western Arctic Ocean - ArcticOcean_MG_CB8_126 (SPAdes) (version 2) | ecosystem: Environmental > Aquatic > Marine > Oceanic | place: Arctic Ocean... | reverse complement strand
GATTCGTGAAAAAATTGGTGTGATGTTTGGAAGTCCAGAAACTACAAGTGGTGGGAGAGCGCTAAAATTTTATGCCTCACTTCGTATGGACATACGTAGGATTGGAGCGATAAAAGACGGCACTGATCTTATAGGTAACCGTACTAGAGTAAAGGTTGTAAAGAACAAATGTGCACCACCTTTCAGGCAAGCTGAATTCGATATTTTATACAATCAGGGAATCAGTCACGAAAGTCTTCTGATCGATATTGGTGTAGAGGAGAATATTATTGAGAAGTCTGGTTCATGGTATTCGTTTGGAGACTTGCGTCTAGGACAAGGGAAAGAGAACACTAGAGATTTCCTAGTAGAGAATCCTGATGTTCTGGAAAAAGTGGATAATCTGGTCTGTAGTAGATTGGGTTTGGTAGAAGAATCTGGTACTGCAACTGAGGAAAAGGAACAAGATTCGGCTATCGCTGACTGACGGCAAATTTTAATCCTATCCAGTCGAAGATCTGTCTGTCGTTGCGTTTTCAAAACCTGATAGTGACGCGAGGCAATTGTTGGGAAGCGCTGACTAAGAGGTTATAATGGAACACCGTTAACGTTTAACCTGTGCTATTATGACCACATCTGAAATTCGATCCCGATTCTTTAAGTTTTTTGAAGGAAAAGATCATGAGATTCGGAGCAGTTCCAATTTGGTGCCGGATAACGATCCAAGCCTGCTGTTTACCAACGCTGGGATGGTCCAATTCAAAGGACTATTCTTGGGTGTTGAAGAAGGAAGCTTTAAGCGGGCAGTAACCTCCCAGAAATGTTTGCGTGCAGGTGGCAAACATAATGACTTGGAAGAAGTAGGACGAACAGCAAGACACCACACGTTTTTTGAGATGCTGGGTAATTTTTCCTTCGGAGATTATTTCAAAGAAACTGCTATTCAGTATGCTTGGGAGTTTTTTGTAGACGATTTGGGATTAGAGAAGGATCGGATTCTCGTTTCTATTCATGACTCAGATGACGAAGCTCATGTTCTGTGGAGAGACTCGGTAGGATTGCCCGAAGAGAGGATTTTTCGTCTCGGCGATAAAGATAATTTTTGGCAAATGGCGGACACGGGTCCCTGTGGTCCCTGTTCGGAACTCCACTACGATATGCGTTCAAAACATGAATCTGGAGCTTTGAGTACTGAAAGATTTGTTCAACTTGCTGAGTCAGGTACAATTATCGAGCTGTGGAATCTCGTGTTTATGCAATTCGACAGGGATGAAATGGGTGAATTGCATCCACTGCCTAGTCCCTCGATTGACACAGGCGCAGGGTTAGAGAGGTTGGCAGCCGTTATGCAGGGGGCAGATTCAAATTATCATACGGATGGCTTTCTTCCCCTTATAGATGCAGTGTCAGAAGTGGTGTCTCAACCCTATTCCTCCCAAAGCGAGCAAGGTGTCAGTTATAGAGTGCTGGCAGACCACGCCCGGGCAGTAAGTTTTCTACTCGCAGATGGAGTGTTGCCTTCAAATGAAGGAAGAGGGTATGTCTTGCGACGTATTCTACGAAGAGCTGGACGGCATGCATGGCTCTTGGGTAGGCGTGAACCGACTCTGGTTGAAATCGTTAAGGTTGTTATTGATCTCATGAGTGAAAGCTATCCGGACCTCGGAGAGAGAAGGGAGTACATCACTGAAAGTACCCTGAAAGAAGAAGAGCGATTCCTTCTTACTATTGAAGGTGGAATGAATCGATTCGAACAAATTACGACGAAAACCAAGTCTTCGGGTTCACTTCAATCTGTAAGTGGGCCCGATGCTTTTAAACTGTATGACACTTTTGGATTTCCTTTAGATCTGACTCAGCTAATGGCAAAAGAACGTGGTTATGATGTCGACGTTACTTCATTTGAACAGGCCCTCAAAGAGCAAAAAGATAGAAGTCGAGCAGATAGGATGAAGTCAAATTCAAATCAACTGCCTTGGGATACAGGCGGAGAATGGAGGGAGCTACTCCCAGATCAAAATCAAATGTTTAGAGGATACGATCAGTTGCAAATCGATACTCAGGTTCTATCACTACAGGTAGGAAGAGGGCGGGCAGCGTTCCTGTTGGCCGACAATCCTTTTTACGCTGAAGGAGGAGGACAGATTTCAGACGTTGGTATAGTTGAAGGTGATGGATGGGAAGTAGAGATAAATCAGGTTGTTAAGCTGGGTGAAAGAATTGTAGTAGCTGGTGCTGTTCGTGGCATGGCCGCCCTGGAGGTTGCAACTTCACCCTTAACTGTGCGTGCTAGAGTGGATTCCACGGTTAGGTGTAACACTCAAAGAAATCACACTGCTACTCACTTGCTACATGCTTCCCTAAGGAAGACACTTGGCAAGCATGTTGTTCAAAGAGGTTCTTTGGTGACACCGGACAGATTGCGGTTTGATTTCGCTCACAATGCTCCAATGACCGACGAAGAGTGCTCTGAAGTGGAGAAAAGGGTCAATCAAGAAATTTGGAGCAATCTTGAACTAACGATAGAAAATAGACCATACAACGAAGCACTAGAATCCGGGGCGATGGCCTTATTCGGAGAGAAATATTCGGAAGTGGTACGTGTGGTAGAAATTGAAGGAGTTAGTATAGAACTCTGTGGAGGCACACATGTTCAGCGTACTGGTGAGTTAGGGCTATTTAAGATCATGGGTGAAACAGGAGTGGCAGCAGGTGTGCGCCGGATAGAAGCTTGCACAGGATCAGGAGCTATCGAGTATCTGGAAAGATATGCGGAGCAACTGAATGATGTGGCAGTGGTTTTGGGTGTTTCCTCAGAAAATGTAACATCACGTGTCAGAAAACTTCTTCAAGAAAAAAAGGAACTGGAAACACTTATAGGTAGTTATATGACGGGTGACCAGGCACCAGGAGAAGCTGTTGTAGAATTTCAAAAATATAGTAACAAGGATAAAAGTTTCTGTTATAAGGCGGTTACGGTCAAAGCGACAGGCAATGCCAGTGTTAGAAAGTGGGGAGATGCATTCTTAGCTAATAATACATCTGGAGTGGCCATTGTAGGTGCAGAACTTCCAGGCCCAAAGCATACATTGTTCCTATTCGTTACGGAAGATTTGGTACGCTTGGGTATTAAGGCAAATGAAATGATTTCAAGGATAGCAGAAGAGGTAGGTGGACGTGGTGGTGGTAAGTCACATATGGCTCAGGCAGGAGTTCAAGGGCCAAGCGAGATGGAATCAGGCCTAGTCTATGGGAAACAGGTACTAGAAACACAAATGAAAAAATTGAATGTTGAGTTTTCAGCGTCTTTAAGTACAGGAGAAAAGCTAGATTTTGAAGAGTCGTCTTAGAGGTCCGTGCCCTTTCGAAGTTCCAGGCCCACTGTGGGAGCGTCTCTTATTGCTTATTAATAATAAGAAAAAAGGACCAGTAACTTTTCAATCTCTATCGGAAATCGCGGGTGAACATCTGCAAGAATTAGGCAAGTCCAAGAACGCACCTAAGGAAAAAGCTTTCTATTTATTAGCTGTCGACGCCCTTGTGACCTATGCTTGTGAATTCGCTACCGAGGAAGACGATATGGAGGTAGCTCTGAGCAAGATACTCGACGCTTTGAAGGTTGGGAAAGATTCTAACTGATAGTGTCCCGGATGCTGTGCTTTGGATCTTTTACAGACTTAAAGATTCCGGTTTTGATACGTGGATAGTAGGTGGAGCAGTTCGTGATACAATCCTTGGAAAACCTGTCGAAGATTGGGATTTAGCCACTCTGGCTCGTCCCCAAGAAATATGTGATATGTTCCCCCGGACAGTTCCTATTGGGATTGAGCATGGAACCGTTGGAGTGATGGGTAAAGACGGTGTCCTATACGAGGTCACTACATTTCGCAAAGACATAGAAAATTTTGGTCGTAAAGCAAAGGTTAAATTTGCCAAAAATATTGAAGATGATCTTGCTAGAAGAGATTTCACATTCAATGCTCTAGCTTGGAGTCCAGATACTGACAAAATTCTGGATCCTTTTGAAGGCCGAAAACATCTTGGGCAGGGTATTCTTAAGACTGTGGGTTCCGCAAAAGAGAGATTTTCTGAAGATCTACTAAGGGTTTTACGTGCACTTCGCTTTGCTGGGCAGCTGGAGTTAAAAATCGATACTGATACCTGGAATGCTCTCTTGGAAACTGTTCCTGAACTGCACAAACTCTCTTCCGAGCGGGTACAGGAGGAGATGATCAAAACCTTGGGAAAATCTAAGTCTCCGTCCGCTACTCTGAATTACTATGCAATTTCTGGAGTGATGGGCAAGTTGTACCCCGAATTCTACTTCAATGGAGGGAATAACGAATCTGGAATGCAAGATTTTACTAAATCTGTGAGAGCTTGCGACAAGGTGTCTCCAAGTCGACCTTTGCTGCGCTTGGCTTTATTGCTCTCGTCGATAGGTCCAGATCAGAATATCGGACCAGAAGCTGTCAGATCTGCAGTTGAGAATTTAATGCACAGATTGAGGTTTTCAAAATCTGATACTAGGCGGACAGCTACTATGGTTTGGGCTGCCCTATTGGAGATCCCTGAAGAGGATGCAAAACAGTGCAGGATCTGGCTGAACCAAGTCGGTCTCCACCAATTTAAGGATCTTTGCCGGATGTGGATCGCCGAAGCTAGAATCTATAGTGAGATATCTCCTGAGAAATCGCAAAAAGTTTTAAGCCGCATTCGTTTCATACGTGGAGTACTAGAGAGTAATCCACCTCTCAGATTATCCGATCTGGCTGTAGACGGAACTGATCTACAGAATATAGGATTAGAATCAGGACGGCAGCTAGGTGAAATGTTAATAAAATTATTATCAATGGTACTCGATGATCCGAACCTAAATAGTCGTCAAAAATTGCTTAATATTGCAGGAGATTTAGAGAAGATGGAAGGCAAAAATGTTTATGATTGAAAAGCTTTGTCGGCGACCGTGAATAGAGAAGCGCCAGATAGGATCCTTTTGGTAGGAGCACCTCTTAAGGCTATTGGGAATCGCGAGATGGAAAGTCATCTTCTGGAGCTTTCTCGTTTGGCCGTTGCTGCTGGAGGAGAAGTCATCGGTACGCTGACCCAAAGAATTACTAAGCGAAATCCGCGATTCTTGATTGGTAAAGGGAAAATGGAGGAGCTGGCCATCAAGGTGTCAAACTCTAGGGTTGACCTGGTAATTTTTGATGATGAGTTGACACCTCTTCAGGGAAAATCGATAGAAGACTACCTTGGAGTGAGAGTCATGGATCGATCTGAGCTGATCTTGGATATTTTTGCGAAAAGGGCCAGAAGCGGGGAAGCTAAGATGCAAGTTGAATTAGCTCAGTTACAATACCTGATGCCTCGATTGCGGAGGATGTGGACACATCTCTCTCGAATTAGAGGTGGGATAGGTTTGCGTGGGCCCGGTGAAACTCAGCTAGAAACAGACAGAAGACTGATCGGACGTAGGATAGCCACTCTTGGAAAAAGAATCGAAACGCTGGATGTAGCGAGATCGAATCGCAGGAAAGCTAGAAAGGGAGAATTCCAGGTTGCACTTGTCGGTTATACAAACGCAGGCAAGTCATCTTTGCTGAAAGCTCTCTCCAATAAAGATATATTGGTTGAAAACCGCTTATTTTCTACCTTGGATTCAAAAATCAGGACAGTGGAGTTAGGTGATGGTTTTGAAGCTATGGTCACTGATACCGTGGGTTTTATAAGAAAGCTACCACATCACTTGGTAGCTTCATTTCGCTCTACATTAGAGGGTATCAGGGAAGCCAATATGCTGATTCACGTTATTGATGCATCACAGTCAGACTGGACGAGCCAACGTGCTGTTGTAGATGACGTCCTGGGTACATTGGACCTTAAGGACTTCCCGCAAATTCTAGTATTCAACAAAATTGATTCTATTAAAAGACAAGAACTGATAGATCTTAAACATCTGCTCAGAGAGCAAGAGGTCACGGCCGCGGTTTTTGTCTCAGCTCACAGAGAAAGTTCATTGGAGATTTTGAAGACTGCAATGAGATCTCATTTACAAGGATCTTTCCGGCATATGTCATTGCGAATGAGGGCTGGTGACGGAGAGACTCTGGCTATATTACATGAGTCTGGTGAAATTCTGAATCAAGAATATGACGGGCAATACACCTCGTTAGAAGTCCGAATTTCACAGAAATTGGCAGGTCGCCTTCTGAAATCAGATGATATAATATTGATAAAGGAGCACGTGTCAGTATGAAATGTGTTGAAATATAAAAATGATTGAAAGGACGGAGGTTTGCAGATGAGGTTTTATGTCAATGTGGACCATGTCGCGACTGTGCGGCAGGCAAGGGGAACAGACGAACCAGATCCAGTTAGAGCTGCTGTTTTAGTGGAGCTTGCAGGGGCAAATGGGATCACCGTGCATTTACGCGAAGATAGACGGCACGTTTGTGAGAGGGATGTTCGTATTCTAATGGAAACAGTGAGGACCGGGGTAAATTTGGAAATTTCTGCAGAAGAGAAAGTTCTGGATATAGCCTGTGAAATTAAACCGATGCAAGTGACTCTGGTTCCAGAAAAAAGGGAAGAACTGACAACGGAGGGCGGATTAGCTTTAGGAGATGACAAAGTCAGGAGTAGTATCCAAAAAGCTGTAGAAAGACTCGCTGCCAATGGAATCAGGACTGCCCTGTTTATTGATCCTGAATCAGAAGCAGTGATCATATCTAAGAATCTTGGTGTAGATGCGGTAGAGCTGCACACTGGTGAGTATGCCAACGCCAATAGTCTGGACGCAGTGGATTGGCAACTTACCAGATTGACCGATGCGGTCGTGTTGGCTTCTGAAAATGATCTGGGGGTACATGCAGGGCATGGCTTGACCTATGAAAATGTCATGCCCGTTGCTGCCATACCACTTCTAGAGGAACTCAATATAGGCCACTCAATCATTTCCAGGTCTATATTGGTGGGCTTAGACCAGGCTGTGAAAGAAATGAAAACGCTAATTTTCCAAGCTCGCGGTGGGTTTCTGGAGGTATGAGAAAATCGTTTTTTGGGGCAATTGGAATATCGGTCAGTGTTTTTCTTGTGTGGTGGGTACTAAAGGGAGAAAACTATCAGGACATTATAGAAAAAATCTCTAATGCCAATCTCTGGTATTTATTCTTTTCAGTTTTGGTGGGTACTCTTGGTTATTTGATTAGAGCTCTAAGGTGGAAAGTTCTATTAGAACCTATGGCGCTAGAAACGGGTCTTCGATCTAGGTTCGCCTCAGTGAGTATGGGTTTTGCTGCTAACAACCTTTTCCCATTTCGTATTGGCGAGATTGTTCGACCTGTGGCACTAAGTAGAGTGGAATCAGTATCAACATCAGGAGTGGTAGGAAGCCTGGTTGTAGAGAGATTTCTGGACTCGATAACAGTGTTCTCAATGCTTTTCCTGTCGACGATGATGCCTTCCTTTCCAGAGACGGAAATACTCTGGTCTGGGACAGGTGGCTCTTTAATGCTCTCAATCCTTCGGTTGCTTGCAGGTTTTTGTGTGGTTTTGATTTGCTTAGTAGTATTCCCTCAGTTTTTTTTGAATTTGGGTCGTAAAATTTTGCTGTCAAAAAAAAATGGCTCAGGAATCCTAATAATGGGAGCATTAGAGTCTTTTCTTGGCGCATTAAGTTTATTGAGAGACCCAAAATTTTTTAGTCGTGCTTTACTTTGGAGCTATAGCTTCTGGCTTTGGCATGCCTTGTCATTTTGGTTGGGATTCAAAGCTTTTGGCATAGAAGAAGGATTTGTAGCTGCTATTTTCACTATGGGGATCGTGGGGCTAGCTGTGGCTATCCCAGCTGGTCCTGGATTTTTTGGAACTTTTCAACTGGGTGCTATGATAGCATTGAACGGGGTTTTTAACGTAACAGAGGCAACAACTCTTGCATTTGCCTTCGGTTACCACTTGGGAGGATTTTTCCCCATCACTTTCATAGGAATTTACTACGCCTGGAAAATGGGCCTGTCCATGAAAGGACTGGGGAGAGAAAACTTCGAACAGGGTGATGACTTATGAGAAGACCATAATGCTAGTAAGAGCACCGGCGAAAATTAATTCTTTCCTGAGAATTTTAGCTAAAGAAAATTCAGGATATCACCAAATAGAAACTTTCTTTACAGCAGTGGATTTTTGTGATGAAATCCACTTGTCCCTCAGTGATGACAAGATTTCGCTGAATGTTGTCGGGGCTGAGCTTGGGTCAGCAGAAGATAACCTGGTATATAAGGCCGTTACAGCCTTTTTTGCTTTAGTAGATTACCATGGGGGTATTGAGATAACATTGAATAAAAATATTCCTACAGGGGCAGGGTTGGGAGGCGGTTCTTCAGATGCTGGGGCAATGATAAGAGCGCTAAATCTGATTTTTGACCGACCTTGTTCCCCTGAGGAGCTTATGGGGATTTCCTGCGATATTGGATCGGATGTACCTTTTTTTACATCAGGTTTAGGGTCGGCTTTAGCTTGGGGCAGAGGAGAGCGGTTGATGCCGATGAAATTTAGGAGCTATGTGTTGTTAGCTCTTCCTTCTGTAGCGATCAATACGACTGAGGCCTACGAGGCCTTAGATATACAAAGAAAGGTAACTACAGCCGCTGTCTTTCCAGGGACAGCCTGTAGTCTTGAAGATTTGGCCGCTATGTCTTTGAACGAGTTTGAATCAATGACATTTTCTCGGTATCCAGAATTAGGTAAAATAAGGAAAGATATCGAGAAAGCGGGAGCACCAGTGGCTCGTCTTTCTGGCAGTGGAGGGACCCTCTTTGGTTTGTTTTATACTAAAGATGAAGTGGAAGCGGCTTGTCGAGAACTAAGAAAATCTTGGCCAAATGTAAGATTTGTCATTACAGAAACTCTAGATTCTCAGCCTCAACCTGAGGTGTTAGGTTAGACCTCCTGAATTTTGTCGGCTTGAATGGTTTTGTCGGCTTGACTAGGATAGTGGTGTAATTGGCCCGTCGTCTAATGGCAGGACAGCGGTTTTTGGTGCCGCCGGTCATGGTTCGAATCCATGCGGGCCAATATTGTACACTTTAATTGTAAAGACTGTTTTTTCGCGGTTCCTTTGTTACTATATAGAACAACAGAAGCGGTTGAGAGGTTATTGGGAACACAATTCGCCTAAAAATTGTAGTTGAGTTGGTGATTGTAGGACGACTATTCAATAACCTTGACAATCAAAATATATATATACAATCAGCCTGAGATCCATGAACGACACATTTCAGAGAAGCCCACTACTTCTATTGTCTGGAAGGGCTAACCTGCCTCTAGCTTCAGAGATAGCTACTCTTTTGGGAGAAGAAGTTGAGGATTGTGCAACCATCAAGAACTTCGCTGATGGAGAGATTTTCGTCAGAATCAATCAGAATGCACGTGGAAGAGATGTCTTCATAGTTCAACCGACTATTTCTCCGACTGATAGCATAATGGAATTACTGCTATTGATTGATGCTGCAGTCAGAGCTTCAGCAGCGAGAGTCACAGCTGTAGTTCCTTATTTCGGTTACGGTAGACAGGATCGGAAAGATCAACCTAGAGTTTCCATAGGTGCGAAGCTAATGGCTAACCTACTCGTTGCTGCGGGAGCTAACAGACTTATTGGAATGGATTTTCATCAGCATCAGATACAGGCTTTTTTCGATATCCCCGTTGACCATTTGTACGCGGCACCTACTCTAGTAAGTTACTTTAGGTCGAAAACATTTGAAGATTTAGTTGTGGTTGCACCAGATGCAGGGTCCACTAAGATGGCAAGGGGATTTTCAAAGAAGCTAAACGCTACTATTGCGATCATCGACAAGAGAAGGCCCGCTGCAAATGTCAGTGAGGTTATGAATGTGATTGGACAAGTCAGTGGAAAAGATTGTTTGCTTGTCGATGATATGATTGATACGGCAGGGACAATGGCTCAGGCTGTGAAAGCATTGAAGGAAATGGGAGCAAAGAGAGTTTTGGCTGCAGCGACGCATCCACTTTTGTCGGGTGAAGCGGTCAAGAGGCTTGTTGAAGCAGACGTGGATGAAATCGTGGTTACCAATACAGTTGAAATTTTGGAAGAAAATAAATGTGACAAATTGAAGGTGATGTCAGTAGCGGGAATCTTTGCAGAAGCAATCAGGTGTGTACATGAGAACAAATCTGTCAGTAAACTTTTTGAGGTGCCCAGTTAGTTCTAGGGGCACCTGACTTTTTACAACTCCAAAATCCAGCGGAATCAAAAAAATGGCTGTAAATACTTTGCTAGCGGCGAAACGCAGAAATGAAACAGGGAAGGGGAGTGCTCGGAGGATCCGTTCGTCCGGGGAAGTCCCTGCCGTCATCTATGGTAGAGATCAGGATCCAATTTCTTTAACTATAAACTCCCGGGAATCGAAAAAGCTGTTCCAGTCTGTTTCTGTTGAGAACACCATTATCAACTTAAAAGTTGATACCGAAGAAGAAGAATTCGAGACATTAGTTAGAGAGATACAGGTACACCCCTATAGAGATGACATACTCCATGTAGACTTTTATTGTATTGAAAGAGGTGTGGCGCTGGAATTGGATATCCCGTTGAATTTCACAGGATCTGCTCAAGGTGTGAAAGAGGGTGGAATTCTAGAGATTGTTCTTCGCGAACTTCGTGTCAAATGTCGGCCATCTAAGATCCCTGAATATATAACTGTGGACGTTTCCAGCTTGGATGTTGGATCTTCTATCAAGGTGGGAGATCTCGCGGATGATGCAGATGTGGAACTTATGGCAGATCCAGGGCAAGCTATATGTATGGTGGCCATGCCTAGGGAAGAAGTGGAAGAGGTCGAACCAGATGAAATTGATGAAGAAGGATTGGAAGAAGGTGAAGCAAAAGATCAAGATGGAGAAGAAAACGCTTAGCGGCATGAAAGTGATAGTTGGCCTGGGAAATCCTGGACCGAAATATGACAATACACGTCATAACGTTGGTTGGTGGGTTCTGGACAGATTGGCGTATGACTGGGATTTGGGAAGTTTTGAACAGGATGTTCTGGACTGCAGGATTAGGGGTTCTCTCTATGATACCAACTTCCTTCTTATGAAACCAACAACATACGTCAATAAAAGTGGTATGGCAGTATCACATTTGAGGATGTCCGAAGATTTTATTTTGGATGAAGATTTGCTTATAGTAGTTGATGACGCTTCATTGGATGCCGGGAGAATCAGATTTAGGCCTGAGGGAAGGTCCGGGGGGCACAACGGTTTAAAGTCGATCTCCGAAAGCTTGGGCACTGAATCTTATTCAAGGCTTAAAGTTGGTGTAGGGAAACCCCTCAAAGGCGTAGAACTGTCAGATTGGGTTCTATCGGAAATGCCCCAGAGAGAT
>Ga0209402_10005419_pt1 | contig 11382 bp, 10 predicted proteins | sample ArcticOcean_MG_C_3_FD_187437 | JGI IMG/M metagenome (GOLD analysis project Ga0209402, IMG submission 187437) | Marine microbial communities from western Arctic Ocean - ArcticOcean_MG_CB8_126 (SPAdes) (version 2) | ecosystem: Environmental > Aquatic > Marine > Oceanic | place: Arctic Ocean... | reverse complement strand
CATTTCTCGTTAGATTTGGGTACTAATCTGGAAGAGAGTTTATTAGTTCCAGGGCCTCCTGGTACACAACTCTATTAAAAGGACTGTTATCCAAAGAGATAGCTTTATTGATGTCGGCTAAAGCTATTTCTTTGTCGCCGAGAATTAGGTAATTTTTAGCTCTATTGTAATACGCACCTGCTCTATTTGGGTCTCTGGATATAACTGCACTTAAATCATTTATTGCTTGAAAATGCTTACTGATTTTAGAATACGATTTACCTCTGTTATAGAGGGCATCATTATCATTTGGATCTAAGCTAATTACCTGGCTGTAATATTCGATTGCCGTTTTATGGTTGCCCAGCTCTGCGTGGACGGCAGCTAATTTATAAAAGGTATATGCGGAAGGATTTAATTCAGCCGCTTTGCCGCAATCCTCCAAAGCCTTTGCTTCTGCTATTGCAACATATGCACTACATCTATTGGAATAAAGCTCCCAGGATTCATAATATTGAGGTGTTTTTTCTCCGAGGTTTTTTAACTCTAGGTCGTATTCAATTGCTTGGCTGAAGTCTGCTATTTCTGATTCATACCCACCAGAGTTTCCATGTAAGATCCCCCGGTTTACTAGAGACATAATGATCCATGGATAGGTAGAGATATTTCTAGGGGCATTCGAGATCATATAGCTGTAGTCAGCTATTGCCAGTTCAATCTCATTTTGCATATGGTAAATGTGGCCCCTGTGATAGTAATCCTGCAAATCTGTTCGGATTTCCATAGCTTTCTCGATTTCTTCAAGGGCAAGTGAATAATTGCCGTCAGTGGCCGCGTTGTAGAAAGCTGCGTGATGATGGGCCTTACTGTCTTCCAGCGAATTATCTTGATCGTTTTTCGATGTACTAATAACAGGAGTTGGTGATGGGTTAGGAGTTTGAGTCACTATGGTCTGAGGTGGAGGTGTCGAAGTGGAAACCGGAGTATCGGTTGTTGTCAGAGCTGAAGAGCATCCTCCAAGCACTAATATACAGATTGCTATTATGAGTAGCTGTCGGATTTCCATGGGCAAATAGTAACATTTTGACTAACACACGGTGTGATTAGAGTTGTATTGTTAGAGGTAGATAAGTGAGGTACGACGAAGGGGTATTAGGGAACATTCACAGGGGAGAATATTAGGTGCTGTACCGGTTCATCGAAAGAAATTAAATGAGAGCGACCAATTAACAATTTTGGTCGCTCTCATTTACTCAACACAATGGCCAATTTTAACTAATGTTATTAGCCATTATTTTTGCACCCTCAAGAGTTTGTGACCATAATTTATATTGGCCCAAAAAGCTTAGAGTCTCTCTCCAAAACATCAAAAAATGGTGAGAACACCCCAACCGCACCCCTCTGCTCCCAGTACGAGCTAGGCTTGATGATCTCGATCTCTATACCATTTCACCGAAATCCGTCTGGACCATCAGGAGCCGCGTCTGCCTACTTGCGATCAGTGACTGCCGCTTGGCAGACACCTGTTCCGTGTCTCCAGCTGGGGTCAACAGTTGATGCCATGCGCTAATCGAACGGTAGGCCGTCAGCTCCACCACCTCGTCCGACGCCGCCAGCAGGTCCTTGCCGTAAAGCACCATGCGTGCATCATGCGCTCGAAGCCAGGGCCATAGTGTCTCTGCCGATAGCTCACGAAACTCTGTCTCGGATCCCGGGCGAAGCTGATAACGGCACTCTGCAAGGATCGACTGAGGACCATAGGTCAGCGGCAGGGACGATAACTCATCTCCGCTATTTCGATAGAAAGGCGTAGGTTCAGACAACTCGTTGTCGTATTCGATGATCGTTGTGCGCGAGTGATCGATGAGCCGTGGACGACCGGCGAAGATCGCACTGGCGTGCTGGGTTTCTTCGACACGTTCAGGATCGGTTGTGAATGCGCCCCAAGGCCGCGTTGCCGTCCAGTGATCGAAATCCGCGTAGGCCGAATGAGTGACCACCACGTCACCCCGACTACCGAACGCCCAGCCGCCGAACGCAATCATCTGTGCACCGTTGTGGCGCATTTTCACCCATGTCCCAAGACGACTCTGACGCTCAAATTCCTGTCGGTGATCGCCAGCGACAGTGAATTCTCGCTGTACCAAAATGCCCATATTCCCTCCTGCCAGTGGTCAATCATTATAGACGCTTATTCCCATGTTATGCCCGGTATGGAAGAGGAAGCCGCTAGGCAAATCGACGAAGCATTAAATCTAACGTTTGCTGAAAGTTCGTGATCATTTTGTGACCAGAACGGCAGTTTCACAGATGAGAGTATTCTGTGAAATTGTCAATTCCGTGACTAAAAGGAATGGTACCCCTAACAGGACTCGAACCTGTGCCTCCGGTTTAGGAATTGTACAAAGGGCGTTTTAGAAGGTCCCTTTGAGGATTAGATTGTCTCTATTTGTACTCAGCCCAATGTCTATTCTTCACTAACAGTCTTATGCCATATTCATACATCCTCAAGAGTTTGTGAGCATTTCGTGACCATATCTCAACCTCCTATTTAAATAATTGACCTTACGAATAATTTGATTGCTGCATCAATCAAAAGATAGATGGATATCAGAGCTAACAAAATACCACTTGCTCGTAGAATTAGAGATCTTCTTTTTGAAATTGTTGAAACCATTTTATTGTCACCAATGACTAGGGCTACGGTTGTGTACCATGCTCCATCGATAATACCGGCTGTCAAACCCATGATGAAAATTTCGACCCAATTTGAACCTGTATTTACAAACTGACTAAATATCGCTAAGAAAAACAAGGCTATTTTTGGATTCATTATGGAAATTCCGAATCCTTCTAGAGCGGCTCGTGTTAGTTTGCGGTTGGGTGCTAGGGTTTCAAGAGTTTTGGGTGAAGGAACTGATTTGGAAGCTGTTATGGATGTTCGGTAGCCAATGTATAGGATTAAGCAAGCCCCGATAATCTGAAAGATGTTAAGTACAACTTCGTAATTCAATATGATGGTTGAAAGTCCTACAACGGTTAGCATCGCCCATATTACGATTCCGAAGGCGTGAGATATTCCGGTAACTGAACCATATATCTTACCTCTGTTCATTGTGTTAGTGACTACGACAGCAAGGCTTGGCCCTGGCGTGATAGCCCCTAAAAAACATATCAATATGATCTGTCCCCAGGAAGTTAGTTCCATGATGTAATGTGTCTCCTTCGTTCAGTCATGTATATGGTACTGAAATTTCTATACCGGGAAAAAGCATGTAGAGATTGATGATTGCCATCAATTATCCAGTTATCAGTCATAGCAAAATTTCCGAACAAATAGCTATCTCAAGTTTGATCTAGAGTCAGATGAAGCTCTAGAAACCTGGATAATAAAGAACGCGAGCACGGGTCACCATGTCTCCTGTACAGCTAAAATGGGGCCAGATTCAGACCCGATGGCGGTGGTTAATCAATATGGAAAGGTACGAGGTCCAAGTAACTTGAGAGTAGGGGACGCATCCATAATGCCTGACTGTGTCAGAGCCGATATTAACGTCACAGTAATGAGCATGGCCGAAAAGATCGCGGACTTTATTAAATCGGAACGTTAAGCCCCACTAAAGGCTGTGATCTGAAGGATAGACGCCTCTGGTGTGTGTGCCAAACCCGTAAAATGTAGGTTGGTATTCACCGACTATGGTTGCGTTGGATTCTATCTCAATTTCATTCTCTAATCCCGTCAACCAATAGCAACCGTTAATCAACAAGCGCCTTAGCCCTTCATTTACCAAATCAACGGAAGCCCCCATGGTCGTTGCAAGTACCGTGGAAGCGGACTTTTCACCAGCAGGGTACTCGTTCAACCAAGCTACAGGCATAACAGTTTTGGAGCTATTGGGTTTGTCGCTGGGTTCAAGGCTGGAAATTACCTGACCCCAAACCAGGACAGAAGAATTCCCTTGTAATTCGCCGACCGCATAGACATCCGTTGGGGCCCATATATCCGATACCCCTTTCAAAACGGGATGATTTGCAAGTTGGGAATCGATCAACCCTCTTGTGCCTTCCACTCCATGTTCCCCGTGATGTCCTACCCAGGCCTCACCCAATATCTGGCGTCCAAAACCGCCCAAAAATGACGGGTCTTTATTCTCACAATCATATTTTGCAAATGGGCTTTCGGTGTCTTTGAGATATTTAAAGGCGTGGGTAGATGTTCTCAAAGCGATCACAGGTTTCCCGGCGTCAATAAAATCAATGATGTGAGCCATTTGTTCATCGGGCAGTTCCCTGAAGCGTAAAAGCATAACCATCAAATCAGCATCTTTTAGGCTACGAAGACCGGGTATGTTATCAACGGTTTCGGGGTCAATCTCCCCAGTCTCATCATTGATTGAAAACAGTACTGTGCAATTGAACCCATGGTTTTGGGAAAGAATTTTGGCTAACATAGGTAGCCCTTCTTCTGAGCGATATTCCTCGTCACCGCTTACGAATACTATTGATTTACCTGAACCGGGCCCACCGGATCCTTTATAGGTTATCCAGTCCATATCACGCTTGCGAACCACACTATTACTCCTAACCTTTCCTTATTCTACGACCAGGGATCCAAAAGTACCTTTCCGCACTTCATTGTAGCTTGCAATTCCCAAGCCTTTTGTACCTGACTCATTGGAAATTTATGAGTGATGAACCTGTCCAACTTATGAGAATTTTGCTCTATAACCTTGATGATGTTTAGGGAGTCGGAAAGATTGTAGTGCCAAATCCCATGTAGCGAGATTCCTTTTCTCAACATATCCGAACTTGCAAAGAGAGGAAAGTCCTTACCCTCTCCAATAAACGAAGCCTCGCCCCGCCTTTGGACAGCATCTATCATCAATCGATGTGCACCTGAACTACCCGAACAATCCATTGCTTTATCCACTCCTCGGTGCCCATCGGTCTCTTGCTTGATTTTATCCAGTATATCGTCGTCATCAGGATCAAAAACCGCTGAGGCTCCGAGTTCCAAGGCCAATTTGGCACGATAAGGATTTGGATCAACCCCTATCACCTTTGCACCCAAATGAGTGGCATTAATTACTCCCCCGAGGCCGACGGCGCCCAGACCTGTTATTAGCACAGAATCGTATGCATTTACATTCATCCTGCGGACTGCGCCGTATGTAGGGCCAAGGCCACAACAGGCCATAGAGGCGTGTTCTAAGCTCATATCGTCCGGTATTGGCGTGAGCAACCAGTCCACTTTATTGAGAAATTGTGCCATCGTGGATGTATTTAGTTTAAAATTACTCGGAAGTCCCTGCAAGCCATATTCGCAATGAATATAATCGCCACCCAAGCAAATATAGCAAGATCCGCATGGAGCCCCTGGCTGAACAACGACGCGGTCGCCAACTTTCACTCTGCCAGGCCTCGCTATTTCAATAACCTCGCCCACAGCCTCATGCCCGAATTCGTTTCCAGTTCTATTTCCAACCAAAGCTTTATATTCTGTACACATGGGGGCAACGTGAACCTTCACTACCGCGATATTATTTACCGACTTGGGGTCTGGTACATCCGATATTCCAGCAGAACCGCCTTCGAAAATCGTTGCTACTTTCAATGAATTTCTCCCCGGCGTGTTTCAAGTTATAAAAGGCCCACACCAAGGAAATTTTAACAGAAAACTGCGACCTGTAACTAAAGAAATCTCAAATATGATGAAGTCCAACCTTATAGTCACTTATTTAGCCACATCAATAGTTTGAAAGGAGCAGAAATACTCAACAAGGCGGCAGAACTAAAGAAGCTAAGGGAAGAGGCGGACAGGAAGACAGAAGAACTAATTCCAACCATATTTCATGAGATGTTTGGGGATTCTCATAGAAATGAGAACAATTTTCCTACAAGGACATTGTCTGAACTAGTTGAGGTTAAAGGAGGAGGAACGCCATCTAAATCCCATCCAGAATTCTGGGATGGAAATATACCCTGGGTCTCACCAAAAGATATGAAGCAGGTAGACATCTCCGATTCTCAATATCACATAACGGGTGTAGCTATTAAATCAAGCTCAACTACGCCGATTCCTCTTACAGCGTATCGATCCTCACGCGAAAGAAATTACAAGCGCTGCGGCAATTATCTGACCAGGCGATACGGAAATGTTTAAACCAGCTTTTTCTGTAAGACCGATAATTAATTTACGCATAAGTCACCCCTTTGGTATGTAGGCATTATATCTAATATGGCTATTCGTCATAGCGTGGTAACACCTATCCCCTTCGCCCTTTCGCCCCTCAACTATGATTAGCCATTCTCCACACAAGATTTTGAATTATCTATAATGGCGGCACATCGCTGGAAGTTTTTGGAAGAACTACTAGAAAGGATTTGATATGGAAGAGGTTCCCGGAGAATATTGCAGTTATGACTGTTATCACTACAACCATTCCGAGTGCGAAGGGTATCGTTTAGATAGTAAAAGCACAATTGAACTAACTGGAGGAGAAGTTCCATCGGGTATGGATATGGTGCCTGATGGAAGGGTGATTGTGACTTATGGATTCAAAAGCAGGTGTGTCAACCCACGACCATGCTACCCGTTAAGCGCCCCTGAGTCTGGGGTCAAGCAGGTCCCGCATAGCGTCGCCGAGCATGTTAAGACTGTAAACGGTAATAGTCAGGGCAAGACCGGGATAAAGAGCCAGCCATGGCGCAATCTCCATGTATCCACGTCCTTCCCGACTGAGCATACCTCCCCAACTAGGAAGATCGACTGGTAGACCAAATCCAAGGAAGCTCAGGGAAGCCTCAGCGATAATCACCCCACCGACGGAGATGCTGAATATGATGATCAAGACAGGCATGATATTGGGCAGGACATGCCGCATCAGTATTGCAGTGGAGGGGCTGCCAATTGCCTCCGCCGCCAGAAAATAGTCATTCTCTTTAATGCCAATAACGGCGCTACGTACGACTCTTGAGCCGGCGATACCTCCTGATATACCTAGGATCAGTATTATCTGTAATATACCTGGTCCCACTAGGGACATTATCGTTAGCAACAGAAGCAGTCCCGGGAAAGTCATCCAGACATCCACAAATCTTTGCACAACCAGGTCCCATTTACCACCGATGAATCCTGTAGCACCGCCTATCAGGAGACCGACTAAAACATCAATAGCGGTCGCAGACAGGCCGACAGATAACGAAATACGAGCCCCGTGGATGATGCGGCTCAAGAGGTCTCGCCCCGCGTAGTCGGTACCCAGCAGAAACCGGAATGATGAGCCAGTTAGCCTGTCTTCCAGGTGAGTTTCACGATATGGATAGGGAGCCACGGCCTCGGCAAAGATAGCAACAATAATCAAGAGCAATATGATAATCCCGCAGGTAGTACCCAGTGGCTTCTCCCTGACCAGCCTGAGAAAGAACTCCGCCATCTTACTACGTCTCTTTGGCTCAAATACTGCTAATGGTCTCCCTGAGGTGCTGCTCATATACCCGATTTCCTCCTTTATCTGTAACGGACTCGGGGGTCTAAAATAGGATAAATGAGGTCTACAATGAGATTGAACCCCACAACCCAAATGGCGAAAAACAGGTTTATTCCAGAGACCACCGGGTAGTCTCTACCTTGCAGTGCCAGCATATATAAACGACCTAACCCCGGCAGAGCAAATATGTTCTCTATGATAACGGAGCCGCCTATCAGAATAGGCAACCGCATTCCTACCATGGTAACTACCGGGATGAGTGAATTCTTCAGGGCGTGTCTCGTGATAACTACCCACTCCTTAAGACCCTTAGACCGGGCCGTCCTGATATAGTCCTGCCGGAGCACCTCCAGCATCATAGTGCGCGTCATCCGCATTGTGTCGGCAGACATGGCTGTTCCCAGGATCAGGCTAGGGATGATGAACACCCCCAGATTCCCCAGGGGGTCTTCAAAGAAAGGAATCACTTGCGTCGGCGGCGACCAGCCCCACCAAATCGCCGGGTAGATTATGACCATAAGTGCCAGCCAGAAGTTGGGCATCGCCATGCCGACAACGGCGAGACTGCGCCCCACGTAGTCAGCCGGCGTATCCTGGCGAATCGCCGAGTAGACGCCGACGGGAAGAGCTATTACGAGCGAGATTATGATTGCCAAGAGGCCAAGCTCGATGGTTACCGGCAATCTTGCTAATATCTTCTCCTCTACAGTCCACTGGCCAAACAGTGATTTGCCAAGGGTGCCGTGCAGGATCAGATCTCGCCACCAGCGTCCATACTGTACGAAGATAGGAACGTCTAATCCCAACTGCTTTTCAAGAGCTTCACGGTCCAGGCCAGTGTAGGTTTCGTATCTAGACTCCATTGCGTCTATTGCATCGCCCGGGATGAAGCGGACCGAGAAAAAGACCATGGTGGCCAAGATGAACAAGGTGGGTATTATGAGCAATAACCGCCTGATGGCATAGGCTCTCATGGGCTACATGTCATCTTTCTATGAGCTGTCATCTAGCTCCCCTTGTTGGGGCAAACAAATTGTTTGCCCCAACAAGGGGTGGGAATAATTCCCTCTAGCGACCACTCATTGACTCCTTCAGGTTCTGGTCAATCCATAAACGGGCGAAGAGGCTGTTCTTCTGCCACCCTCCAAAAAAGAAGTCACCGTCAAAGCCTTGGACCCACGGCTGGGAAAAGTTGTACCACGGCGCGATAGGACTCGCAATATACCAATGGTTCTCTGCGACCATCATCGCTGCCTGGGTAGTAGCACTCTGCAACTCCGCAACGCTGGTAGCCTTTCGGGCTTCGTCGACCAACGCATCATAAGTCGCGTCACTCCAGCCGCCCCTGTTTTGCAAATCTCCCGTGTACTGCCAGGCTAACGGAACCAAAGGGGGATACGGGACAGAAGAAATAAAGGGGGTCATACCTCCATAAAGCTGCCCACGCGCACGGTCTCTATGAACGGCACCGTCCCACGACTCAATCTTTACATCAACGCCAATCTCAGCGAAGTATCCGTTAGTTATTACTGCATACTCTAAAGCCTGGGCGTCCGCAGCATTCAAGTCCACGGTAGTCGTGAATCTGATGCCGTCAGAGCCGCGCGGATAGCCAGCGGTATCAAGCAATGCTTCGGCACCTGCCGGATTATACGTGTAGCCTGCCTTGACATCTTCGGACCAATCTTCAAACGGGACGCCATATCCCTTCTGAACCGTCCCTATGACCGTCTGAGGTGTAGTGTCTGCAAAACCGCTCCAGTAGGTATTGTTAATTGTGTCGAGGTCAAGTGCCATCTGCATAGCCTTGCGCACGTTGACCTGGTCAAATGGCGCCTGGGTGGTGTTGAAAACGTAAGCGTTGTTCGCCCGGAATGTATACGGATAACTGTTAATTTCCGGGTTGGTCTTCATAAGGCTCAGTGCCTCGTCTACAGTTTTTAACATGGTACTTGCGTTGTGACCCATGTAATCAATTTTACCCGCCCGAAGTGCCGCTGTATATGTTGCTGAATCCATTATGAGCAGGGCCTTCAACCTGTCAATATAGGGCAGTTGGTTTTCCGGATATTTTTCGTCGTTTTTCCAGTAGTCAACGTTCCTTTCCCAGGTCAGAGAGTCTCCCTCGATCCAATCAACCAGCTGAAAAGGTCCGGTGCCAACCAGGTTCCTCCAATCCACAACGTTGCCGTGTTCCTTGATTACCTCGGGGGCGTTAATGTACGCGGAGGCGTCGTCGAGGAAGAGGGGCAGCGCATCGAAGCGTGGTTCTGTCAACTTAATAACCATCGAGTTCCCGACAGCCTCGATAGATTCGTATTTCAACTGCAGGAGTTGGCTCGACTTGGCGGAAGGCTCGGTGAAGCCGCTACCCGTGCCCGTATATCGGTGAAAGTTGAACACCACGTCCTCGGCAGTTAGCGCCCGACCGTTCATCGGTGCTTTGTTATGCCAGTTAACATCTTGACGGATGTGGAAGATATAAGTCAGTGGGTCGGGATTCGACCAGCGTTCTGCCAGATTCCCTGTTAAATGACTTTCGGCCAGGTATTCGTTGTTTAGTGCATTAACGCTCCTGTCTATTCCCCAGTTCGCTAAGCCTAACTTCTCTACAACGCCGCTGACTGCATATCCTGCCCCGTCTCCCCCAACCGATTGGTCAGCGTTCGGTGGCACTCGATCCAGGGCGTAATATAGTGTCCCGCCGTATGCTGGTGCCGTGTAAACCTTACCGTTGGTCGGGTCGATGATATACCCCGCAGCCACCTCTTTGGTGACGATCCGTTCTGGCCCCGCGACAACCTTCACGACCTCATTCTCCACCACCACGGTCTCACCGGGGACCTCTTTGATCACCTCTTTGGTGACCACCACGGTCTCGCCGGGGACCAGTACCTCTTTGATCACCTCTTTGGTGACCACCACGGTCTCACCTGGGACCTCGATCGTCTTCGTCTCTCCGGGAACCTCGATCGTCTTCGTCCCGCCGCAGGCCGCAACGAGCATCAACAGCATAGCCGTTGATACGGCGAGGGCCACCCAGCGAGAGGAAAAAATGTTAGGCATATATCTGTCTCCTTAAAATTCTAATCCATCTTTCTTTGTATGAAACCTACCCAAATGCAAAAATCCAAATACCCCTCAGGAGTTACTGGTTGAGATTATCATGCAAGTAATAGAAGATCATCCTACACCCTATCAGGAACTTGTCAATTGACAGCCGTGAGGTTGCGATGGGTTTAGGAATTGTACCAAGGGTGTTTTAGAAGGTCATTTTAAAGATTAGATTATCTTCATTCGTACCTAACACAATGGGTAATTTTCACTAACAGTCTTAGGCCTTATCAGCACATCCTCAAGAGTTGGTGACCATTTTGTGACCAAATATGATACCTAGGATGCTATTCAATTATTAGAGTAGCTAACAGAAATGTCTCGGAGATGGCTCTTCATTCTCAAAAGATTCCCATGTACCAATCGTTTCCACCACGTGGGTCAATTCATAAACCTTCCATTTGAATTCACCCAACTGAACCAGCCATACGGCATCACCTTGATATACCTCGCTGAAAACAGAAGTAGAGCCAGGTTTATATAATTGACGTTCTAGGCGAAAACAGAGGGAAAATTTTAGGCGGGAGTGTAATTCAGATTGGTTCATGGGAAGCCAATCTGCTTGCTCAATGTAAAGCAAATCTGCTTTTATTTTTTCTTTCGTTAATGCAGTTGCTTCACCGTCGGCAAATGAAGGAGTGTCCACCTCAGTTTCAGAACACCCAACCATCACCACAAGAACCAACGCTATGAGTACTATTTGTTTCATGACGTATTCCACCAGATGCTATCCTCATAATCTCACCTCAATGTTAGCTTAGTGTGAATCGGGTACCTTCCGGAGACTCTACGAAGTCCA
>Ga0209402_10005414_pt1 | contig 11384 bp, 10 predicted proteins | sample ArcticOcean_MG_C_3_FD_187437 | JGI IMG/M metagenome (GOLD analysis project Ga0209402, IMG submission 187437) | Marine microbial communities from western Arctic Ocean - ArcticOcean_MG_CB8_126 (SPAdes) (version 2) | ecosystem: Environmental > Aquatic > Marine > Oceanic | place: Arctic Ocean... | reverse complement strand
CACGACGGACTTCGTTCAGCAAGTCACGGCGGAATCGACCTACCTCTGGGACGGGGCTGCAAAAGCCCTTGACCCTAACCGTGAGACCGGCGTGAGGAAGCGCATCGTCGTCACGGACTACGGGGTGAAGTTCAACATCCTGCGCATCCTGGAGCGGAGCGGCTTTGAGGTCATCGCCGCCCCTGCGAGTGCGACGGCTGAAGACGTTCTTGCCCTGAAACCCGACGGCGTGCTGCTTTCGCCAGGCCCCGGCGACCCTGTCCACCTTGATTATGGCGTAGCTACAGCCAAAGGGCTCATCGGTCGAGTGCCCATCATGGGCATCTGCCTGGGACATCAAGTGCTGGCAAGGGCGATGGGCGCAAACACGTACAAGCTCAAATTCGGGCATCGCGGCGCCAACCACCCGGTCAAGGAGCTACGGACCGGCAAGGTGCACATTACCGCGCAGAACCACGGGTACGCCGTGGACGCCGATGGCCTGCCATCCGACCTTGAAGTCAGTCACGTGAACCTGAACGATGGAACAGTGGAGGGCCTGCGACACAAGTCGTACCCCATCCTAACCATCCAGTACCACTCGGAAGCATCACCCGGCCCCCGCGACAACGAGTACATCTTTGGTGAATTTATGGAGATGATTTCAACCAATGCCTAACACCCCCAAGAAAGTCCTGGTCATCGGCAGTGGGCCTATCGTGATAGGTCAGGCGGCGGAGTTCGATTACGCCGGAACACAGGCGTGCAAAGCCCTCCGAGAGGAGGGTGTCACCACCGTGCTGGTCAACTCGAATCCTGCCACGATCATGACCGACGAAGAGATTGCCGACGTCATCTACATAGAGCCGCTGACACCGGAATCGCTGGAGCGCATCATCGCCAAGGAACTTCCCGATGGCATCCTGCCTACGCTGGGTGGGCAGACGGGCCTCAATCTTGCCGTGCAGCTCGCCGATCTTGGAATCCTGGAAAAGTACAACGTCAGGCTGCTTGGCACGCCGCTGGAAGCCATCCGTAACGCGGAGGACCGTGACCTCTTCAGGCAACTCCTGCTGAACATCGGGGAGCCAGTGCCACCAAGCGGCACCGTCACCAATATGGAAGAAGCCATGCAGGTGAAAGCCGAACTGGGTCTCCCGCTAGTGGTCAGGCCTGCCTACACACTGGGCGGTACAGGCGGCGGCGTGGTCAGGACGGAAGACGAGTTTGAGGAAGGTGTCCGAGCAGGCATCGCCGCCAGCCCCATCAACCAGGTGCTGCTGGAACGCTCCCTTGAAGGTTGGAAAGAGATTGAGTACGAGGTGATGCGGGACGCCAACGATACCTGCATCACGGTCTGCAACATGGAGAACCTTGACCCGATGGGCGTCCACACGGGCGATAGCATCGTGGTGGCACCATCCCAGACGTTGAACGACAAGGAGTATCAACTGCTCCGCACCGCCAGCCTCAAGATCATCCGAGAGCTGGGCATTGAGGGCGGATGCAACGTGCAACTCTGTCTGGCTCCCAACCCGGACGTAGCCGCCTCCCTCCCGGAGTCGGCACGCCCAAAGAGCAACCTTGAGTACTACGTCATCGAAGTGAACCCGCGCGTCAGCAGATCGTCGGCGTTGGCATCTAAAGCCACCGGCTACCCCATCGCGAGGGTGGCCGCCAAGATCGCCGTGGGCAAACGCCTCGACGAGATACCGAACGCGGTCACGCAGAAGACCATGGCCGCATTTGAGCCCGCGCTGGACTACTGTGTGGTCAAGATACCCCGCTGGCCCTTCGATAAGTTCCCCGCCGGGGACCGCGAGATTAACACACAGATGAAGGCCACTGGCGAGGTCATGGCCATAGATCGCTCCTTCGAGGCTGCGCTACAGAAAGCAGTTCGCTCACTGGAGCAAGGGAGTCAATCGCTGCTGTGGGAAGCTCCTGAATGGCGCGATGAGAAGGACTGGCGCAAGCTCCCACTGTTCCCCGCCACTGACCAGCGCATCTGGGCTCTGATGGCTGCGCTGCGCAGAGGGGCATCGATAGAGGAACTTCTGGCACACACCCACGTGGACAAATGGTTCCTGCGGGCCATGGAGCGCATTGTTGAGATGGAGCACGTGCTCCTTGAGACGGACCATCCGAACTACAAGCTCATACGGGACGCCAAGCGTCTGGGTTTCTCCGATGTGCAGATTGCGTCCTTTGGCATCGCTGAAGGGCTGCCGGAGCGTGTGCGTGCCCTGCGCCTTTCGATGGGCATCAAACCCGTCTACAAGATGGTGGACACGTGCGCAGCCGAGTTCGAGGCGGTCACTCCCTACTACTACAGCACCTACGAGCAGGAGAACGAAGCTCTGCCCCTACCCGGCCCAAAGGCGCTGGTTATCGGCAGCGGCCCGATCCGAATCGGTCAGGGCATCGAGTTCGATTACTGCTCTGTTCACGCCGCCTGGGCGCTTCAGGAATACGGCCTCAGCAGCATCATGGTGAACTCCAACCCGGAGACCGTCTCAACCGACTTCGATACCAGCATCAGACTCTATTTCGAACCGCTGGACTCTGAGAGTGTCCGCGATGTCATTGAGAACGAGACGGGTGGCGACACTAACGTCGACGCCCCGGCATCGGTGGTGCAGTTCGGCGGCCAGACAGCCATCAACCTCTCGCAGTATCTTGACCAGGTGGGCCTGCCCATACTCGGTTCCACTGCGGCGGCCATAGACACGGCTTCAGATCGCAGGAAGTTCGAGTCGTTCATGGCGGGCATAGGCGTTCCGCAACCACCCGGCGCTGCCATCGTCACCGTAGAAGAAGCCCTGCAGGTAGCTGAGGTCATCGGCTATCCCGTGATCGTCCGCCCAAGCTACGTCCTTGGAGGTCGCGGCATGGAGGTGGTCTACGGGCCGGAAGACCTGGGGCGGTACATGCAGGCAGGCATAGATGCCAGCCCGGACAAGCCCGTTCTAGTGGACAAGTACTTTGAAGGCAAAGAGTGCGAGATCGACGCAGTCTGCGATGGCGAGACGGTGGTCATACCCGGCATTATGGAACACGTGGAGCGTGCCGGCGTCCACAGCGGCGATTCGATGGCCATCTACCCAGGCGTTACGCTGAACCCAGATGAAGTAGACCTTATCACCGAGTACACAATACGTATCGCACGGAACATGGGCATCAAAGGCCTCATGAACATCCAGTTCGTCGTTATGGGCGGTGGCTACTATCGCAGTCCAGCAAGCCCTGGTGATGAGCATCCTGCCGATGTGTACGTGTTGGAGGTCAACCCAAGGGCCAGTCGCACGATACCCTTCATCAGCAAAGTCACCGGCGTGCCGATGGTCAGGCTTGCCACCAAGGTGATGCTCGGTCACACCCTCAAGGAGCTTGGCTACGAGACAGGTCTCTGGCCCAAACAGAACCTGATTGCCGTCAAAGCCCCGGTCTTCTCCATGTCCAAGCTGGCAGGGGTGGATACCCACCTTGGGCCTGAAATGAAGTCCACAGGCGAGGTCATGGGCGTGGACTACGAGTACTCTGCCGCCATGGCCAAGGCGCTTATCGCATCGAACATGTTGTTGAAGCCGGACGGAGCAGTGCTTCTCAGCATCTCCGACAAGGACAAAGAGGACGCTACGACACTCATCAAGGCGCTGGCCCAAACGGGCCACAAGCTCTACGCCACAGAGGGTACGGCGAAGTACATGCGCACCCTTGGCGTCACCGACGTCACAGTGGTCTCAAAGCTTCTGGAAGGCAGCCCGAACGTAGTGGATGTGGTGCAACAGGGACTGGTGGATGCTGTGATTAATACGCTGTCCGGTGGACAGGAGCAGCCCATGCGTGACGGCTTCTACATCAGGCGCGCTGCGGTGGAACGTCGAATACCGTGCTTCACATCGCTGGACACGGCCCGCACCGCGCTGGAAGTCCTTAGCGGTGGCGGGGTGCAGTACACCATCCAGCCGCTCCAGGACTACTTGCAGAAGGCGAAAGCTTAGGCTTCTATCGAGTAGATGACCTCATAGACTTTGACGTCCATTGTCGCTTTGCCTGAACTCAGAAGCGACATGAACGCAGCTCCGGACTTTGCCACGTCGTCACTCGCCATGCAAGCGAAGTGGTCCTCAAGGGACTTCCACTGGATGTACTGCATGATTCTGGCCCCGTCATCGCTCCGGTGCAGGCTCAGCGATACAAACCCCGGCTGTCGAGCGAACACCGGAGATAGCCCCTGCATCATCGACAACACTGAAGCCTGATCGTCCGGTTCAGTCCCAACATCAACCACTACGGTAGTCACATCGTTTTCCGTGCTGATCGTAGCCATGTACGGTTCCTCTCTTCATAAAAACAAGTCCGCCCCAGCATGTAGAGCGGACTTGTTTGTTTCCGTCAGGAATATAAGAGCAGGCTGAATCCTGCTAGTTCTTGGTGGCGACCACCGTGAGCCAGTTCCGGGGCACATCCTTAAGCTGAAGCTCTTCAAAGGCCAATCGTGCACCGTTCTGTAGTGACTCTGATCCCAAACTCAGCGGTACACCGGGCATGGCACCTTCAATGAAGGCCTCATATTTGCTGATAGCCAGGAACCCTTCAAGGTCCATTGGAGCTGGGCACAAATCCTTTCGCTCTATGGTGAAGCCGCTTCGCGTAAGGAGGTCTTCATACTCTTCCACTGTGAGCTGAACCCGCGCCGCAACTTTCTCAACGTCACGGGAGGGCAACAGGTCATGGTTCTTCTTGAGTGATCGAATGGACTTGGACATCCATCGACGATAGAACTGTTCCGACTCTTCAGGAATGGCGCCGTTGAAGAAGGTGGTGTTAAACGCAAACGTTCCGCCAGGTCGAAGAGTGGTGGCGACTTCGCCCATCAACTCCGTCTTGTCAGGAACCATGTGGATACCGTTGCAGAACACAACGCCGTCCACTCGCTCCTTCACGATTTCAGAAAGCTGTTCTGCGCGGCTGTGGATAAGCTCCAATGCTACATCCTTGAAGGAACTGAGCTGCGCCATCGCTTCGCGTATGGCCGTAGCTGAATAATCGATACCGATGACGAGGCTTTCCTTCGCGCCCCTTAGCTTCTCAAGAATGAGCCGCGTGACCGCCCCGGTTCCACAAGCAAGGTCGACAACTCGCTGTCCAGGGTGGAAATCCACCATCTCTACAAGTTGCTTATTGACCACCTGGTAGAACCCTTGGGATGCGAAGGGCCTATATGAGAACTCGGATTCAGTCATATCGTTTTCCTCAAGCTTCATAAGTACGCCTCGTATTTCTGAGTCGCATGCGGCGATGAGTATACCAAGAAACTTCCCCGCTCTTCTATATTATTATAATCATATTTCAAGCGAAACGATAGTAACTTGCGTTGACAGCCTGAGAGCGCACTCCGTACACTTGTGTGGCCGCAGGTATTCAAGTAGCTCTTCTTTTGCAGTGTTTGGTTGAATGGAGCAGCTTTGACGATTGATAACGGTTCCCATAGAGCCAGGATTCACATCACAACGGGCAGCTCCATTACGGTTGGGCTTGTGATTTTCCTCTTCGGCATATTCCTTATCACGCCGGTAGCCACCTGGTTGTTGAGCGCCTTTGGTTGGGTGGCAATGATCACCGGCACCGTCATCTTTTCCTCAGGAATCTGGACCGCAGTGCGGAGCAGAGCATGACCTCACCTGCACCTAAATCAGGTTCCGGGACGAATAGTCGCTCACTGCTGGCGCACATTGAAGTCAAGCTTGAAACACCCTCGGAATATCGTGGCTCTGAGATCATTGGCGATCTCAGGGGTGTGGCAGAAACGTTGTTCTATCCATTCAAGTTCGTTGGTTTTTGGGATGGGCAGACCGGTAACCACCTCTGCCCGTTGAAAGAAGCCGGGAAAGATTGCCCCCACGGTGAAGGCTCGGCGGCGAAGTCTGCATATGCAGTGACAATTGAAGACGAATTAGCGGGAGAGTTGGAAGTGGTGTTCCCACACGCTGACCTCACCGTGTATCTTGGGTAGCGGTATCAGGGGACGAGGCCCACGGGTCCACTCAGCCCAGACTCTGCGATTCCCAAAATTCCTATGCTATAATTTAAGTTAACCCACAAGCGAGGAAGCCTTGAAAGTTACACGAGAAGAAGAAGACCAGCGTCAAACTGTGCTCAATATCGAGATGGAAGAGCCTGATTTGGAGAGCTATCTCCAACGGGCGTACCAGCGCGTTGGGCAGAAGGTCAAAGTCCCGGGATTCCGGCCGGGTAAAGCACCACGCGCAGTTGTAGAGCGCATGGTGGGACGGGAATCGCTCCTTCAGGAAGCCCTGGAATTCATGATTCCAGAGGTCACCGCGAAAGCGATTGAACAGGAAGAGATTGAAGCAGGCGCTCAGCCGGATGTTGAACTCATTGAGACTGAGCCTGTCATCATCAAGGCCACCGTTCCCCTACCTCCATTGGTAGAGACGGGAGACTACAACGCCCTCCGCGTGCCGTGGGTAGCCCCCACCGTAACTGACGAACAGATCAACGACGCTTTAGAGGAGACTCAGAAGCAATCAGCGCTATGGGAACCGGTGGAACGCCCTGCTCAGATGGGTGACCAGGTAACCATGGATTTGTTGGGCACCATAGACGGTGAAACGCTGTTGGACCAGCAGGACGGCCCCTTCGTACTCAGTGAAGAGCCAATGCCCATCCCGGGATTCGGCGAGGCGCTGGTCGGCATCGCCACGGGCGACAAACGTGAGTTCGACCTTACGTTCCCTGAGGATTACCTGAGCGAGGGTATGGCGGGCAAAGAGTGCCATTTCAGCGTAACGGTAAAAGAGACCAAAGAGCAGAAGCTCCCGGATCTGGACGACGAGTTCGCCAAGGGTGTAGGCGAGGGCTTTGACACGCTGGATGCCCTTAAGGATGACATACGCCAGAAGCTACAAGACCAGAAGGAACACGAAGACCAGCATGAGTACGAAGACCTTGTACTGGACGAACTGGCGGTCATTGGCTCTGTAGAGCTTCCAAAGATCATCATTGATCGCGCCATTGACCATCACCTTGAAGAGATTCAGGAGACGATTGGTCGCAGGCTGGGTCGCGCCATCACGTTGGAAGAGTACATAGACGTGACCAAGAAGTCCGAGGAAGAGCTTCGCGAGGAGACCCGCGAGACGGTAGAGACGCAGCTTCGCCGCTCCTATCTCATCAGCGAGGTCGCACAGATCGAAGGTATCGAAGCCTCTGATAAGGATATTGAAGCGGAGATCGAAATCATGGTGGAGACCTCAGGGGAGCAGGGTGATCAAGTCCGAGAGATGTTCATGAACCAGGAGAACAGGGACTCTATTGCCCGATCAATCCGATCTCGCCAAACCGTAGAACACCTCATCGGCATCGCAAAGAACTCTGAGCCGGCTGCAAAGCCCAAGGCTGCGGCAAAGCCAAAAGCAAGCGCAGCGGCAAGTGAAGCATCCAGCGAAGAGAAAACAGAAGAACCAAGCACCTAATCAGTTCTGATTTATCCAGAACCCAGAGGTTCATCATCAACAGGAGGATACACGTATGGCACGGTCACAGAGATACAGCAGTCTAGACCTGGTTCAAGCTGCAGGCCAGATTATGGGGCCAGCGCCTGAGAACATCATCCCCATGGTCATTGAGACCGGCTCCAGAGGCGAGCGTTCTTTCGATATCTACTCACTTCTCCTTAGGGAGCGGATCATTTTCCTTGGCACCCCAGTGGGTGACCAGATGGCCAACCTGATCATTGCGCAGCTCCTGTACTTGGAGCGAGAGGACCCGGATAAGGACATCAGCATCTACATCAATTCCCCGGGCGGTGTCATCACTTCCGGTCTGGCCATCCTGGACACCATGAACCTCATTGCCCCGGACGTGTCCACTATCTGCGTAGGACTTGCCGCCAGCATGGGCACAGTGCTCCTCTGCGCTGGCACCAAGGGCAAGCGGTATACCCTGGCGAACTCCACGATCCACATGCATCAGCCTTTGGGTGGCGCACAGGGTCAGGCAACAGACATCGAGATTGCCGCCCGAGAGATCCTGCGAGCCCAGGACAAGATTCGCCAGATCATCTCAGAGCAGTCCGGTCAGTCCTATGAGCAGGTTGCTAAGGACACAGACCGTGACTTCTACCTAACCGCAGAGCAAGCCGTGGAATATGGCCTGGTTGATGAGATCCTTACCAGGGCCCCGGCAGCCGGCAAGGACAGCAAGTAGCACGTATCGGGCAAGGGTGGACAGAGGGAGAGACACAGAATGACATCAAAGGGTAGCGGTAAAGAATACGAGTGTTCCTTCTGTGCCAAGCCACAGGGCGAGGTCAAGCGCCTCGTCGCTGGCCCGGAGAAGGTCTTCATCTGCGATGAATGCGTCATCCTCTGTCAGCAGATCATGGGCGAAGAGAGTGGAACAGCCCCTGCGATAGAAGAGGCCGCACCGACCGAGCGCAGCGCCGAGTTCCTACCGCCCAAGACCATCTATGACAAGCTGGACGAGTACGTCATTGGGCAGGATCAGGCCAAGAAGGTCCTCAGCGTAGCCGTCTACAACCACTACAAGCGTATCTGGGCTGCTTCAAAGGCCCAGACCGAAGTTGAACTGCAGAAGAGCAACATTCTCCTTATTGGCCCTACCGGCAGCGGCAAGACGCTTCTTGCGCAGACCCTTGCCCGTATTCTAGATGTCCCTTCGGCCATTGCTGACGCGACATCGCTGACTGAGGCGGGGTATGTGGGCGAGGACGTTGAGCACATCCTCCTCAGGCTTATCCAGGCCGCTGAATGGGACATTGCCAAGGCAGAACACGGCATCCTGTACATCGACGAGATAGACAAGATCGCCAAGAAGGGGCCGAACCCCTCCATCACCCGTGATGTATCCGGAGAAGGGGTCCAACAAGGTCTCCTTAAGATTATCGAGGGCACCACTGCTGCCATTCCGCCCGCGGGAGGCCGCAAGCACCCGCACCAGGAGTTCATTCAGTTCAAAACAGACAACATCCTGTTCGTCTGTGGCGGCGCGTTTGATGGGCTTGAGCAGGTGGTGGAAAAGCGAGTCCTCAAGGACAAGCGAAACATCGGGCTGCGTCGCGATGGCAGGTCAGGCAACGAAGAGTTTGATGAGGCCAACATCCTCCAATACGTCGTCGCCGAGGACCTTTTGGAGTTCGGTTTCATCCCTGAGTTGGTGGGCCGGTTCCCGGTGGTCGTTGCCTTGAATGCCCTCACCAAGTCTGACCTGATACGGGTTATGACGGATCCAAAGAACGCTGTCATCAAGCAGTTCCAGCACCTCTTTACCCTCGATAACGTTGAACTTACGTTCAAAGACGATGCGTTGGAAGCCGCTGCAGAAGAGGCGATGACGCACAAGACCGGCGCACGAGGCCTCCGTACAATCATTGAGCGATCCTTGCTGGATGTGATGTATGAAATGCCATCGCTGTCGGATGTGAGTCGATGCGTGGTGGACGCCGATGTGGTGAACGGCCACAAGCGACCCGTGCTGCTGACCGCCTCCGGTGAGACGGTAGACCTCCCGAACGCCGCCTAACCAAGGCAGTGCCCTGGACCGCAGGATTCATCCTGCACCTACTCTCCTGCGGTTATCAAACATTCCCATTTGATTGAGGCTGTTTGTGCCCATTGATGAACTTTCTATCCGGGCTTATGACCCTTTCGATGAAGCAAGGGTCATCGCTCTATGGGCAGACGCATTTCCTGATTCGCCGCCATGGAACGACCCATCAGCCGACATCGTAAGGAAACTCTCGGTACAACCAGACCTGTTTCTGATAGCTGAACTAGGGCAATCAATCGTTGGGACAGCAATGGGTGGTTTCGACGGTCACAGAGGTTGGGTCTACTACCTGGCCGTGGCATTGGAGCACCGCAGGAAGGGAATCGCTCGCGAATTGATGTCCGCATTAGAGGCACGGTTGCTGGATTACGGGTGCACCAAGGTCAATCTTCAAGTACGGGCGACCAATCAGGACGTAGTGGACTTCTATCTTGAACTGGGATACGCAGTTGAGGATAGAATCAGCATGGGGAAGCGTCTGGATTCCTAAATTTTCGGCACCACTTCTTTGGCGATGCGTTCCATGTGAGCTATATCCAAGGTGGGTACGCCCAGCATGAACGTGGTCACGCCAGCTTCCGCAAAGGCCTTCAACTGCGCAGCAACCTCATTAGGCGGCCCGTACACGCCGTGCTCTGCGATGTCGATTCTGGGGCCATAGTAGTCGGCGATGAACGGCTTGAGCGTAGCAAGTGCCCGCTCCTTATCGTCGTCAACACACACATACACCAGCTTCCCCGCCTCCAGCGTCGCCGGGTCACGCCCGAACCCTCTGGCATGCTCGTGAACGGTGTCCAGAGCCTCACGATAGGCCTCCGGGGGGCTGAAGGGGCCGCCAATCCAACCATCGGTCAACTCTGCCGCACGTCGCAACGCCGCGTCGACTCTACCGCCCATGTACAGCGGCACACCGCCGGGACGTGTCGCAGCGGGTCTGACGGTGGCGGCATCAAGCTGGTAGAAGCGACCCTCATACGTGACAGGCTCCCCACTCAAGAGCTGCTTCAACGCCGTAATACTTTCCCGCAAATAGGCCACACGCTCATTCTCTTTCAGCCCGAGGCCGGGGTACTCGTTGGGTCGACCGCCGATGGAGATGCCGAGGTTTAGCCTCCCGCCGGACAGGTAGTCCATGGTGGACACCTGCCGTGCCAGCGCAGGGGCGTTCCGCAGGGTCAGGAGCAACACCGCTGTGCCTATCTCAATGCGCTCTGTGCTTGCCGCTGCCCACGATAGTAGTGTCAGCGGTTCCAGGAAGTTTGCATCGTGAAAGACACGGTCTTCCGTCCACAGCGAGTCGAAGCCCAGCGCTTCTGCCTGTTTGAAGAACTCAATGTACTGGAAACCAGATGGCAGGTTCCCAGAAGATGCTGCGGGCACGTGGAGGCCCACTTTGATACGTGATTCAGTCATGAAACACCCTACCTGCTGTATTGTTTGGTCGATCTATGCTCCGGCGCGTGCCTTTGCCTCACGCAAGGCCTCCGTCAACATGGGCACCACCTCGGCGCAATCACCGACGATGCCGTAATCGACCGAGCGGAACACGAAGGCCTTCGCTCTGGTGTTGACCGCCACCACGATTCCGGCGCGCAATACGCCTACCATGTGGTTCAGGTTACCGCTGACGCCAAGGGCGATGTACAGCTTCGGCGAGATGGCCTTGCCGGTAATACCGACCTGCTGCTGCTTGGAGAGCCAACCACGGTCCGTCACCTCTCGTGTAGCGGCTACCGCTGCGCCCAGGGTCTCGGCAAGCTCGTACACTGCGGGGTAGCTATCGGGTTCGCCAACGCCCATTCCGATAC